>Ga0310696_10003705_pt1 | contig 18992 bp, 16 predicted proteins | sample AusTroGonzalo_MG_4_FD_203885 | JGI IMG/M metagenome (GOLD analysis project Ga0310696, IMG submission 203885) | Bovine rumen microbial communities from tropical cattle in Woodstock, Queensland, Australia - Gonzalo_02 (v2) (version 2) | ecosystem: Host-associated > Mammals > Digestive system >... | reverse complement strand
TTCATACCGCTCATGACAGCGTAGTTGATAAGATGTTTTTCGGGGTCGGGAGCCAAAGTCCATTCACGTTGTTTTTTGAAAACCAAATTAATGAAATCAGCCTTTTTATCGGGGTTGACGCATTCCGAAAGCATAGCAGCCTTCATGGACCCTCTGTCAATCGGAAAATGAATAAACACAATACGGATTTTACCCGAACTTAAAAAATCTTTTTCCAGTTTTGGGATACCGTTCAAATGAAAATCGGCACAATGCGTACACGATAAAGATGAAAATTCAAAGATTGTTAACGGGGCATCTTGTGAACCGGCGACGGTTGTCTGAGAAAAATTGAGTGCGATATCGCGTGCCAATACGGCAGATTTAGGTTGTTGCTCTTCTTCTTTATCGCTTGACTTTACGAAATCAAGCAAGCCGGCCTGAGCGGGTTTGACAAGTTCAAAAGAACCGTCGTGATATACAAAGCCTTTATAAGACAGATAAGAATAACCGGCAACAACATACATGATGCAAAATGTGATGATAAAACTGATGCGATGTATCCACTTTTCCACGTTTAATTCTCCTTTTTTTGCTTTTCGGAAACGAAAAATGCAAGCGATTGAAGTTGGGCTTTCAATTCCTCATTTTCAATGCCGCAACCGACATCATCAATATAATTTTGTTGTTCGGGACTGACAAGTTTTTTCTTTTGAATATCCGCAATATTTGTGCCTTGAGATGCGGTAAAAATCTCGGCATTTTGAACGATTTTGAGACGACTGACGGCACCATAGCCGAAATAAGTGTTTATTTTTTCTATGATGATGGGAGATTTATGCGAAATTTCCAAAGCAAAAGCACCGGAAGAAACATTGAGAACAAGTGTGCCGTCGTTTTTTTTATCTTTCGGAAAATCTATACGTTCAGGCAAAGTATAGACCGCCAAATCTTCACCGATAATGTTTTTCCAATTTTTTAACAAATCAATTTCTACAAAATCGTGCTGACTGAGAAGTTGCTTTGCGAGGTATTCAACATTGTGTGAAATTTTGGTCAGTCCGTCGGCGGAACGCTCGGTGCGAATAATGTCTTTTTTTGCTTTCATGTTTCAGATACCTTTTTATCAGCATTTTGAAGAGGGTGTTTTTTGAGCGCCAAATCAATGGCTTTATGACTTGTGATGTGTGTGTATATTTGTGTGGTCGCAATATTTTCGTGACCGAGCATTTGTTGAATGGAACGCAAATCCACATCATGATTTATTAAGTTTGTGGCAAAGGAATGGCGCAAGGTATGCGGAGAAATAAGGTTGCAGGGAATTTGGCACGAAAAAGCGAGTTTTTTTAAGGCCTTAAAAAAAGCATCGCGCGTTAAATGACCGTCATGCGAAGTGCGCGACGGAAACAAAAAACGGGTGTTGAGTGCGGACATAAAATGCGGACGTGTTGAGAGAATATAATTTTTGAGTTCTGTTTGCGTACTTTCATCAAAAAAAACAATACGGTCTTTTGAGCCTTTACCTTTAACGTAAATTTGTTTTTTTTCGGGGTTGACGGCAGATAAGGTTAAACCAAGCACTTCCGAAACGCGAAGCCCCGTTGCAAACATGAGTTTAATGATGGTGCCGATGCGTTTGAATGAAATGTTTTGATGAGAAACGGCGGCTTGGTATAATTGTTCAACTTGCGCTTGAGATAAAAAATGCGGTAAGGGCTTTTCCTGCTTGGGTGAGGAGATATCGGAAAGCGGATTTTCTTTTAAGATTTGTTCCTGAAGCAAAAATTTGCAAAACATTCTGATGGAAGACAATTTACGATTAATCGTTTTAAGAGCATACGAATGCTGCGTCAAATGTCGGATAAAATCAGAAATATGTTCGGTACGAATGTTTTCGGGGGCAACGGAAATATAAGATAAAAATTGTGTGAGGTCTTGTTCGTAAGCTTGAAGAGAATTGGCCGAAAATCCTTTTTCGGCGGAAAGTTGTTGTAAAAAAATTTCAAGCTCCGAAACCATATTTACCGTATGTTTGCCGAGATGTTCTTTTCAATATGTTGAGCCGTCGGTGTGATTTGATGTATGCTGAGATAAAAAACCCCGCCTAACAGCGCAAAAAGGATAAAATAGACAATCCATTTGGAATTTTTTTGTTTCATGGTAGAATACCTTTTAAAAAATGTTGATATGTCAGTTTATTAAAAGTATGATATAGCATAAGTTTATTAAAAGAAGCGTTAAAAAATGGAAAAAAATATCAATAAGATTATCTTACTTGTCGGTCTGATGGGCAGCGGTAAGACAAGTGTGGGCAAAAGATTGGCACAAAAATTAAATCTGCCTTTTGTTGACGGAGACAGAGAAATTGAAAAGGCGTCCGGTTTGTCGTTGATTGACGTGTTTAAATGTTTCGGACAGGCCGAGTATCGGAAAGGCGAAATGCGCGTGATGAAAAGGCTTTTGTTGGGCGGACCGTGTGTGCTTGCATCGGGCGGTGGTTCTTTTGTGGCACAATCAACAAGAGATTTAGCCAAAGAACATGCATTGACGATTTGGCTTAAGGCTGATGTGGAAACATTGTATCACAGAACGACAGGACGCAAACAAAGACCGTTTTTGCAAGGTTCGGATGCCGATTTGAAAAATAAATTGGAAAGTTACATCAAAGAGGAATATCCGTATTACGAACAGGCGGATATTGTGGTGGAAACAAAGCAGGAACGTGTTGATAATACGGTCAGCAGAGTGTTAAAAGCGTTGGATTCTTTTTTGGAGAAAAAATAGCCATGTTACGAGCAAAACGAAAATCAAACGAATTACGAAAAGTTGAAATAACGACAAACGTGAATGCATATGCCGAAGGATCTTGTTTGATTAAATGCGGACAGACGCATGTTTTATGTACGGCAACGGTTGATCCGCACGTGCCGGAGTGGCTCAAAGATTCGGATAAAGGATGGGTGACGGCAGAATATTCTTTGTTGCCGCGTTCAACACCCACTCGTATTGTCAGAGAAAAAAATTTGAATGCCGGTCGTACGCAGGAAATTAAGCGCTTAATAGGTCGCTCATTGCGTGCGGGTGTGGATTTGGAAAAATTACGCGGTTTTCAGATTATTGTAGATTGCGATGTTTTGCAGGCAGACGGCGGTACGCGTACGGCATCCGTAACGGGTGGTTTTGTGGCGCTTTATTTGGCATGTCAGAAACTTGTTGCAAGCGGACAATTGAAAAGAACGCCGATTAAAGAATTTGTTGCGGCTGTTTCGTGCGGTTTGAAAGACGGTCAGGCACTTCTGGACTTGGATTATGAAGAAGACAGCACGGCCGATACCGATTCTAATTTTGTGTTGACCGAAAGCGGCCAAATTGTGGAAATTCAGGCAACGGCAGAAGGTGAGCCTTTTGACAAACAGGCTTTTGATAACCTTTTGTTGTTGGCACGCGAAGGAATTGCGAGCCTTATTGAAATTCAGAAAAAAGCGGTGAGAGGATAAAATGAAAGAAATTATATTTGCAAGTCATAATAAAGGAAAAATTGAAGAAATACGCCAAATTTTAACGCGTTTCCAAATTAAAGTTTTAAGTTCGGATGATATGGAATTGCCGGACATAGAAGAAACAGGGACGACTTTTGAGGAAAACGCATTGTTGAAAGCCAGAGGTATTGCACAACTCAAAAATGTGCCGTGTTTGGCAGACGACTCGGGATTGTGCGTTGATGTTTTGGGTGGGCGTCCGGGTGTGTATTCCGCACGCTATGCGCCGAACAGAGATTTTAAAAAAGCAATGGAGATGCTTTTATGTGAAATGGCCGAAACACATACCGAAGACAGAAAAGCACACTTTTCCTGCGTGTTGGCTTTGGCCTATCCGAACGGGGATTACCGTGTTTTTGAAGGACGTGTGGACGGACGTATCGGTTATGAGCAAAAGGGAGAAAACGGCTTCGGTTTTGACCCCGTGTTTATACCGGACGGCTATGATGAGACATTTGCCGAGCTCGGTTCGGATATTAAAAACACAATTTCGCATCGTGCAAAAGCTTTGGAAAAATTTACGGCATATATTGAGCATGAAGGAATTTAGATGGCGTGTGCTTTATACAATGTGCCGTACAGCGCGCCCTTTTTGGATGTTTTGGCTCAAAAGTTTTTGAGAGCTTATCAGGATAATCCGCTCGGGTTGTCCAATGTGTTGTTTTTGATGCAAAACAGAAGATCGTGCCAAACCCTGAAAAATGCGTTTTTGCAATCAAATAATTTAAAGCCTTTTTTGTTGCCTCAGATTGTGCCCGTCAGTGAAGCTGATGATGATGACATTTTTTTTGAGAGCGAAGGGACGGGATGTGATTTGTCGGCTGCCGTTTCGTTTGAAAAAAGATTGTTTTTACTTGCAAAAATGATCAGGGCACAAAAACAAAACGGTATTGACGGTATTTCCTATGCACAAAGCTTGGCATTGGCCGCTGATTTGGGAAAACTGTTGGATGAAGCTTATAATGAAAATCTCTCTTTTGATAATTTGCAAAAAATCGTGCCGGCGCAATATGCGGAACATTGGCAACGTACGCTTGATTTTTTGAAAATCGTGACGGCTTATTGGCCGGATATCTTAAAAGAAAAGAATTTAACGGATGCTTGCCAAAGAAGAAATATTTTACTTGAAAGAAAAGCGGAACAATGGCTCCGAAAAGGCCATGAGCGCAAAATTGTGGCGGCCGGTTTGGATGCCCCGTATGCCGTTTTGAAAAAAATGATGAAAGCCGTTTATCAAGCCGATCAGAACGAAATTTATTTTTACGGATTGAATAAGGATATGAGTGATGAAGAATGGGGCTGTTTAAATCAGACGCATCCTCAATATCCGAAAAAAGAACTTCTTTTGAGCATCGGAGCCGAGCGTTCGGACGTTGAAGATATGATTGCTCCGATGAATATGTGTCGGGAAAGATTGATCTCTGAAGTGATGCGCGAGGCCGAAACAACGGATTTGTGGCGGTTGATTAAAGACAATGAATCTTTTAAGACCGGTTTGGACGGCATACATTTCGTTGAGACGGCAGATGTTTTTGAAGAAGCCCTTGCCGTGGCACTTATCATGCGTGATGTTTTGCGTACGCCGAAAAAAACGGCGGCTCTTGTTACCCCCGACAGAAATTTTGCGCGTGCGGTGGCGAGTGCTTTAAAAAAATTCGGTGTGGATATTGACGATTCGGCAGGCTTACCTCTGCATTTATCGCCGATAGGTATATATTTGAGACAGATATTGGATGTTTTGGAAAATGATTTTTCGGAGACATCGGTTGCCGCACTCTTAAAAAATCCGTTTGTGCGTCTCGGAAAATCGGCACAATCGGTGAGAAGCGAGGTGCGCGATGCAGAGTATGAAAAAAGATTTGCACATTATGACGGACAACAAGTGCGTGATAAACAAGATGTTTTGGATGCGCTCTTACATAAGGCTTATGAAAATTTAAAAATGCTGTATGAAAAGCCGCACGTGCCCTTGGCAGATATGATAAAAGAGCATATTGCATTGGCCGAAAAATTAGCGGAAGATGATTGTTTGAGCGGGGCCCGTAATTTGTGGCGGCATGACGACGGGCGCTTGTGCGCGACAACGCTTGCCAAGATTTTGGAACAGGCAGATTCTGCGGAAGATGTTGCGCCGAAAGAATACGGCAGTGTGTTGTTGGAACTCTTATCTGCGGCAACGGTACGCAAAACCTATGGGACACATCCGCGGCTTAAAATTTTGGGTTTGATGGAAGCAAGATTTTGCTCGTTTGATGTGATGATTGCAGGTTCAATGACAGACAATATGTGGCCGCGTATAGCGGCGGCAGACCCGTTTATGTCGCGTACGATGAAGACGGATTTCGGATTGCCGTCACCGGATAAAATGATTGCGATGACATCGGATGAAATATGTGCTTTATTTAATGCTAAAGAGGTTTATTTAACGCGTGCTTTAAGGCAGGACGGCTCGCCGACAAACAAATCAAGATATTGGTTGCGTTTGGAAACGGTGTTACAGGCATTGAACGTTGATTTAAAAAATGTGAAAGATGAATTTTATACCGGACTGGCTTGTATGATAGACCAAACATCTGAAATATGTGCGGCGGAGCCTGCAATGCCGCGACCACCGGTTGCTGCCAGACCGCGCCGGTTTTCGGCAAGCGCGTTGAAAAAATGGATGCAAAATCCGTATGATATTTATGCGGAAAAAATATTAAAGTTAAAACCGCTGAATGCGCTTGATGAAGAAAGTGATGCACGTGCTTTCGGAAATTTGATGCATCGTGCTTTGGAAAAATTTTGCACACGCTACCCTTGCACACTTGATGAAAATGCTTCAGATGTTTTAAGAGGGCTTGTGCAAGAAGAATTGGCCGCCGAAAAAACACAGAAAATTTTTTGGAAAGCAGCCGCTGAGGATATGATAACATGGTTCTTAAATAACGAACCGTTTTATCGGTCAGATGTTGAAAATATTACAACGGAAGCGCGTGGGCAAATGCTGTTTGAAGGGCCGGCCGGCAAAGTGACGATAGAAGCGCGTGCGGATCGTATTGATGATACAAAAGACGGTTGTTATAAAATTGCCGATTATAAAACAGGTTCGTGTCCGAATAATGCGCAAGTGATGAAAGGTTTTGAACCGCAATTGCCGGTTGAGGGTTTGATAGCCTCTCAAGGCGGCTTTGAAAAGAACGGCAGAAAACTGCCGGCAAAGCCGATTAAAAATTTGGTATACATGGCACTCGGCGATAAAATTATTTATTGCGGTAAAGATAAACAAAAGGATATTGATGACGTTCTTGAAATGACAAAAGATCATATTCAAAATATGATAAATGTGTTTGATGATGAGAAAACACCGTATTTTTATAATCCGAATCCTCAAAATAAAAACAATTATTCCGAATATGAGCATTTATCACGCTATAAGGAATGGAAAGGCAGAGGAAATAAAAATGGATAAACAGCATCAAATTGAGACAGAAATCAATCAGTTAAAAGAAATTGCCAATAAGGAACAGGCAACGGCTTCAAATCCCGCATATTCGGTTTGGGTGGAAGCATCAGCGGGAACAGGTAAAACAAAAGTGCTTTCCGATAGAGTTTTGAGGCTCCTTTTGAGCGGGGTGGAACCGTCAAAAATTTTGTGTTTAACCTATACAAAAGCGGCGGCGGCCGAAATGAAAACCCGTATTAATGACAGGCTCTCAAAATGGGTGATTATCAGCGAACAAGAATTGATTAAAGATTTGGAACAACTGTATTGCAGGCATGATATTTTGAAAGCTTATCCCGATTTGACGGATGCCGCGCGTAAACTGTTTGCAAAAGTTTTGGATGCGTCAAATCCGATTAAAATTGAAACGATACATGCTTTTTGTACGGAAATTTTGAAACGCTTTCCTTTGGAAGCAGGGGTATCACCTTATTTTGAAGTTTCCGATGAGCAAACAACAAATGAAATTTTGGATGATATCGGAAGCAAATTATTAAAAACGGCACAAGAACGAAACAACAGCGATATGACATCAGCCGCGCTTTATCTGACAAGTCATATCAAAGAGTTGAAATGGCAGGATTTTGTGCGATTGTTAATTCAAAACAGACATGCGTTTTTGAAATTGTTTATGAAGTTTCCGACACTTGAAGATTTTAAGAAAGCATTGTGTGAAAAATTGCATTTGGAAACCGAGCCTTCAAAAGAAAAGTATCTTCAAAAATTTTTGGAAGGTATGAATGAGGAGAGTTTGAAAAGATGTGCAACGGCTTTGACGGAAGGGGCGAAGGATACGGACCGAAAACGCGGAAAGGCTCTTTTTGAACTGTTGGAAAAATTTGATTTTGATGCATATTTTGATTTGTTTCTGACGAGCACCGGTTCGGGTATGTATAAATCAAGAGACAGATTGGCTTGCGGCGATGTTTTGAAAAAACATCCGGAGGTTGATGATATTTTAAGACTGGAAGCCGCACGATTGCTGATGCTGTACGAACACATGAAAAGTGTTGAAGTATATGAAGCAACCCTTGCCGTTGCAACGGTTGCGTTGAGATTGATTCAAGATTATACGGCCTATAAAAAAGAAAAATCCTGTATGGATTTTGATGATTTGATTATGACCACCTGTCAGCTTTTAGAGAAAAAAGATGTGTCGGCATGGGTTTTATATAAGTTGGACAACGGAATTGACCACATTTTGATTGATGAGGCGCAAGATACATCACCATATCAATGGCGTATTATTGAGGCTTTGAGCGGCGACTTTTTTTCGGGTATCGGGCAAAAAACGGGTAAACGGACGATTTTTGCCGTCGGCGATCGTAAACAGTCTATTTTCGGCTTTCAGGGAGCAGAGCCTCAATGGTTTGATGATATGCGTCGTCAATATGAAAGCAAGATTGCAAAAACGGATTTTAAAAATGTTGAATTGCGGGTATCGTTCAGATCAACGAAAGCGGTTTTGGATATGGTTAACACGCTGTTTTCGCTTGAGGAAGCCAAAAACGGTGTTGTAAATGAAGGATGCGAAGTGAAGCATTTGCCGTTTCGTTTGGGCGAGTCGGGGCTTGTGGAAATATGGCCGCTTACCGAAGCCGATGATAAAGATGATAAGATATGGGAAGAGCCGATTTTCTTAAAGCAGGAAACGTCGGCAATCACAAAACTTGCCTTTAAGATTGCCAAGAAAATTCAAACGATGGTTTTAAATCAGGAAATTTTGGAATCGGCGGGGAGGGCGGTTCAATACAGCGATTTTATGGTTTTGGTATGGCACAGAAATCCCTTTATGGAAGAATTTGTGCGTGCCTGTAAGCAAATCGGCGTGAATGTGACGGGTATTGACAGATTGCATTTGTCCGAGGAAATCGTTGTTGAAGATTTGTGTTCGTTAAGCCAGTTTTTGCTGTTGCCTTATGATAATTTGAATTTGGCTTGTGTTTTGCGTTCACCCCTTTACGGTTTGAGTGAAGATGATTTATTTGAGCTTTGTTATAATCGCGGTGAAAAAATGTTGTGGCAGAGGCTGAAAGAAAACACAAAGTATACAGACGTATATGAGGAGCTTTCGTCATTGCTTGGCATGGCGGATTATATGAGGCCGTTTGAGCTGTTTGATACGGTCTTAAATGTGATGGGCGGTAAAAAACGCTTTTTTGAACGGTTGGGGGCAGAGGCAAAAGATGCCATAGATGAATTTATGAATCTGACTTTGAAATTTGAGGCAAATCACATTCCGAATTTGCAAAATTTTATAGCCTGGTTTGAACAAAATGATATTGAAATTAAGCGTGAGCTTGAACAGGCCACAACAAATGCGGTGCGTTTGATGACGGTGCATACGTCAAAAGGATTGCAGGCACCGATTGTGATTTTGCCGGATACCATGCGCTCTATTCAAAATAAACGGGAACAAAATATTATTTTTGATGATGATGTTTTTTATTTTCCGCTTTCTGCCGAGCAATATAACGAAAATTGCAATAAGGGAAACGATGCAAGAATTAAAAAGGAAGAAGATGAATACAGACGCCTTTTGTATGTGGCGGCAACACGTGCTGAAGACAGGCTTTATGTTGCCGGTGCGGCAACAAAAAAGACCGAAGGTGACAACAAAACGTGGTATCAGCTTATAGATGCGGCCTTAAATACGATGCCTTGTGAAACCGAAAAAGGCAAAAAAACATATGTATCCGCTCAACAAAAGCCTGTTGAAAAAAATCGTGCAGAGGATGAAATCTCTTCTTTTAAAATTGAAGATGCTTCATGGATTTATGAGAAACCCGAAAAAGAAGATGATATTTTGAAAACGTATAGTCCGTCGCATTTGCAAGATATGGAAGATGAGGCGGTTTCATCGCCGATTGCAGGAGAAGCACACAATTTCAAAAGAGGTATTTTAATTCATAAACTGTTGCAGATGTTGCCTCAATACAGCTCATTTGAAAAACAAAGTGAGCTGATAAAAACGTATCTCTTAAAGCAAACGGATTTATCGGATGCGTTTAAGCAAAGTGTGGAAAAAGAAGTTTTAAGTGTGCTTTCAAGTAAGGATTTTGCTTTTGTGTTTGAGGGCAATTCACGTGCGGAAGTGCCGGTGATGGGAATGGTGGACGGCAAAGTGATTTCGGGACAGATAGACAGGCTTATTGTTTCTGATAAGGCGGTTGTTATTGTTGATTTTAAGACAAACAGACCGGCTGCCGGAAGTATTGATGATGTTTCGGCCGCCTATAAAGCGCAACTTGATATATATGCCAAATTAATCGGACAGATATATCCGACATTGCCGATTGAAAAATATATTTTATGGACCAATACATTAAAGTTGATGAAAATTTAAAATTTGGGTTGTTTTAAATTGATTAGGCTTTAATATGAATAAAAAAGATTTATATTAACAGAGCAATTTGACTAAAAGAAAGGAAAAAACGATGCTGGCTTTGAAAGAAAGTGATTTTGAAAAAGAAGTTTTGGAATCCAAAGGATTGGTTTTGGTTGATTTTTGGGCAGAATGGTGCAGTCCGTGCCGTCAGCTCGGTCCGATTTTGGAAGCCGTTTCGCAAACGATGCCGAATGTGAAGTTTTGTAAAGTGAATGTGGATGAAGCCCCTTCTACCGCGGCATCTTTCGGTATCAGAAGCATTCCGAGTATGTTTTTGTTCAAAGACGGTAAACAAATTGATTCTAAAGTCGGTTTTTCTTCGGAAGAAACCATTTCGTCTTGGATCAGTTCTCATCAATAGTAAAAACAATAAAGCAAAAACCGCGCCTTTATAGCGCGGTTTTTGTTTTTTTTTGGTTACATCCACCACTGTTTCTGGTTCTTGAGGGTGGACAATCTTACAAATAAATGTCTCCATTGATTTTTGAGCTCGCCCTCGGTATCCTCAATTTTATGACCCGAGTAATTGATTAGCCAGAAGAGGTCGGGCTTTTTGAGACCATCAAGCCAAGAAATGTCTTCTTGGAACAACTCTTCGTCGGCAGGGACTCTGGCACCGCACGGCATGATAAGCTTTGCGTTGATCTTAACGGGGTTCTTGGACTCTTTGTTCCCGAAATAAGCTTCTAACTGCTTTACAGCGGCTCTCAGTACGAGACCGATGGCAAGGCCGATCACTAAAAGAACGGCGATGCAGATGATAACTGATTTTAACATATTTCTAAACGGTTTATGAGTTTGTAATAAAAATTGTCATATCTATAAATGGTGCGTTCAGTTTAGCTTCATTTTGTCTATGTGTCAAGAAAAAAAATACATGATGTTTAAAATAAAAAAAAGCTCCTTTACGGAGCAAAAATAAAAAATGGTGCCGGTTAGGAGATTTGAACGCCCGACCCACGCATTACGAATGCGTTGCTCTACCAACTGAGCTAAACCGGCGATGGGTTGTTATATATCAAAAACTTATTGCAAAAGCAAGTATTATTTTTGTTTTTGGTGGAGCTGAAGGGGATCGAACCCTCGACCTACAGATTGCGAACCTGTCGCTCTCCCAACTGAGCTACAGCCCCGTTTTGAATAATGTGCCCGATAATAATATTTTTTTTCATTCTTCTGCGACAGGAACCTGTCGCTGTCTTGAAAGCTATGGCTTTCTTCGGTCACTTGTTTTGTAATTTTGCGGCGGTCGCGTCTGCTTCCTTGCAAAACAAACAAAACTGCGCCACTTGCGGTATGAAATGCCGTTTGAGGCATTTTATATCCTCGTGCCCAACTGAGCTACAGCCCCGTTTTAAATAATGTGCCCGATAATAATATTTTTTTTTATTCTTCTGCGACAGGAACCTGTCGCTGTCTTGAAAGCTATGGCTTTCTTCGGTCACTTGTTTTGTAATTTTGCGGCGGTCGCGTCTGCTTCCTTGCAAAACAAACAAAACTGCGCCACTTGCGGTATGAAATGCCGTTTGAGGCATTTTATATCCTCGTGCCCAACTGAGCTACAGCCCCGTTTTGAATAATGTGCCCGATAATAATATCAGCACTGCAAACCGAGCTACAGCACTGTCTGTGCATAAGTGCCTACCTTATAAAATATATTTAGAAGCAAATCAAGCAAAAAATTTTGTGTTTGTGCGGTTTTATCGTTTTATTTGATAAATAAACGAATCGTCATATTTGTAAATCAAGCGATTTTCGGAAATATAAAAACGTTGCTTTGCAGGTTTAAAAAATTTTCATTCAGATAAAAAAACTTGACAAATTTTTGAAAATATGCTATTTTATGGATACTAAGCAAGAATTTTGTAAACCATTAATTTATTATATTTATGAAAAGGATATTTATAACTGGGATTACGGTTGTTTTTGCTCTTGTTTCCTGTACAAAAATTGAGATAAATGAAGGAAATTTCATCTCAATGGAAAAGCATGGCAATGAAGTTGTGCTCCAATCTTCCGTTTCTTCAAAAAGCATTTGCCTAAATGCTGTTGAGGAGGTTTTTTCGACGGAGGATATAAAGGATGTGATGTGCATTAAGTCGCTGAGTAAAATTCGGGATAAAAACGTTTATGCATGCGTTACTCATATAAAAGATGAGAACAAGCAAACAGCAATCAAAAATTTCTCTGTTGAAGAAAAGCGGGTGAGTGCTACTTTAATTTTACCTTATCAGGACATGAACGATGTTCCGAAAAGTGTTAAAATCCCGTTTGAATTTTTAAGGCAAACACCGCACTTGAACGGAGATGAAAATTATTCCGATATTTGCTTTGAAGTGTTATCAAATCTCAAGGAAGTCAGTGAAGATAGCATTGAATATGAATTTGAGGTGACGCTCAAAGAAGAAAGTGAAAGAATCGGAGGATTTTTGATTAGGAAAACAATTGCTCTCAAAACACGAAACATTGATTTTGATGCATTTGTAGGGGAGTTTAATTAATCTAATCGGAAATAAAAAAATCGCGTATCTTTTAAGTACGCGATTTTTTTGTTTGATTAATAACTTCTGGCATAAATGACATCTATGGTGGCATCTTTGCCGGTTAAGAGACATTTGCCTTTTGTGCCGCTCTGTTCTAACGGCAGGCAGCGAATGGAAATTTTAAGCTCTTTTAAAATTTCTTCGGTTGATGCGTCACCGCACCATTTGCCTTTAACAAAAGCAACTTTTCCCTGTTTACCGTCTTCAATCCATTCGTTAGCCTGTTCAAAATAAGCTCTGAATTCTTCAGGCGTTGAAATGTCGGTTCTGATGTTTTGTTCCATCCTTGCTTTGGCGGTTTGAAACATTGTCGTTTGAATGTTTTCCAAACGCTTTGCAACGGCGGCAACAAAATCCGATTTTGAAACAATTTCTTTTTGGCCGACGGTTAAACGGTTTTTGACGACTAATCCGCCCGATTCTACATCTCTCGGACCGATTTCGCAGATAATCGGGGCGCCCTTTCTGGTCCATTCCCAAAACTTATCAACGCTTTGCTTGAGGCGTTTATCAATTTTGACACGGATTTTTTCGCCGAAAGGCATTTGCGTTTTAAGTTCGCTTGCAAGGTCTGAAATATATGCCATGACTTTGTCTTCGTCTTCGGCTTTTTTGATGACAGGAACCAAAATAACCTGATGCGGTGCAACACGCGGCGGTGTGACCATACCTTCGTCATCGGCATGAGTCATAATAAGACCGCCGATTAAACGTGTGGATACGCCCCACGAAGTTGTGTATGCAAATTCCGGCTTGTTGTCTTTATTGATAAAACTGATGTTTGCCGATTTTGCAAAGTTTTGCCCCAAAAAGTGAGAAGTACCGGCTTGCAGAGCCTTGCCGTCCTGCATCATCGCTTCAATGCAGTATGTGTTGACGGCGCCGGGGAATTTATCGTATTCAGGCTTCACACCTTCAATAACAGGCATGGCTAAAAATTCTTCACTTGTTTTGCGATAAACTTCCAACATACGTTTTGTTTCCGTTTCGGCCTCAAGAGCAGATGCATGTGCGGTATGGCCTTCCTGCCATAAAAATTCACGCGTGCGTAAGAAAAGACGCGGACGCATTTCCCAACGGACAACGTTTGCCCATTGGTTGACAAGAACGGGCAAATCACGATAGGACTTTACCCATTTTGAAAAAGAATCGGCAATAATGGTTTCGGAAGTCGGGCGAACGATTAAAGGCTCTTCCAAAGCACCGTCAGGTTGCAAAACGCCGTCTTTGTTTGCAAGGCGCGAATGCGTGACGACGGCCATTTCTTTGGCAAAACCTTCAACATGTTCGGCTTCTTTTCTGAAAAACGAAAGCGGAATAAACATCGGAAAATAAGCGTTTTCATGATCCGTTTCTCTGAACTCTTCATCCATTAAATCACGAATACGCTCCCAAATGCCATATCCCCACGGTTTGATAACCATGCAACCGGGAGATGCCGAATTTTCGGCCATATCAGATTCGGATACGACGCATTGATACCATGCGGGATAATTTTCTGCTCGTTTTGTTTTGACAGTCATATAATGTTCCTTTCTAAACTCTAAGTTCGCCGCCGGTCTTTTTGCCGACTTCAACAATCACTTTATTCATTAAATTTTCAATATCTTTATCGGTCAGTGTTTGCTCGGTCGGTTGAAACACAACGGATATGGCCAATGATTTTTTGCCCTTCGGGAGATTATCGCCCTCGTAAACATCAAACAAACGGGCATCCGTGATAAAGTTTCTGTCTGCATTTTTCGCCGCCGATAAAAGGGTTGCGGCACTGATATTTGTATCTACGACAAAGGCCAAATCTTTAACCACCGGTTGAAATGCCGATAAGGCTAATTTTTTCTTCGTTTTATCGGAAGATGTGCGTGGTAAAGGAATGTTGTCCAAATAAACTTCAAATGCCATAACACGCGTTTTAAGGCCGAATTTTTTGATGACCGTCGGGTGCAATTCACCGAAGTATGCCATAACATTTTTGCCTAAACGAACGGTGCCGCTGCGACCGGGATGATAATAAGACGGTGCATCCAAAGTGATTTGAGGATTCTCAAAAGGCCCCTTGGCGGCTGCAATGGCAGCAAGAGCATCGGCTTTAACATCAAAAAGATCAAAAGGACGACTTGTTTTTGCCCAATCTTTATCGGAAGTCAAACCTGTTCGGATGCCTGCGGCAACAAGTGCTTCGTTGTTCGGATGGCGTCCGTAGAATTCGGGACCGACTTCAAACAATGCTAAATTGGCATAGCCGCGTGCAATGTTATTTTTTGCCGCAATAAGCAAGTTTGGCAAAACAGAGGGACGCATTTCATCCAAATCGGCACTGATCGGATTTTCAATAAGGACCTTATCCGTTTGATGAGATTTGTGGAAAATATCTGAGAGTTTTGAAGATGTGAAACTCCATGTAACAGCTTCATACATGCCGCGATTTGCAAGCTCATGCTTGACGGTTTGGGTGCGATGCTGAGCCGGTGTTAAGGTCTGCTTCGGAAGCGTATCAAACGGCAATAAAGCAGGTGGAATTTCATCTAAACCGATCATGCGAACAACTTCTTCAATCAAATCTTGTTCGCATTCAATATCTCCGCGCCAAGAAGGAGATACGGCTTTGATTTTATCACCCTCAAAACTTGTTTGAAAGCCGAGATTGTTTAAAATTGTGATGGCTTTATCCTGAGAAATATCCATACCGACAAAAGTTTTGAATCTTGACGGGCGCAAATAAGCAAAATGTTCGGGGGCTTGTTGTTCGTCTCCGACAATGATTTGATAAGAAGCTTCGCCGCCACAGATGTCTAAGATTAAAGATGTGGCATAATCGGAACCCAAAATATTGGATTTCGGATCTACCCAACGTTCGTAACGATAGCGGGAATCGGATTCTATACCGAATTTACGCCCCGTGCGTGCAATACATGTCGGTTCAAACAAAGCGCATTCCAAAAAGACGTTTGTCGTGTTTTCGGAACATCCTTTTTCAAGACCGCCCATGATACCGCCCAAACATTGAATGCCTTCATCATCGCAAATACCGACGGATTGATTATCTAAGTGATATTCTTTTTCATCTAAAGCCATGAACGGTTCGTTTTCACGGCACATACGAACTTCAATATCTCCTTTGATTTTATCGGCATCAAAAACATGCAAAGGACGCGCCAAATCATAGTTGATATAATTTGTGACATCTACCAAAGGCGAAATGGAATGAAGCCCGATAGCCGTCAGTCTGTCGGCCATCCATTTCGGTGTTTGAGCCTTGTTGTTGACATTTTTGATTAATCTGCCGACGTAAACCGGACATTCATTTTTGCATGCGACTTTAACTTTAATCGGACTTTCATATGAACCGGCGATTTTTTTGATTTGAAGCGGTTTTAAAGTGCCGAGACCTGCTGCCGCCAAATCACGCGCGACACCTCTGACACCCAAACATTCCGCTCTGTTCGGCGTAATGGAAAGTTCAATAACGGGATCAATGTTTAAGACATCGGTTGCGGGCACACCTATCGGTGTGTTTGCCGGTAATTCAATAATGCCGGTGTGGTCTTGACCGATACAGAGTTCTTTTTCGGAACACATCATGCCTTGGCTTTCCACACCGCGAATTTTTGAAGCTTTTAAAACTTCATTATAGCAGGGAATGTTGGTGCCGACAGGGGCAAAAATACCGATTAAACCGTCTTTGACATTCGGCGCGCCGCAAACAACCTGTAATTTTTCGGAGCCCGTGTTAACGGTTAAAACATGCAAGTGATCCGAATCGGGATGCATGACAACATTTTCGGCTTTTGCCGTGATAAATCCTTTTAAATTTTCTGCCGGATTATATACATCCTCAACCTCTAAGCCGATTCGCGTCAGAGTTTCAAGAATTGTGTTTAAATCCGCGTTTGTTTCTAAGTGCTCTTTGAGCCATGATAATGTTAATTTCATCGTGTTTGTCCTCCAGTGTTGCTCAAGCCGCCCGTTAAAGATGAAAAATCAAGCGGTGCAAATCCGTAATGTTTAAGCCAGCGTAAATCTGCTTCAAAGAAAGTGCGTAAATCGGGAATGCCGTATTTAAGCATGGCAAGTCTGTCAACGCCCATACCAAAGGCAAAACCCTGATAAACATCAGGATCAATGCCGCCTGCACGCAAAACATTCGGATGAACCATGCCGCAACCCAAAATTTCAAGCCAGTCATTGCCTGCACCGATTTTGAGCTCGGTTTTTGTTTTAAGGCAACCGATATCCATTTCGGCTGAAGGTTCGGTGAACGGGAAGTATGACGGACGATAACGTACCGGAATATCATCCAGTTCAAAAAAGGCTTTTACAAAATCATACAAACAACCTTTTAAATGTGCGAGCGTTGTTGTTTTATCAATAACCAATCCTTCCACCTGATGAAACATCGGGGTATGTGTGGCATCCATATCGGAGCGATAGGTGCGCCCGGGGGCAATAATGCGAATGGGCGGTTTTTTGTTTTCCATTGTGCGAATTTGAATACCCGATGTTTGTGTGCGCACGACATAAGCATTTTCTATGTTGAACGGGGCATTGCCGTCGTTGTTGACGTAAAAAGTATCCTGCATTTGGCGTGCCGGATGATTTAACGGCATATTTAAGGCATTAAAATTGTGAAATTGGTCTTCTATATCGGGACCTTCCGCGACATCAAAACCGAATTGTCCGAAAATGGCAATGACTTCTTCAAGAACTTTTGAAATCGGGTGAAGACGACCTTGCGTTTCGGGACGGACAGGCAATGTGACATCTATTGTTTCTTCTTTAAGTTTTTCGTTTAAGGCCGCATCTTCCAAAAGGGTTTTGCGCTCCTCAAGAGCCTTTTCAACAGTGGCTTTGAGAACATTTAATTGTTTGGCTTTTTCTATACGCGCGGAGGCGTCCATTTGCCCCAACGTTTTCATCTCTTCGGTAATCAGACCCTTTTTACCGAGGGCTGAAACGCGTACTTCGTCTAAGGTTTTTAAGTCAGACGCATTTTGAATATCGGCAATGATTTTATTTTGTAAATCGTTTATATTTTCCATTTTAACACCTTGTTTAACATAAAAAGAGTCATCTTGATTTGCCAAGATAACTCTTTTTAATTTAATGACTTTTACTTTTTTATTTATTAAGAGCTGCTTTGGCAGAATCTACAAGCTTAGCAAAAGCTTTGGGCTCTTTCAAAGCGATATCAGCGAGAACTTTACGATCAAGCTCAATACCGGCTTTGATCAGCCCGCTCATAAATCGGGAATAAGTCATATCATGTAAACGTGTGGCAGCATTAATGCGTTGAATCCACAAAGCGCGGAAACTTCTCTTTTTGGCGCGGCGATCACGGTAGGCATATTGCAAACCTTTCTCAACCTTTTCAACAGCCACTCTGAATACGTTTTTATTGCGACCTCTGTAACCTTTCGCCATTGATAAAATTTTCTTATGGCGAGCGTGTGCGGTCATACCTCTTTTAATACGTGACATAACAAATCCTCCTTATAAATACGGTAAAAACTTTTTAACAATTTTAGAATCAGACTCGGACAAAAGCGATGTACCTCTGGCGTGTCTTTTCATTTTTGTGCCCTTATTAAAGAGGAGGTGTCTTTTAAAGGCAGCATTCTTTTTGATTTTTCCGGTACTTGTCGCCGAGAAGCGCTTTTTCGCGGAACTTTTTGTTTTTAATTTTGGCATTTTATCATATTCCTTTTTAAATAAATGGATTGATTTCAAGCAGTCAGGCATGCCTTTTAGCCCGAGCCGCCAGTTAACGGAAACAAGCTATACACTGCTTTATAAAAAAAATCAAGTCTTTTTTGAAAATTTTTTGGATGTAAGAAAATTGAAAAGATATTATCATTTAGTCTTGAAATATAAACTTTAAGATATATTTTAGAGATATGGAAAAATTAGATATATCAAACTTAAAAGCGGTTGTATTTGACTGGGATAATACGCTTGCGAACAGTCGGCCGGCACTTGTTTCATCCGTTAATAAAGTTCTTGAAAAATACGGTATGCCTTGTTGGGATATTGTGAAAACAAAGCGGGATAATAATCTTTCG
>Ga0310696_10003703_pt1 | contig 18994 bp, 24 predicted proteins | sample AusTroGonzalo_MG_4_FD_203885 | JGI IMG/M metagenome (GOLD analysis project Ga0310696, IMG submission 203885) | Bovine rumen microbial communities from tropical cattle in Woodstock, Queensland, Australia - Gonzalo_02 (v2) (version 2) | ecosystem: Host-associated > Mammals > Digestive system >... | reverse complement strand
CCGTATCCGAAGATCTGGGTTGGTGGAAGGGCCGCAGTTACCATCGTCTATACAGAGCCGTTCTGGCATGACCTTAAACTCGATACTGACCTTACGATGATGCCCCGTTCAGCAAGAACCGCCATAAAGTACATGCTGGCAGAGTGCCTTGCCGCCGAGTATCCAGACATTGCGAGCAACATGCATAGGAAGTTCATGGAGAACTACGCTGCATACTGCCGTAGCGTTGACCATTCTGCAAGTCCTCTTCCTGACCTTTCGGCTCCGGGATATTTCAATACCGGTCATTACAACATCGAGAATGATGGAGGACCGGTGCTATGATAGCCCAGTCCGAGTTTCCGCAGATTGTAGGACCGTCCTACACGTATCCTACCTGGCCTATCGACTGCCAGGAGAGTATCAATTTCGAGCCGCTTCCAATTGAGTCAAAGGACTCGCCTTACAAGTCCATGCTTGTAGGCACTCCCGGCATAGAGCACGTCACGTTCTCGCTTGATGGTGTCGAGTATGACCATGTGCCTAGTGGCGGAGACTACCCTATCAGGGGTATACACCGCTGCATGAGGGGATTCGGCGGTGATCCGAACCCGGCTACAGTGGTAGTGGCCGGTAAGTACGTCTACGAGATGCGTCAGCCCATAGATGGCGTAAGCCAGCTAGTCAAGGTGTTCGAGATGCCCGGTTCGGAGTTCATTACTAGGGTTTCGATTGCCGATGGTGGCGGAGAGAGCGGTAGCGCGTACCCTCCGAAGATTGTCATTGTCGATGGCACATACTTCAACATTATAGACATGGACACTCCGAGTAATTCTACTACTCTCCCTCTAGGGAGTGCTCCATGTTCTCCTGATTTCGTTACGTTCCTGGACGCTAGGATATACGCGTGTGGAAAGACTGTTGGTACTGGGTTGAAAGAGCAGCGCGTATACTGGTCTGACATCAACTCACCCGGAACGTGGGACGCTTCCGATTTCATTTCCGCTGCCGTCATAAACGACCCGCTCCAATGTGTCAAGGCTGTAAGTACGTACCTGTGGCTTATCGGTACGGACTCTTTCGAGATTTGGCAGACGTCGCAAAGTTCAGGAACGCTGTATAGCCCTATCCGCAAGGTGATGGGCTCGGCAGACGGTGTTGGAACGGCTAGTGGAAATTCTGTAGCGACTATTTCCAACCGTATCTATTTCGTCGGCGGAGGCCCCACCGGGCACGCCCGCATCTACGAGGGCGAGGGAACCAGGGTACACTACATTTCGACGGATGCCATGGAGCAGGAGTTTTCCAGGTACAACCTTGAGCAGAGCGTCGGTTTCTGCTACTCGGATGAGGGAAGGGCCTATTACTGCGTTACTTTCCTTGAGGACGACGTTACGTGGGTGTACTGCTATGACAGCAAGAGCTGGCACAAGCGCAGCACAAGGAGTTCCGACAACACGGCCCACAAGTGGGAGGCCGGTTGTGCAACGTATAACTGGGGCAATGTCTTTGTCGGTTCCGTAGAAGGCAACAAGGTTTACCGACTGGGCAGCGACATCTACACCGACGACGGTGCAACGATTGTCCGCAAGCGGGTCTCTCCGCATATCGTGACGGGGGCGAATTTCACCCTCCATTCAAGCTTTACGCTTGACATCGAGACAGGCACGGCACTTGCGTTCGGTCAGGGTTCAGAGCCACAGGTGATGTTGCAGGCGCTTGACGACGGCGGAAGGCTGAAGCGTGGCGAGAGGTGGATTTCTACCGGCAAGCAGGGCAACTACCGCAAGCGCGTGAAGTGGTATCGTCTAGGACAGGCCCGTGATAGGGCATACGAGATAGTCGTTAGTGACCCGGTACGTTGGTGTATCTATGGCGCGAGAATAGAGTTTGACAAGCAGAAGGGGGGACTATGACCGATAGAGAGCTGAGTTCCCGTCTTCTGGGATTCCCTGTGCGCGAGATTCCACGTACACCTCCGCTGAACAAGTTCGGTGGTGAGTTCGAGAACGGCTGGGAGTATTTCTTCGACGACCTGAACAATTTCCTACAGCAGGGAATTTCGGCGTACAAGGTCGAAAACGCGGACCTATGGGTGGCCCGTGTCGGTTCGGTTGTCACGGTCACTGGGACCGTATCGACAACGGCGACGAATTTGGGGGTGGCTCCGGTAAAGGAGTTCACCATTGACAACGTGAACGTGAAAACCGACGGGACTATTCAGGTCCTGAGCGGTTCTGCACGTAGCGTGAGTTTGAGTTTTATAGCGAGGTAATGATATGGCACCGGCAGCGGCAATTTTGATAGGAGCTGGAATTTCGGCCTTGGGTAACATGGCCGCCAACAAGATCAACGCTAACGCGCAGGAAGCGAACGCAGACCGTCTTTCAGCTGCTTCCAAGCAGGCTCTTGAGGAGTACAAGAGGGCATACGAGCAGAGCTTCGGTCAGGGCAGCTACAATGACAAGACTCAGGCAATGGGTCTTGACGCTTCCAAGGCTTACCAGGCCATGCTCAACAATCCTACTCTCTGGAACAAGTATATCAACGGCAATAGTGCCTACGTAGCTCCGGAAGAGTTCAGCTTTACCGCCGACGACTTGTACCAGGACCCGTCATACCAGTTCCGGCTGAAGCAGGGACAGGATGCCTTGTCACAGAACCAGGTAGCAGGGGGCTTGAATCTGTCCGGAGCGGCGGCCAAGCAGATGAACGACTACACGCAAAACGTGGCAAGCCAGGAATACCAGAACGCATACAAGCGGGCAAACGACCAGTATAATGCAGACCGGACCTTCGACTATACCAAGTGGCTGAACGATGCAAAGCAGTATTACACGAACCTCACGAACCAGCTACAGGGACAGAACAACCTCATGAACAAGGGCGTGTCCGCCAACACGAACCAGGCTGTTGCATTGCAGGGTTTGGCTGGGAATAGCAGTGATTCTATCGCGCAGATTGCATCTGCAATGAACAACGCGAACAACGCTAACTCCGGTTTTGCCGCCAACACAATCGGCGACCTTAGCGGACTTATCGGGACGGCCTTTAGCCAGATGGGTACGGCAGGAGATACTCCAACATCTTACGGTTCAGGCACCAGCACCCCGACAAACGCGACGCTATTTATGAATAGCTACAACCCGTATCTTAACAACGGAACTAACCTGGGGTAGTGTCATGGGACAGATGATAGACTTTAACAGGGCTTTGCAGGAGACCCGGCAGATGATCGAACCTCCCGACATGGGGATGATTCGTTTCAACAACTGGGCGAAACGGCAGAACGCTATGGCCCAGGTCCCGCAGGACGAGGACTGGCAGGCTGAACAGCGCAACACCATGTTCATGGACGGCTACCGTCCCAATTCCTCTTTGGTGCCCGGTGTATCGACCACGCTTGCTGACCCGCAAGGATTCAACCGTTCAAGCGGAGTTGGTGTTGATATGCCTTCAGAGCAATCTATGCCGGAAGCGGATTCCGCTCCCGAAGTTCCTGAAGTGCAGCCTGAAGAGCAGGCTCCTGAACAGGAACAGCAGAGTAACGCCATGTTCGCGGCTATCCAGGAAGAATTGCAGAAGTATGACGACGGTACGTACCAGTACGCCATGAGCGTATTGCAGAAATTGCCTACCGTGTTTGCAAAGTACGAGAATGCGGACCCGTCAAGGGCCATGCCTTATTTCCTGGCAGGTCAACCCGGCAGACAGCGCGAGACTGAAATGGTGCGGTTCAACGAATTTATGAGGTAGGAAGATGGCAAACGGACTTTTGAACCAACTTTTGTTGCAGCAGTCGGAGCAGACAGCCCCGATGCAGAGACGCTTCAACCTACAGGAATATCTTACCGGTGCAGGCCAGATGGCCAACCAGATTGCAAGGCAGGAGGAACGGCAGAGGCAGAACTCCCTGCGTAACCTGATTGCAGCCCGCGAGCAGGAGGGAATCGGTTTTGACCAGTTGAGCAACGAGGCTGCAAAGTATGACATGAACGCCGCAAACACGATGCGCGACGAGTTCCGCAATTCGTACAAGTTCAACCAGCAGCAGAGCGACGCTGAGCTTGCCCGTTTCAAGCGCGAGATGGCTGACTACTGGTTCGGCGAGGTTTTGCGCCGTGCCCGTAAGGACGGTAAGCCTGATGGCGAGCTGAAGAACATCACCTATGAGGCGGCGAGCATGATTGCCCCGTATGATAGTGAACTTGCTTATAAGCTGTTGCGTGATTCGGAAAACGCCTATTCCACTGAAAGGAAACTGGAGGCCGCAGCAAACAAGCCGCAAAAGCCGCAGAAAGATGATACCGAAGCAATAAACGCAAACCAGAAAAAGTATTCCGTTCCCGCACAGGATTTTGATAAGAACCCTGTTCAGTACCGCGAGAACTGGGTACTTTCTGATGTTGATTCTGCATTGAAACGATGGAAAACAGGTGGAGAAAACGATTCAAACAAATACGCGCATTACAAGGGTTACTCCAGACCTATATGGCTTCCTATGGAAGATGCGTTGATGGCTGAAGTTAGAAGGCGTTTCCCGAAATATAATAAGAGCGCATCACAATTCGAGGCCGCAAGAAAGTGGTTACAGGGACTTTCTGATGATGAAATTTCTCCCATCATTGGCGACGTATTGATGTCGAAACAAGAAGAAATTGAAGCGCAGCAAAACGATACTCCTAAGACTAATGTAAGCGTAAATAATGGTAAAGTGGTTGGCGGTGATGTTCCGGCAAATTCCGATGGGGGATTGAATTTGCCTGACAGCCTTGTTTCGTATGATGCAAATACTGGTGCAAAGAGGGTTAATGACGCTGCCGTTGCTGAGCTTAACACCTATATACCAGAACTTTTTACAAAGGATGATTTTAGAAAGGCTTACAAACTTGCAAGCCAACTTTCAGGACTTGAATCAGGCGAAAATACGGCGTACAAGGATGTAAAGAAACAGATTGACGACAGGCAGAAAGAGGTCAAAGAGGATAAAGCCCTACTGGAAGCCGCCGGTCTTAAAAATGTTGATGCAGCTTTTGAAAAATACAAACACTTGTTTGGAAATAGAGCCGCTATGTCAACTTTGCGCCAGATGATGAACTTTAACAGCTTTATTGAAGGCTTCTATTCCGATTCTCCAATGACTGTTATTGTAAACGGTTTGCTTGTAGGTGAACCGAACTATAAGCCAACCGTTGATGAATTCAAGCAGGCAAAACGTCTTCATGGAGACATAAGTCAGGAAACACAGACGCTTTTGGCAAATATGGGAATTCCTGGTGTTTCCAAATGGGCTGACTTACAAAATGACTATAACGCTCTTATCGCAACTGGTAGAGCGGCTGTTTCTCAGGCCCGTTCTGTTTGGCAGAGCATGACAGACGGAATGAATCCTGAACAGAAAAAAGAAGTTCGTCAGCTTTTACGTTTAGGCGACGAAGCGATGAAATTCCTTGAGCCTAAATCTAATGGTAAATACGAAAGATTGGCTATGAATAAAGAAGAGTATGACAAGAAAAACTCTTTCAAGAAAAAGAAGGAAATGGAAGATAGTGAGTTTACCATTGGTGATGAAGTAACGGCCACTAGCTTAAATGACTTGGAGGACTTCTAATGTGGGAACTTACTAATGAAACCGGAAAGAAAGTTCTTGTAAGTGACGAACTTTACGAGCAGAAGAAAAAGGTCGGTCTAAAGCCTGGGACCAAGTCTAGGCACATTGAAGAGCCCGATACAAGAAAACCTTACGAACGTCGTCAACAAGAGTATGGAGAAAAGGCGCGCTATTTCCCTTATTCCACCGAAATGTATGACAAGTACGGTGGAGTGCAGGGGCTTAACGACTTTGGCCTACGCACAATAGCGGCTGCAAAAGATGTTTTTTCTCTCCCTGCTAGAGGTCTTGTCGGCGGTCTTAACCAGATGATTACAGGCGAGAATACGACAGGAAAGACAAGCGAAGAATGGGGTGCAGATGGCGGAGTGCTTGGAACTACCGCCTCTATCGCTACAGACCCTATGACACTCCCTACCGCAGTTCCTGTTGGTAAGGTGTTCGGGGCTGGAAAGGCCGTAGGCTCAAGACTAAATGCAGTTCCTGGTGTGAAGAACCTTTTTGAAGCTGGTACGGCTCCCGTAAGCAAAGGTTCAAAACTTGCCGAGGCTGGAAGGTTTGGGGCTGCTACCGGTGCAGGTGCTGTATATGGCCTTGCTGACAATGCCATCAAGCAGGAAGGCTACGGCACTACTCCCGGTATTGCTGCCGGTGTTGGCGCATTGACTGCCATTGCCCCCTATGTTGGGGTAAGGACTCTTGAATTTTTGCGTAATCGTATTAAGGGCATTGACCGCATGACCTGGGAGGAATTCAAGGCACTTGTCAACAGAGTGTTGCGTGGTCCTAATTCTTCGGACCTTGACGATATGGCTATCATACGCCATGTCTCACAGAATCCTGAGATTGTCGATGAGGTGGCCCGTAACGCGAACAAGCCGTATTTCAACGCAGCGCAGAACGAGGCGAACGCATCCACGGCAAACATTTTAAATAACACTCCTACGCCTCCTATGGGAGAGCCCGCTACGGTTCAGTACAAGGAATTCGTAGGACCTAAGAAGATGAGCACCACTCCGACTACACGGGAGCAGGAACTTATCGCTAGGGCCAACGAAGTAAAGGCAAATTTGAAGCAAGCTAAGAAAGAAGGTGCTGCTATCGCAGAAGAGGACGAGGCTTTACTCAAAGACCTTCAGCAACAGATTAAGGTTGAAAAGAATAACAGGAACATGGCCTGGGCAAACGGAGAGGATATGTTTAGGGCCGACAAGAAGGGACCTACCGTCATATCCGATGCAAGAAGCAGGGACTTTATTAACAATGTAGCTGATGCCTTCGACGATGCGAACAACAAGATGGTAGCCAACTGGAACTTTATTTCCGACCGTATTGAGCAGAGTCCAGGGTGGCAAGGAATGCGACAGAATTCACGTGGTCAGTATTATGCCGTAAATCCTGAAAGGATTGGTAAAATCGCGCTTGACGAGATACACACATTCCAAAACAAGGTTCTTGGAAGGGCACGTAATAAGAGCAGGGGTATGGACGAGGCCGACCCGATTGTAACCAACGAGGACGTGGCTAACCTTCTCAATAAATTGTCGCAGTACAACCTTTTTGAGCACATGGATGCCGTGCTGAAAGCCTGCACGTGGCTTGACGAAGGAACGAAGCGCAAGCTGGCCGAAAACGCCATGCGTAACAAGGTGTTTGGCAACGCGCAGCTCGCCATGGACAAGCCTGTAAATCGTAACTACGAAAAGGTAGAGAGTGCGGCAAAGGAAGTCAAGAACGGACTGAACAGGGTTCCAGGTGTAAAGGTGCTTATACCTGATTCAAAGGAAGTCAAGGGAATTCCCATTGACTTTTCCAAGCGTTATGGTGCTGCCGTTGACGGGACATTTTTCCGTAGGCTTATGGACCAGACCGACGACAGGCTAAAGAGACCGTTCATATTTACCCCTGCTGGGATTAATGTTGTAAGCGGTAAGGAGGAAAAGTAATGATTAGCTACCTGCTTTCAGGATGGCGTGTATATGTTCCTGACGAGAACGGGCACCCACTATACCGTGGTCGCGTCTACTTCTACGACGCTTCCACCTCCGAACCCTCCACTGTGTATGCCGACAAGGAAGGCGTTACTCCGCTCGGAACTTACGTTGACGTTGACAACCACGGATACCTTCCTGCTATATGGCTCTCGGCAAGCCACCTCTACAAGGTGGTTGTCAAGCGTCTAATCCAGGAAGACCCGGAAACGTGGGATACCATGTGGGAAGTTGACGACGTAGGAAACCCGTTCCTGAATTCGGAAGAGTCTCTTGGAGTATCGACAATCGCTGTCAATACCATATCGGACCTGAAGGGAATTGGGCCGAACGATGCGGCCCGTCCAGATTATGTCTATGTAATGGGATGGGTAAATCCAGGCGACACCGGTTCCCCGATGCTGTTTAAATGGGTTTCAGGTCATAATACTGTGGTTGATGATGGCCACTGGATTTCACCGCTTGAATACGGCTTTGGATCGTGGGAGCAGATTTTCTCAGGAGACCTTGACCCTCGAAAGTTCGGAGCCATTCCGGACAGCGGAAACTCCTGTGACGTTTCTATTGCCAACTGCATGAGCTACGCTTCTGAACCTCATACGTATGATCCTGAAGAACCGTACCTGCATTTCCCTAAGACGGTACATTTTGTCAAGGAAGGTACGTACAGGCTGAACACTACCTTCGACTTTACCATCTACACGATGATAAGCCAGTACAAGAGTGCCCCTGTTCCGGTGGTCATTGACGACGGTGTGTATTTTGACCAGAATGTTACATTGGGAAAGGGGGCCAGGGTAAATTCGTCAAGTCCAATTGCGCCAAGACCTATCTTCTCGAACAAGGACAGCTACTTGAAATTTAGCTGGTTCTGGATATACGCGGGTATTGCAGATTCGTCATCCAGGGTTGTAATCATAGACACCTACGACCCTGATTTCGGTTCGGTGTCCCTTAGCGGTAAAATAGTGATCAATCTGCTGGACACGATGCCTTCTGGAGTTACGCTAACGAATTGCGTTCTGATAGACGCTCATGACGGAAGCCTGTCTCCTGAGCTTCTTAACATGGGCGCATATATCATAAGCCATCCGGCAGGCGTTACGGACAGGCTGCTCGTGGACTACGACAACAATACGATATTCAAGTTTGAAGACGGAATTGCAAAGTTCATGAACTTCATCTTTGCCGATGCCGGATGGTATGTTGATGCTGACAACTACCTGAGACAGCCTAGCGGGGCAAACGAGAAGCAACTAAAACTTAACATCAAGGCGAGCGTGATTCTGGAGGCGCTAAACGGTCTTGCATCAGACATTAGCTTCGACAAGATGGAAGTGTCCAATTTCGCCGAAATAAGGAGCCTTTATGTCAAATCAATGCGTGCGCTGGACGGAAAACGTATAACACTTTTTGACGGAATCCAAAGAAGCTATAACGAGTACACATGGACATTTTCCAGTAGAGGCAATCATGACATTGGTTCAATAACCAATTTCTCGACTTATTCGAAGTTCAACATAATTGTTTCGTGGGCTTGGACAGACACATCAGGCCATGTACCGAGTGACTACTTCTACCTTGAGGGAGCAAACGGGAAAGGCAATGGCGAAATAATCTGCGTCGAGAACTGCGGTCCAAAGGGTCCTGGATTCTCTCCGGCAAACTTCAATATAGACGGAGAACTTGAAGATTTGTACGAGAAGAGTGGACCTATCTATGTCATTGGAGGCCCTGAATCAGGATATACGAACAAGATTATCGACGTGATACCTCCTTTTAGCAGGAAACACTTCATGTGGGACAACAGTTATGGAGGCTGGAAGCCCGTAAGCGTTTAAACTCCTTCTTTATAATTGATGAATATGCTTACTGCTGAACCATTATTCAAGATAGACAAGCCCCATTTTCATACCAATGGGGGATGTCTTGCTGTCGGATATAAGCTGTACACGTATTATGCCGGTACGAATAACCCTGTTGCTATGTATTCGGAACCATCCGGTGCAACTATATACCAAAATCCGATAGTTCTTGATTCCAGGGGAGAACCTAGTGGTCAAGGCATATATGCCGATGTCAGACACAAGTACAAGGTTGTCCTGAAGGATACAACAAACAGCGTTGTGTGGAGTGTGGACGATGTTTCTCCTATGGGTATAGGAGACATTACAGTAAATGGGATAACCGAAATAGAGGCTGGAAGTTCTAATGTTCATGTAACAATGAGTCAGGACGGGCAGAAGGCTACAATATCAGTAGACAGCGTAAGATATGTCACTACTGACAATACCTATTCGGAAGTCCTTGCGCTTGTGAACGAAGGAATCCTCCCTGTTCTTCGCTATGAATTTGCTGAAGATGATGTGTGGTATCTTTCTTTACGAGAGAATGATGCTGACAACGGATATATGATTTTTTCTGGTCCCACATCCAAAACAGGTGTTTTCGCCTACTCGGATTTGGATTCTAGTGGCTGGACTACTCCGAGAACATACGGCCTGGCAACTCTGGAATCGCTACAAAACGAACGGCAGGCAAGGACTGCTGCGGATGCAGACCTACAGGACCAAATAGACAATGTTCAGATTGACGTTGACGACTCCCTTTCTACAGATAGCGTAAACCCTGTAGAGAATAGGGTGGTGACCGGAGCGGTCAACAGCAAACAGGACCAGATCCCTCAGGAACAACTTGACGAGATGACCGACCAGGAAATAGACGACCTGATTTCATCTCTTAACTAAGAATTTAAAACAGGAGAAAAACACCATGGCACTTCCTACCTCTCAACATAACGTGACAGTGAGAAAGCTGTCCTCCACCCTAAACTCTTACAACACAAAGGTGAACACCAAGCTCGGCGGAAAGGCCGACAAGGTTACATCTGCCACAAACGGCGACTTTGCTGGGCTCGATGCAAACGGCAATCTGACTGATTCTGGAAAGAAGGCCTCCGACTTCGCCACTAGCGCACAGGGCACGAAGGCCGATTCCGCTATCCAGTCCGTAAAGGTTGAAGGCACTGCGCTCACGCCGGACACCAACAAGGCAGTGAACGTAACAAAGACAAGCCTTGGCTTGAACAACGTCACCAACGATGCACAGGTGAAGCGTACCGAGATGGGTGCGGCCAATGGCGTGGCTACCCTGGATGCGAACGGCAAGATTCCGACCTCGCAGATTCCCGGCTCTTATGACGACGTGAAGGAAGGATACCTGTACAACGGAAAGTTCTACGAGGATGCCGCTCATACGACGGAAATCACCGCATCTGCCGACAAGGTGTACGTAGACATCCCGAACAACAAGACCTACCGCTGGAGCGGGACGCAGTATGTGGTTATCGGTTCCGACCTCGCCCTTGGCGAGACCAGCTCCACGGCGTACCGTGGTGACCGCGGCAAGACGGCCTATGACCACTCCCAGCTCACCAGCGGGAACCCCCACAACGTGAGCAAGAGCGATGTCGGCCTGGGCAATGTCGACAACAAGAGCGCAGCTACCTTGAAGAGCGAGTTCACTGGGGCTGTCCAGGCAAACGACAGTGGGTTCCCTATTGGCGATTCCGTGTACCAAGCTATCTTCGAGAATGGGAAGGGTATCAAGTACGTCACCACCAGCAATACGTATAGCCAGGTGCAAGACTTCGTCACAGCAGGCAACTTGCCAGTCCTCAATATGAGCATCGCAGGCGGCGAGCTAAAGCTCCCACTAGTGAGCATCGTCTCTAGCAAGTACATCTTCTCTGCTATCTCGGGGGCCACTAGGTATTCTATCTTCCTAGATTCTTCCGATGGCTGGGACTCGCTGAAGAGCGTTTCGGTGGAGAACCAGGCCAACAAGGTAACGTCGTGGAGCTCCACGACCACGGACACAAACTACCCATCCGAGAAACTCGTGAAGGATTCCCTCGACGGCAAGGTCGACAAAGTTTCGGGGAAACAGCTCTCGACCGAGGACTACACAACCGCCGAGAAGACGAAGCTCGGCGGCATATCCACTGGTGCGACTAAGACTGAATCGTCCACCACTAACGGAAATATCAAGATTGACGGCACCGAGACCACGGTGTACACGCACCCGAACACTGCTGGCAACAAGCACATACCTTCTGGCGGTTCCAGCGGCCAGTTCCTAGGATACGACTCCGCAGGTACTGCTAAGTGGGTGCCGAACCCGAACACCGATACTTCCGTGACTGCTGTTGGGAATCATTATGCCCCTGCCGAAGATGCTCAGGCGGAGAAGGATGCCTCAGGCGGTTCTGCAACTCAGCTACCGACATCTTCTTCAGGCACGCTCGTTCAGGTAGTTACTGGCGTCAAGATGGATGCCAAGGGTCACGTGACGGGGGTGGTGTCCAAGGGACTCTGGAGCCCCGATAACAACACGACATACACCAACGTGAAGCTAGGCTCAGGTGCTGCTTCCGCCACCTTGGGAACTTCTCCAGCATTTACCGCTACGCTTTCCAACTATTCGCTCAACGGAGGGAATGGCGGCATTATAGCCATCAAGTTCAGCAACGATGTTCCTGCAAGTGCAACATTGAATGTCAACAGCACTGGAGCCAAGGCTATCTACTACAAGGGAGCAGCCATAGCTGCTGGCGTAATTCAGAGTGGTGATACTGCAACGATGATGTACGACGGTTCTCACTACGTGTTGCTTTGCGTCGATAGGTCCATTGAGGAAATGACCGATACTGAGGTCACTGACCTCGTTGAGGCCCTGACGTAAGGGGGAGAGATGGCTGCGCCTACAACAACACACAGTGTCACCGTTCGGAAGCTGGCGTCCACAATATCTTCATTGTGGACGAAGCTGAAGAATACGTTTGCTCCGAAGGACGATGGGCTTACTACGCACGACACTACCAAATTCTACAGGGCCGACGGCTCGTGGGCCGCACCTCCTACTGGCAGCGTGTCACCAGCAGGTTCTGCCGGAGTGCCGGTGTATATAAATTCCAGCGGCAACCCAGTCGCGTGCACGATGATGGGGAGCCAGAGCGGTTCCCTGCTAGGCAAGATGTTCAGCACCTCGTCGCAGAGTGCCGATACGCTATTTTTCTGCATGTTGACACAAAACTGGGTCAACGGCAGGTACCTGTCGATAGACAACGCCAAGAAGCTGCTGAACGTGGTATTTGCCTTCTCGACAAGTTCGAGCAAGACGTATACGCTTTATTCCGACTCGGCCACTGCGAACCTGCCCGACGGGGCGCTTGTATCCATAACGAACTGCGGTGCGAGCGGCACTACGGTGACAGTCAAGCGCAACTCCAGCGCGAGCACTACGGTAGCAGTCGGCACGACTTGCCTGTTCTCCAAGGCGAGCGGGAACTGGTACCCAGTCAAGGCTGCGTAGTATATGCGATTGAAGGAATTGTTCCGTAAAACTTTTAATTGAGGACCTGAAAATGGAGCAGTTTGCCATCGACACGGTCAACAGCGGCGGAGCGCTTGGCGTCTTTTTCGTGCTGTTCCTGTTGTGCTTCGGGTGGTGCGTGTATAAGGTTCGGGACATTGAAAAACGGCTAGATGATGGGGATACCCGCTTCAAGGATTTCGAGAAGTCCCTAGGCAAGATTTCCGACGACGTTTCTTTTATCCGTGGACTTTTGGAAGGCGAAAAAATCAAGAAATGAAAATTCTATCCGTAAAAAAAAGCGGACCGCTGCTGGTCACTCCAATGGGGAACAGGCTCTACAAAGTAGGCGCCGACATTTCCGTTTGTGTGCGAACCGACATCGGGTGTTTCATTTTTGATATTTTCACGGGCCTCGTGACGAATTTCCGCTCCGGAGGCTGGGGTGTTGACCCGATCATAGACCAGATGGGCGACGAGGACAAGGCGCTCATGTACCTGCTACACGACCTCATCTACACGCCGTGTGCGGCGCTAGAATTGGAGCACCCGGTCTCGCGCAAGCTGGGCGACCAGTTCCTGCGGGCAGGGCTGCTATACTTTGGCATGGGGCCTCTCGCAGCCAGCCTAGTCTACAATTCCGTGCGCCTTTTCGGCGAGTCCGCCTACCAGGAGGACGACGCTCTCACCAGCGCGAATTCAAAACTTTTCACTTTCAAGTGGGTGGCGAAATGAGCTACCGATACGTTTTCCGTGGCGAGGTGGCAAGCAAGAAAAACTCCCGCATTGTCAACCGCAAGACAGGGCGGTGCTTCCCGTCCAAACGATACCTTGAATGGCAGAAGGTGGCACGGGCGGTCATAATGGCCGCTGGGAGGCCGAAGGAGCCTCTCAAGGCCGCAAGGCTATCAATGGTCATATACCATGGCGATATGCTCCGCAGGGACACTAATAACGCCACGCAGGGCATCCAGGATGTGCTGGTGGAAATGGGTGTCCTTGAAGACGACAACTGGATGGTCATAGGTAGCCCCGATGTTATCCACGCAATAGATGTTGGGGACCCCCGTTTGGAGGTGCTGGTGGAGCCAACTGATCCGACGGACTACAAGGCTATTTTCAAGGCTGCACGGAAGGCCAAAAAGTGACAATATGCCGACCCAAAAGGGTCGGCTTTATAATTGATACATGGAAAGGAAAGTGCTGTTGACGGAAATCAATGGTATTAAAGAATGTACCCTTCGGAAACACCGAAGGGACGTTAAACCGCCAACTTAAAGGAGAAAATAAGATGGCTTACAGAAACGAAGAGAAAACGCCCGCAACGGGCATCACAGGCACCGTACTAGGTGGCACCGCACTTGCAGCCGCTACCGGACTCCTCGGAGGTCTCGGTGGCCTTTTTGGAAACCAGAATCCCAGCGCAAGCCCAATTTACCAGCTGTCCCAGAAGGACACCGAGATTGCCCAGCTCAAGGCTCAGCAATACTCGGACAACAAGGTGTTCGCCCTTACCGAAAGGGTGTCCGCTCTTGAGTCCAAGGTGGTGAGCATCGAGACTGCGGCTCCCTTGCGTGACAAGATCCTGTCCGACAGCATCCTGAACCTGCAACAGCAGCTCTCGGAGATTTCCGTCCGCAGGGTTCCGAACTACGCGCTCGACCCTGGTTACGGTCCGGCATTTGTTGCACCGATGCCGCCTCCCGTGCTTCCTACGGTTCAATCCGGAACATCGACACCCGCAACTACGGCAGCTGCTGCATAGGGGGTGACTCATGCAGATTACGCTTGAAAGGGCCGTAGAAGGCCTCATAGCCTACATCGGCGACCTGGTTTCCCAGCTCAAGAACCCGATTGAATCCCTATTTGGAAACGCCATTCTGGCAGCCATGCGGAATAATCACTCAGGGCTTGACGCTAAGGCCAGACCGTGGCTGGAAATGTCAGGTCTCATGCAGAACAACATGGTACAGCTCGAACCTTTGAAGGCTGCCCTGGATGCCGCTTTTGTGAAGGTCCCTACCATAACCTACATGGGATGGACCTTTACGGCAGACGACGTACAGGCCCTCATGGCGAAAATGCGATGAGCTATCCGATGGAGGTACAGCCATGGAAGAACGCATGAAGATGGTACTGGAGCGGACCAAGAACACGCTCTGCCGTAATCTCGAAAATCTCAACGACGCGGTTGACGAGAACGGTGGTGACATCCCGAACCATGCAATGACCGACGAGATCAAGGATTCCCTAAAGGGTCTTCACATCGCCGATACCTTACTGAAGGGTGTGTCCGCATCTGCCACGGTGGCGGCTGGGCAGCCTTTCGTCAGGTAGTGGTTCCCGATGTGTATACCGGCGGCCTGCACTTGTGCGGGCCGTCTTTTTATGGAAAAAGAAAGCCCTAGGGGAACCACCCCCTAGGGCAAGCCAAACCATTCCGGAGGGTATCTGGAACAGCATGGAAAATATATATTTAATTCTGCAAAAAGTCAAATCTTTTTTAATGAAAATCCGGTTAAATACGAACAAGGTAAAGGTGTTACAATGGTGTTACACCGAGCCGGAACCCGCATAAATGCTGGGTACTTTTAGAGCAGCTGACTCTTAATCAGCGGGTCGCAGGTTCGACCCCTGCATCATCCACTAAACCCCGGTTCCACCACGGAATCGGGGTTTTTCGTTCATAAACGGCAATTTTTCAAAATTACAATAAACTTATAGTTGATACAAACACACCATTCTAGGATATTATTTTTATCTTATGGAGTGTTACAATCGTGTTACCTTTTTGAAGAATTTCGATTAAGAGTATTATACTCTAAATCGTCACGGAGGAAAAATGAAGGTCACGACCTATTCCATAAGCCGCCGATACCTGAAATCGCGCGGTTTCAAGACCTGGTATGGCCGTATAAAGGTGCCCGGGAAGCCACCAAGGTGGATTTCCCTCGGGACCACCTCGAAGACGGAGGCGGACCTCTGGCTGCGGTCCGCCATGACTGGTCGCTGGGACCCGCAGAGGGAGGCCGTTTCCCTGCGTTCTGCGGCCATGAAGTTCCTGGACGGCATATCGGCATCCAAGGGGAAGGACAGCGCCACACACGCGGCCTACGCGCAAAGGATAGGCTGGCTTTCGGACTGGTGCGAGGGGCATGGGATAGAGGACCTAGACTCGCTCGACTTCTCGAAGATGTCGGACTACTCGCTATGGTTGGGGGAGAAATACGCTCCCAAGACCCACAGGGAGGCGTTGAGGGTTGTCAAGCAGTTCTGCAAGTGGGCTGCTACTGCCTATGGATTGACTAACTGGGACCCATGCGCATTGGTGGTAGGCCCGAAGCTGGTGAAGCGTTCCAAGGACTTCTGGACCGCCGAGCAGGTGGACTCAATAATAGCCAACGCTCCCGATCGTGACACGGCCCTAATGTGGGCGTTCAGCGGGTACGCCGGGCTCCGTTTCGCGGAGGCGGTAAATGTAATGCCGTCGGACGTATCCGGCGGCATGCTGAAGGTTATAGGAAAGGGGAACAAGGAATCGTTCGTGCCGGTGAGCGACAAGCTGAAGTCGATGCTTCCCGACGAATGGGATTTTTCGAGGCTTCGCAACAACTGCGTACAGAACAAGGTTTTGCAGAGGACCTGCGAGTCGCTAGGCATAGAGGGCCATGCGAACCTCCACAAGTTCAGGCATTCGTTCGCGAGCAACCTTATAAGGGCCGGAGTGAACGTGAAGGCGGTCCAGCAGCTCATGCGTCACGAGAATGTGAACATAACTCTTGACACGTACAGCCACTTGTTGCAGGACGACCTGAGCGACGCTGCGAACAAGGTCTAGTCAAAATCGGGTGAATGTAGTGATAGGTGCCGGATTTTTCCGTTGAGCCTCCACCCATTCCTTTTCGTACTTGTCAAGTTCTGCTGAAGGTGGAACCACGATCACCCCACGCCTCTCAAGTTCAGCCCTCATGGTTTCGTTAAGGCTTCGTAGGTGGTTAATTTCATCTTTAAGGTTCTCATACTCTTCCAAGGGAATCGTGCAGTAGTAGGGCTCCGCGTGAGTTTGTCTTGGGTGTAGTGGGTATTCGTTAGCCATCATTCCTCCCAAGTAATCACGAAGTAGTTTACACCATACTCTGCACCCCATTCGGGCTTGCCTTGTCCTATGCTGATTTTCGGGTTCTTGAACACCAGCCTGCGTTCCGTATCGCCAGCCTTGGGGTAGCCTAAAGTAAACACAAGGCGGCCAAATTGCTTTTGAAAATGTTTGGTGTGGAACACCTGCGGCTTGTCAAAGTGGTAAGGCTGGGGCGGGATTCCAAAAAACTTTAGCATTTCGTCATATCGGTATAGAAGGTGGATATAGCGGTCCTTGATTTCCCTGTATTCCTCTTTCTTTTTACCCGACTTGATCATGTTGAACCACTTGCGCTTCAGCGGTAGTGTTAGTGTGGTCATGGTTCACCCCCGAACAAATAGTCCACCGTAGGCTCGTGCCACTCGGTATCTTCCCACTTGCGGACCTTTATGCCGTCTTTGATTTCCACATCACTAGCTCTGTCACAATAGCTAAACAAGCCTATGATTTGCATATCTTTTCTTGAAACCATCATGTCTATGTATTCCCCGTTCCCCTGCGCCAGCCATCGTGACAGCTCCCTGTTCGTGGCCCTTCTCGGCTTCGGAGGGTCGGGCAGGAGGGCACAATGCTTATAGAAATTCGCACTCTTCGAAAGAGCTTTATATTGTAATTTACTACTCGGAGCAAAAATAGCGATCATTTCTGCCGTTTTCCAATTAGTAGTGTTGTCATCCCACACCACACATTTCTTCGGAGGGTCAAAAATCTGTGGTTCGGTGACTTCCTCCAGCTCCATTCCGTTGTAGTTAAGTTTCGGCATCGTCATCCTCCTCATATTGATATTCCCAATCAATTTCAGGCATCCCATTTTCCTTCGCCATTTGGTCAAATGCTAAATGAATATTATCTTCAATTTCTTGAAAATTAAGGTCATTACAATGCAGGCCAAATTCAATAGTGTCCTTGACAATTTGAATAGCCTCATTCCAGTACTTTATCGTTGCCATCGTCGGCCTCCTTATAAAATGGATTTCTGACTTCTAGTGGAAGAAAGCATTGCGGACATACAGAGTGAATGTACTCATAGTTACCTTTGACATCCTCACGCATTACATACATACGGTTCCCGCAATTATCACAGTTTACAAACTCTATATTATCGCACATCTCACGCCTCCTTCATTCGTGCTAGAATCATTTTTTCTGCATTCCACACAAGCGCCTTGCACTTCTTGCACTTTGGCAAAAGGTTCACGGCGTTGTCAATCAATCCGTAGCACACACAAAGGTCTGCCTCGGTTGTAGTGTTTGCAAACTTGCAATCTTTGTCAAGTTTCTCTCCTCGCAATTTCGCTCTGTTAATCACTTCGCCTCCTTGAATTTCTCGGCAAGTTCAATAAAACGCTTTTCCCATTTATCGTAGAACCCTAGTTTCGTGGGAATTTCTGCGAAATTATGAACGAGCCATTTTTCGTTGCATAACTTCGCCATCGCCAAGCACCGCCTGTACTTTTGATGACGGAGTTCTTTCTCCTGTGCATTAAAGACTTCGGTTGTATGTTCAAGAGTGTATTCCTTTTCCTTTTTCAGTTCTGCAATTTCCCTTTTGTCACTTTCAAGTAAGGCAGCCATTATCGGATAGTGACGGAGTTTGTCTTTCAGCTCCGCAATCACCTTGTCGGCTTCGGATTTTAAGCAATATTCGACATCTACATCTGCAATACCATCAAGCATATCGTCATAAGTGTACACTTTCAATTCGTTCATTTTAACTCCTCCGCCTTCTTAAGGAACTTATGTTCAACGTTGCTCCAAGTTACAATCCTTTCCTTGTTGATGAAATTCATTGTTAAAACCTCGTTGAATGGTGTGGTGATTGTATTGTTCTTCTAATCGGTCTTTTAAGAAAACTAAATCAGTTAAAGTAACATCATCTTTTATTGGGCTTGCTTCTAGTGC
>Ga0310696_10003702_pt1 | contig 18995 bp, 15 predicted proteins | sample AusTroGonzalo_MG_4_FD_203885 | JGI IMG/M metagenome (GOLD analysis project Ga0310696, IMG submission 203885) | Bovine rumen microbial communities from tropical cattle in Woodstock, Queensland, Australia - Gonzalo_02 (v2) (version 2) | ecosystem: Host-associated > Mammals > Digestive system >... | reverse complement strand
CTCACCCGTCCGCCACTAAGTTTAAAATGAAAGCAAGCTTCCTTCTTAAACTCCGTTCGACTTGCATGTGTTAAGCACGCCGCCAGCGTTCATCCTGAGCCAGGATCGAACTCTCAAAAAAAATTTTTGAGAGCCATGTTTGGCTCAAATTACTTTAATAAAAACTCAATTCTTAGAATTGAAAAAGGTCCGTTTTACTTCAAGTTTTGCATTCTATTCAATTTTCAAGATCCGCGCATTTCCTTTGATTTTTGAGCACATTTATGTCGTGCCTCCGTCAAAGTGCTTGTAAAGGATATACCACAGCGTTGAATAAGTCAAGAAGTTTTTTCGACCTTTTTTGAATATTTTTAAAAAGTCTTCAAACCCTTTATCCGATTAAATCAGAGCCGCCCTCAACAGAGGGCGTTCCGGTATGGGTTAAACCCGTTGAAAATACTGAGATTTATCCCCTTAATTCTTCTTGGATTCGAGCTTCTTGGCTCTCCTTACGTTAGCGTGCTTAATACGGTTAATACGTACCATAAGAACTATATTCAATATTATTATAAGGAGCATGAATCCGCCGATCACTCCGGAGACAACAGGATTCTGTCTTACAAAAAGTTCCAAAGACGTCTTCTGCTCCACCGGCTGAATCTCAGGAGTTGTTCCTTCAGGCACAGGTGTGGGCGTAGGTGTCTCCTCTGCGATAAAGAAGTCACCAAGTTCATCACCCGGGTAGATAAGAGGATCGTACTCCGGCTGCTCTGAATCAGGAGCATTGACCCATCTGTAGTCACCTGTTGTTCCATATACTCTTGTAACAGGATCAGCTTCCCAGCATGCGAGATTGCCGTATGCCGTAACTGATGCAAGATACATAGTAGTATAGAAATAATAGTCCTGCGGGATTCCGCAGATGGATATCATGAGTTCGTGGCCGTTCTCATTAACGGTATAGATAGTAAGTCCCTTACCTGCCTGTGATGTTGTACCTGTCTTGCCGCCAATAACCGCTGCAAGGTGTGAATCTGTACCATTGGCAGTTTTCGATGCAAGCCAGGGATCGTACAACAGATAATTGGAATTCTTAACGTAACTCCATGCATCAGACTTATGTCTGTTAGTAGCGATGAATACATGTGAAGGAGCACTGATAAGAGTCTTGAAGTCATCTAACTCAGATGCGGCAGACATGATCAGCGTAAGATCATATGCTGTCGTGTAATGGTTATCGTCAGGAAGGCCGCACGCGTTAACGAAGTGAGTGCCCTTGCATCCCAATGTCTCGGCACGAAGGTTCATGAGTACTGCGAACGCTTCGAGTTTACGGGAAGCCAGGATGTTCTCCTGAGTATCGTTCAATGCATCAAGAAGGTACTGCGCGTTGACACCGTCAGCATTAACTTCGGTGCCGCCTGCAGGATACTTCTCGAAGAATGCATCGATGCAGCCTTCGCCCAATACGTTAGCAGCGTCATTACCTGAAGGAAGCATGAGTCCGTAAAGGAGCTCGGATACCTTGACGTTCTCATTCTCAAGGACACCCATGAGTGATGAGTCCGCATCAAGGCCGGCAAGCGCGCTGGCACTTACCGTGAGCTTTGCCGATGTATCTAACAGTTCGATACTTAAGAGGCATGTCATTATCTTCGTCATTGACGCAGGATAGATCCTGTCGTCCTGGTTCATGCTGATAACGATATAACCGGTTGTTTTGTCGTAAACGCAGTAGGATGCGCAGTGAACGTCGCTCAATGCAGGAACGGGGATCTCGGGCTGACCTACATCAGCCGATACGGTCTTGGCCGGCATGGCGAAAAATCCCAATGCACAGACAAGGAACAGCGCAGCTAAAAATATAGCCGCACTCTTAACTGATATTCCTGCAAATCTGCTGTTATTCATCAGACGTCGTCATCCTCACTGTTGTCTTCTGATCCAGAAGCATCCTCAGGTGAAGCGATGTTCTCTGCTTCGATCTCGGCTGCTAATGTATCAGCAAATTCCTGAACCTTTGCTGCGTTGGGGCTGAGTCCTTCGCCGTCAGCTTCTACTGCTTCAGCAGATTCAGCGGTTACGGAGCCTTCAACACCCTCTTCGCCTTCTTCAGGTTCTTCCTCTTCTCTGTCTGTAAGAGCGAAGTCTACGACAAGAGCCTTGTTTGACTTCATGAGCTTAACGCCTGAAGTAGCTCTTGAGAGTGTAGGGATCTCATTCGCTCTTACTCTGATGATTACGCCCTGGCTGGTGATGATAAGGAGATCATCATCGTCGGTAACGGAAACAGTACCGCAGAGTCTGCCGGTCTTCTCGTTGACCTTGTATGTGATGATGCCCTTACCGCCTCTGCTCTGGACACGGTAATCGTCGATCTTGGATCTCTTACCGTAACCCTTCTCGGAGATAACGAGGATCTCACGTGAAGGATCAACAGGCTCCATGCCTACGACTTCGTCGTCTTCAGCAAGCTTCATAGCTCTTACGCCGGTAGCGCCACGGCCCATGTCACGTGCATCGTCGGAATTGAATCTGACAGACTTACCGGCAGCGGATACAACGATGACTTCCTGTCCTGCTCTGGTGAGCTGAACAGCAACTACGCTGTCTCCTTCACGGATCTTTGTAGCGATAAGACCGTTCCTGTTGATGTTTGCATACTTGTCGATCGATGTCTTCTTGATAACACCGTACTTGGTAACTGTTGTGAGGTAGAGATCTTCTTCCTCGAAGTTATCGATCGGGATGATGTTCCTGATTGTCTCGTCAGGATTGAGGTTCAAGAGGTTAACAAGAGCTGTTCCTCTGGCAGAACGTGATGTTGTCTCAGGGATCTTGTAACCCTTGATCTTGAATACACGTCCTGTGTTCGTGAAGCAGAGGAGGAACTTGTGAGTTGTTGTAGTGATGATCTTCTCAACATAGTCCTCTTCTCTTGTGGACTGGCCTGAGATTCCTCTGCCGCCTCTGTGCTGAGCCTTATAGCTGTCAACTCTCTGACGCTTGATATAACCGAAGTGTGTGAGAGTTACAACGATATTCTCTTCTGCGATCAATGACTCGTCATCGATGTCTTCGAAAGAACCGTTGATGATCTCAGAAACTCTCGGTGTAGCGAACTTATTCTTGATCTCAGTCATCTCTGTCTTGATGATGTCATCAAGGAGAGTCTTATCGGAGAGAACTCTGTGGAAGTATTCGATCTCTTCTGTGAGAGCCTTGATCTCTGCTTCGAGCTTCTCGCGCTCAAGACCTGTGAGACGTCCGAGTCTCATGTCAACGATGTGCTGAGCCTGCTTGTCGGAAAGACCGAATCTCTCGCACATGCGGACCTTAGCCTCAGCCTCAGTACGTGAAGATCTGATGATTGCGATGATCTCATCGATGTAATCCATAGCGATGAGGAGACCTTCGTCGATGTGCTTCTTAGCCTCATCCTTCTCCAAGTCGTACTGTGTACGGCGTGTAACAACATCTTCCTGATGCTGGATATAGTAGAAGAGCGCATCCTTAAGGCCTACGAGCTTAGGCTCGAGCTTGCCGTCAGCGTCAGGTACCAATGCAAGCATGTTGGCGCAGCATGCATCCTGGAGTGAGCAGTTCTTGTAGAGCTGGTTAAGAACGACGTCAGCGTTGGCATCCTTCTTGAGCTCGATAACGATACGAACCTGCTCGTTACGGTCGGATTCATCTCTTAATCCGGAGATACCCTCGACCTTCTTATCCTTAACGAGGTCAGCCATACGCTCGATGAGTCTTGCCTTGTTGACCGCATAAGGAATGTCGTGAATTATGATCCTCGTCTTACCTGCGTGATCTTCGATCTCGGCATGAGCACGTACAACGATACGGCCCTTACCCGTGAGATATGCTTCTCTGATACCGGATGTTCCGAGAATGGCACCGCCGGTCGGGAAGTCAGGACCCTTAACTACCGTCATGAGTTCGTCAACGGTAACGTCAGGGTTGTTCATCATCATGATGCATCCGTCGATAACTTCGCCCAGATTGTGAGGCGGGATATTGGTAGCCATACCTACGGCGATACCAACCGCACCATTAACGAGGAAGTTAGGAAAACGTGAAGGGAGCGATACAGGCTCCATCTCGTGTTCGTCGAAGTTAGGTCTGAAATCAACAGTGTTCTTGTTGATGTCTCTCATCATCTCGAGAGCGATCTTCTCAAGTCTCGCCTCGGTATAACGGTAAGCTGCCGGCGGGTCTCCGTCCAATGAACCGAAGTTACCGTGGCCGTCTACCAGAGGATGTCTAAGTGAGAAATCCTGCGCAAGTCTTACCAATGCATCGTAAACTGATGCGTCGCCGTGAGGATGGAAACGTCCCAAAACGTCACCGATCGTGGTAGCGCACTTACGGTAAGGCTTCTCAGGAGTGAATCCCTGAGTAAACATTGAATATAAGATTCTTCTGTGAACCGGCTTAAGTCCGTCTCTGATGTCCGGAAGCGCACGGTCGGAAATAACCGACATTGCGTAGTCGATGAAGGACTTCTTCATCTCACCGTCAAGGTCAACCGGAACTATTGTGGTTTGTTCTGACTTGAATACCTCGTCCATCTCGGCTTCCTGTTGAAGCCTGGCCTGTTTCTTGTCGTCGCTGTCTGCCATCTGTCGCCTCCGCCCGCGAAAAGCTTGGTCTCACGGGTTATTAGAATACTTTAGTTAATAGATATATATCTACAAACTAAAGTATTATACCATAACTATACGCACACGCGCACGTAATATTATAATATATAGCACAAATGTCCTATTATCAGACTATGGGGGTTTTAGACGGTGTGCCCGCTTTCCTCGGGAACCTTGCGGGAGTAGGACGGATCTTCCTTACGACAATAATTGTTCTCTCCATGTCAGTTCCGGGGAGCTTGAATGAATCCGTCTTCTCGATCGTGCCGCCGAGAAGGGCAATAGCCTTCTGAGCCTCGTTCTCTTCCTCATCAGAATGGCTCTTCATGGCAAGGAATACTCCTCCGACCTTAACCAGTGGCAGGCAGTATTCTGCAAGAACAGACAACTTTGCTACTGCTCTGGCCGTAACGATGTCGTACTTCTCTCTGTATTTCTTGTTCCTGCCTGCGTCTTCGGCTCTGGAATGGACCGTAGAGCAGTCCTTAAGGTCTAATGCGGTAATGACCTCATTAAGGAACTTGAGACGCTTCTCAAGCGAATCCATGAGGGTTACAGAGAGCTCAGGACATGATATCTTGACCGGAAGTCCGGGGAATCCTGCTCCTGTACCGACATCTGCGAATGTAAGTGTCTTATTGGACTTCTTCTCTTCTTCCCTGATATAAGGGCAGAGAGTAAGAGAATCTATGAAGTGCTTCATGGCAATTCCCTTATCGTCATCGACGGCGGTAAGGTTCATTACCTTATTCTTCTCCTTGAGCATGGAAGCATAGATCTGGAAGGCACGGATCTCTTCTGCAGACAGCGGAACGCTTATCTCATCAGAATGAGATTCTAAGATAGGCGCAACATCAGTGACCTCTTCGTCACGCTCCGTGATCTTTGTTCCCTCAGAATCGATCTCAACCTTCTTGGGGAGGTTCTTCCTAAGTCTCTCGATGTCTTCTTTGGTAAGAGGTTTTCTTTTGGGGAACAATGCGTCAGACATTATCCGATCTCCTTCTCTGCTCGAGATATACCAGCAGCACTTCGCAGTCAGCAGGTGATACTCCCGATATTCTTGAAGCTCTTCCGACGTTCTCGGGCTTCATGTTAGTAAGCTTCTGTGTTGCTTCGATCCTGAGTCCTTTTATGAGCGAATAATCGATATCGTCAGGGATACGGATCTTCTCTAAGTTCTTGAACTTCTCTATCTTCTCTTTCTCGAGGTTCAGATAGCCTTCGTACTTGATATTGGTCTCACAGGCGAAGGTTATATTGCGGCTCAATTCTTTACGGGCCTTATCAACAGGTGCCAACAGGTCATAAGTAACACCCGGGCGCTTGATGAGGTCTGCAAGGCTCTCGCCGGACTTCGGCAAGGTCTGGTTGCATGTATCAAGGAGCGCGCTTAATTCTTCTGTCGGAGCAACATACGTCGTCTTGAGTCTCTCGGTCTCTTTTGCAATCGCTTCCACCTTCTTTTCGAACTTCTCGAAAACCTCATCGCTGATAAGACCGATCTCATGGCCGATCGGAGTAAGCCTCTCGTCGGCATTGTCCTGTCTTAAGAACAGTCTGTATTCTGCTCTGGAAGTCATCATGCGGTAAGGCTCGTTCGTTCCCTTGGTAACGAGGTCGTCGATAAGAACACCGATATAACCCTGTGATCTGTCGATAATGACCGCTTCCCTGCCCAAAAGCTTCATTGCTGCATTGATGCCTGCAACGATGCCCTGTGCGGCAGCTTCCTCGTAACCTGAAGAACCGTTGATCTGGCCTGCGGTATAAAGACCGGGGACGACCTTCGATTCAAGGCTCGCCTTGATGGAGAGAGGATCTACGAGGTCGTACTCAATAGCATAAGCAGCCCTCTGGATCTTAGCATTGGCAAGACCCGGCAGAGACTTTACCATCTTCTCCTGGATCTCTTCAGGAAGGCTCGTAGAAAAGCCCTGAAGATACATCTCGTTTGTATGTCTGCCCATCGGTTCAACGAAGATCTGGTGCCTGGTCTTGTCCTTGAACCTCATGAACTTATCTTCTATCGAAGGACAGTATCTCGGGCCCACGCCCTTGATCTCGCCGCTATAAAGGGGCGATCTGTCCATATTATCTGCAATGACCTGACGGGTCTCATCCGTTGTCCAGATGGACCAGCAGGGAATCTGCTCTTCAGAAGGTGCGGGAAGGATTCCTTCCATCTCATTCCTGTATGAGAACGGAGGAACGTCGTCTTCGCCGTCCTGTCTGGTCATCTGCGAGAAATCAACTGAATTGGAATTGACTCTTACGGGTGTTCCGGTCTTAAATCTCAAGAGCGGTACGCCGAGAGAACTGAGCGATGATGATAATCCGACAGATCTCGGAAGTCCGTCAGGACCGCTCTCCACGATGACTTCGCCTCTTATTATCCTGGCTTCCATATATGTGCCTGAGCAGATGACTACGGCACGGGCATTATAGATTGCCTTGCCCTCTGTCATTACGCCTGCGGCATTGCCTTTTTCATCAGTAAGAAGCTCTGTGATATGAGCCTGCTTCAATGTGAGATTCGGAAGGTTCTCGAGATAATACTTCATCTCGATCGAATACATCGCACGGTCTTCCTGGGCTCTCGGAGAATAAACTGCAGGACCCTTGGAACGGTTCAGCATTCTCATCTGAACTGCGCATTTATCTGCCATTATTCCCATGACACCGCCCAGAGCATCGATCTCTCTTACGAGCTGGCCTTTTGAAGTGCCTCCGATACTCGGGTTACAGGGAAGGTTTGCGAGACTGTCGAGAGATAAAGTAAAAAGGATCGTGTTAAGACCGAGCTTAGCTGCTGCGTGAGCTGCTTCGCATCCTGCATGACCTGCTCCTACAACGGCAACATCAAATGTTCCCGCTTCAAAGCTTCTCTCCAACTCTAAAGCTTCACGGATAGTCATTTATTTACCTATGCAAAATCTCGAGAAGATAGTATCTGCTAAAGTTGCGGAAACAGTCTTGCCTGTAATCTCGCCAATCTCATCAAGGCACGCTCTCAAAGCTGATGCGCATACTTCGGTGCCGAGGTTGTTATCAAGTGCGTCCAGAGCAAGCGCGAGCTTCTTGGATGCCTTGTTGAATTTAAGATAATGTCTGCTGTTTGTGATAAGAAGCCCTTCTGAAGCACCGCCACCAAGTTCGTTATAGAAGTCGATGATCGCATCTTCGAGCTTATCAATGTTAAGGTCTTCTTCTGCACTGACTGATATAAAGTTCTCTACGCCGAGAGAACCGAGTTTTTCTTCGATCTCTTTCCTCTCCGGGTTGTCGCCGGCATCGCTTTTCGAGAACACTGCGGTAACGGAATCACAGTCTTCAATGATCTCGGAAACTCCGGAGTAAACTTCATCTGCCGTCATGTCAGGCGGGATCATGTAGAAGATCATGTCAGCGCCCCTGCCTGCTTCTATGGCTCTGCCGATACCCATGGACTCAATGATGTCCTCTGTCTCGCGGATGCCTGCAGTATCAATGAGGGTAACGGGAATTCCGTTGATGTTGACCTGAACTTCGATGGTGTCTCTGGTGGTTCCTGCGACCTCTGTAACGATCGCTCTGTCAAAACCCGTGAGAGTATTAAGAAGAGTGCTCTTGCCGCTGTTAGGAAGTCCCAAGAGCGCTACACGGAGCCTCTCTGATAAGATCCTGCCCTTGCCGTATCCCTTGCAAAGAGATGTAAGTCTGTCGTGGCAGTCGCTTAAGTTATCCTTCACGGTCTCAAGCTTAGCCTGCTCTTCGGCTTCATCGTCTTCTGTATCGAACTCTGTGAATGTCTCAAGCATAGCTGCCTGATCGTAAAGTGTCTTCTCGATATAATCGATCTCTTCTGCGAGCTTGCCTGACATAAGGCTGCCGGCAGCTTCGAGCTGTCTCTCTGTCTCGCTGTTAATGACATCCATTACCGCTTCAGCTGAAGCAAGGCTCATCTTGCCGTTTATGAATGCCCTTCTCGAAAACTCACCGGGGTAAGCCATTCTGATACCGGACATGCCGAGACACTTAAGGATCTCCTGCTTTACTGCGCCGGAACCGTGAGATGATATCTCTACCATCTCTTCGCCTGTATAAGAATGGGGTGCTTCAAAGCGCGTGAAAATAACTTCGTCTACCTTAATATCCAAGGAAGGATCCTTAACGTATCCGAATGCGCATGTGTAACCCGGAAGTTCTGAGACTTTGGAATAATCACCGCTGGATCTTAAGATGACGGAACATTTATTGACAAGTTCCCCACAGCCGTTACCCGAGATACGGATAACTGCTATGCCTGATATTCCGGCCGGCGTGGAGCAGGCGCAGATAGGTTCGTCATCATACGAATACATAGCTTAATGCCCGCGGTTATCGAAAAGTGATATCTAAAGCGGATTACTTCTTTTCTTCAGGAGTTACAACAACGCATCTGTTGGGCTCAACACCTTCGCTGTGTGTTGTTACGCCGTTAACGTCCTGGAGATAAGAGTGAACGATTCTTCTCTCAGCGGGGCTCATTGCCTCCATTGTAACCTTACGGCCTGAACGTCTTACTCTGGATACTGCCTTGTCAGCGAGGCCCTTGATGACCTGCTCTCTGTGCTTTCTGTATCCGCCGACGTCAAGGTAAACGTGAACTCTCTGCTCGCTGTGCTTGTTAGCGATAAGGTTTGTCATGTATGAGATAGCTTCGAGAGTCTCACCGTGACGGCCGATAGCAGCACCGCAGTCAGAACCTGTAACTGAGATATAGATAGTGTCGTCTTCTCTGTAAGAATCCATGTTGCCGTGGATGCCGATGCCTGAGAGAACCTCAGCTACGAAGTTAGCAGCTGCATCTTCAGCTTCGCTTACAGCGTCGCCTTCAAAGCTCTCGTCATCACCGAAATATGTGTCATCAGACTCATCAGCGGGAACAGCGCTCTCGCCGGAATCTTCAGAATTGAATGTAACCTTAACTTCAGCGTCTTTTCTGCCTAAACCGAGAAAACCGCCTTCTGTGCCTTCATCAACAACCTCGATGGTTGCCTGCTCTTTTGTGCATCCGAGCTCGGAGAGAGCTGCCTCAATTGCTTCATCAATTGTCTTACCTGTCTTGATTACTGTCTTCTCCATATGTGTAAGGCCTCCTTCGAGCCAATATTAATTCTTCTTTTTCTTACCGTTCTTCTTGTCTGTCTCTGCATCTACTTCTGCATCAACGCCTGCGAGCTTTGCTCTGCCGGACTTCTTGAATACTGCGTCCTTCTTAGCTTCGATCTCAGCCTTCTTAACTTCATAAGGCTTGGTGAACATGAAGTAAACGATAACGCTTGTGAGGATGCTCATGAGTCCTGAGATGATCCAATAAACACCCATTGCCGCAGGCATCGTAAATGTTGTTACGAGCATGAGGATAGGCATCATCCAGTTCATCATCTTCAGAGAGTTCTGAGTGATATCTTCTGCAGAGCTCTTGTCGCCCTGGCCTGCTCTTGCAGGATTCTTCTTTGCACGCTTCTTAGCTTCTTCCTCTTCCTTCCATCCGGGCTTGAGGAACTTCGTAAGCTGCATAACTGCGATGTTTACGAGAACAACGAGAAGCGGGATGATGAGCATGGGAACATAAGTCTGCGGATCTTTTACGATCTCCCAAGGCTGCCATGCAGGTGTGATAGAGAGATCCATTCCGAGGAAGTGCAGGTCGATCATCTGATCGAGCTTAATGTAACCCCTGTTAATACACTCGCTTAAGAACTGAGCGTTCTCGTTAAGTGCCTTGATGAGGTTAATGTGGATCTCGGGAGAAATGTTGCCTGAGAAAAGACCGTCGCCCATATTCTTACCCAGGTCGATCATTGCCTGGATGTTCTCTTTGCTTACCTGTGAGAGGTAGATCAAGGGTCCGCTGACGATACGGTACATAGGCCAGATGAAGAACAACTGAAGGAAAGGAAGAAGGCATCCGGACAGACCGCCTGCGCCGTTCTCCTTCTGAAGCTTCATTAATTCTTCCTGATACTTCTCCTTATCGTCGCCGTACAGACGCTGAAGTTCAGCCTGCTTGCCGCTCAAAGCCTGCATCTTAAGCATGGACTTCTGAGACTTGATGTTAAGCGGGATAAGGGCTCCTCTGATGATTACGGTAAGGAAGATAATAGCCAAACCGTAATTACCGAAGAAATTAAACAAAACTCTCGTAAGCCAGCCGAACACGAAGTACAGCGGGTCGAGAATTGATAACTGAACGATAATGTCTCCCATTATTACTCTCCGGAACTAAATAGTGATGCTCGCACCTGATTATTTGACTGGATCGTATCCGCCTTTGGAAAAGGGATTGCATCTGAGTATCCGCCAGATTCCCATGAGTCCGCCCTTAATAACGCCGTACTTAGTGACCGCATCGATCATATACTGTGAACATGTCGGTTGGTACTTGCAATGAGGTCCCATAGCGGGAGATATATACTTCTGATACCAGCGAACCATTCCTATTACGGCTTTACGGATCATGTTAGATCTCCTGTAAAAGATCAAGCCTTGTAAGACACTTCCCCATATCCGTGCTAAGTTCGTGAAAATCAGGGATTCCTCCCTTTGCCTTCAAAGTGAAAACGTAATCGTACCCTTCAGGAAGTTTATCCTCCAGTAATCTGTAGGATTCTCTCATCAGACGCCTTGCACGGTTCCTTCCGACTGCGCCAAGTTCTTTCTTGTTCGCGCAAAAGCCGGTTCTTCTCAAGGCCGGGTCAACTTTGTATCCGCTCTGGGTGGTTCCCTCTCGTCTTTTAAGCACGTGAACCGACAGGTATCTGCCGGTTGCGAATTTTCCGTACCGGTAAACCCTGTTAAATTCAAAATTGAATCTTAAAGCTACCGATTTCAAAGCGAGAATGCGACCTGTGTCCTATTATCAGACAGCAAGTCTCTTTCTGCCCTTGGCTCTTCTAGCTGCAAGAACCTTGCGGCCGTTAGCAGTCTCCATTCTGGCTCTGAAGCCATGAACCTTAGCTCTCTGTCTTTTCTTAGGCTGAAAAGTCATCTTTGCCATAAATATATCCTCCGATAATTGCTTTTTCTCAGTTGCACACCCGCGTTTTTGGCGGCAGCGCATAATAAGACAATTTTAATATAACCTGAAAATTATATTAGGGCAGGTGTCTAATGTCAAGCATCAGCACTTGCCGAACAGGTACTCGATGAACTTGGTATAGTCGGCGTTGCCGTTGGCACCCGTCGAATATGCGAATGCGATGTAGTATGTGTACTGCTCATCAAGACCTAATTTTCTCTCGATCTCATCTGTAAGTTTCAGAGCGAGCGGTAAGGGCTGGTCTTCTTCCTCTTCTTCTTCGAGTCCGAACATCTCATTGAAAGAAATGCCCTGAGAAGCTTTTGCCTTCTCTTCTTCTGTAGCTACATAGTAATAGAAATCGTCTTCAGAGAAGTTCTCCATGTTAACGAGTTCGTGCATATCCTGGAAATAGTCAGGTGTTGTGTAGTTATATACGACGTCCTCGCGCATGATCATGTAATCGTAAGTACCCGTAAGAAGAGATGCCCTGAATGCAACTTCAAGATACTTCGATTCATATTCCATCTCATCAGAGAAACTGAGGTTATCCGCACTAAGAAGAGCTGCAGTTCTGGGCTTGCCGTAACCTGCATATGCGAGGAATCCCGTAGTCGCATACTCTTCACCTTCATCAGATATAGTGCAATTGATCAATCCTCCGCCGATGACTCGCATCTTATCCCTGTAAATATCGTAGCCGTACCAGCCGACTGCAACCAGAAGCGCGATGACAAGAAGAGTTCCTGCCAAGTAATACTGGGCAAAATACTGGAGTCTCTGCTTCCAGGTAAGTCCCTGGAGCTTCTTCTTTTCCGTTCTGAAGAATCTGGTTACCCTATTTCCGGACTTATCTTCCGGTTCATCAGGAGTGTCAAGGTTCTTCTTGAGTTCCTGATCTTCAATTTTCGCTGCAGCCAGCGAAACATTACCTGCAGCATCAGTCTCGGGATCGTATTCAGCAGATTCCTCGAGAGCCTTGAGCTTCTCAGCCTGTGTCTTCTCGAGCTTATCGAACTGCTTGATGAATACGATGCAGAGGAAATAAGTAATAGTGGTTGAACAGAATACATATATAAGCGGGAACCACTGTGCATACCAGATAGCTGCAACAACGGAACCTACCATGAGCGCTGCAATAAGAATGAGCGGGATGAACTTAATGATTACGAAGATGAGAGCGGCCTTGAAAACTTCAGTCGTCTTCATCTTATATCTTGCGATCGTAGGGAACAGTGTGATCGTCATGAGAAGTGCGATAACACTGAAAGCGATTATTCCGACCTTATAGAGCAGAGGTGTCTCTGCCCAGCCGGTATACATGATCCACATCCAGTCGTAAACGATTATGCCGATCGCAACGAGCATGATTATCCAGACGATAGTAGCCTGTTTGAAGTTCTGGAAAAAGGCCTTGAAGAAGGGCTTTATCGTGCCGATATCCTCTCCCCTTATCTTCTTCATGGCTACATAGTATTTGGCAGAACTTGCCGCACCGTATGTAACGATGGGCAGGCTGCATATTATGCACAGCAGATCGAGGATTACGAGATCCGCGACTGTGCTGATAAAACCCATTATCGGACTGTCTGGTTTAAGAATATTCATTTAATGATATATACCTGTATTTATTTCTTATATTAGGCGCCTGCGGCGCAAGTTTTCATATTGTACAACAAATGGATTTATAAAACTCCATCTTTTCGAGGTTAATTCGTCTCGAAAATAATTTAAATAAGAGGGGCTGCCCCGTGTTATGAGACAGCCCCGTTTGATCTTAACTGATCGAATAATTACTCCTTAACACCACCGATTGTGAGACCTGTAACGAAGTATCTCTGAAGGAACGGATAGAGGGCGATGATAGGTGCCATTGTCGCAATTGTAGCGGCAGCTCTTACCGTGATAGGTGTAAGTGTATTAGCGTTTGCAGCTGTCATCTGTGCAGCTGAACCCTGACCGCCTGTTGTAGCAGATACGGAATCCAGGAGTTTCATGAGCTCGTACTGGAGCGTCGTGTACTGAGGATCGAATCTGTTATAGAGCATAGCATCGAACCATGCATTCCAGTGATATACGGCTACGAACAAAGCGATAGTTGCATAAACCGGTTTACACAGAGGCGTTATGATGCTGATGAATACTCTCATGTATCCTGCACCTTCGAGCTGAGCAGCTTCTTCGAGTGAATCCGGGATACCCTGCATGTAAGTTCTCATAACCATTACGTTAAATGCACTTACCATACCGGGAATGATGTATACCCAGAAGCTGGATGTGAGGTGGAGATATCTGAAGAGGATCAATACAGGAATCAGACCGCCTGAAGCGTACATTGTAATGATCCAGAACAGAGAGAGGCTTGACTTGAACAAGAACTTCTTACGGCTCAGGATGAATGAGAGCAAAGCGTTAGCTGCCAAAGAAGTAAGTGTACCAAGTACGGTTCTGGCTACTGTTACCTTAGCACCTTGGTGAATACCGTCTCTCTCGAAGAGAACTTCCTGATAACTTCTCAAAGAGAACCTACGGGGAAGCAGATAGATTCCGCCTCTAACGGCGTCATTACCATCATTGAAGGAATAAGCCAATGTGTTAAGTACAGGATAAAGTGTTACGACTGCAAATAAGAGAAGGAAGGCAGTATTGAAGATGTAGAAGATAATATCTTCTGTCGCCATTCTCTTCTTATGCTTAATTCGCTCGAAATCAACATTTGAAATGTCAGACATTTTATATTACCTCCTTCCTTAGAACAGACGATCGTCGCCTTTACGCTTGGCGATGTAGTTAGCACCGACAATGAACGTCATAGATACAACGGTCTTGAAAATACCTGCGGCGGTACCTAACGAGTAGTCCATGTTCTTAGCATCGAGAGCCCAGTCGAGAACGTAGATATCGATTGTTCTTGAAACGTTCTGTACAAGACCGTTACCGAGCAAGTACTGGAGCTCGAATCCTGCGTTAAGAACGTTACCTACGTTCATAAGGAGAAGGATCATGATGGTCGGACGGAGACCCGGAAGAGTTACATAACGCATCTTCTGGAAACGTCCTGCACCGTCGATTGATGCTGACTCATAGAGGCAGGGATCGATTGAAGTGATAGCTGCGAGATAGATGATCGCATTCCAACCGGTCTCTTTCCACAGGTTACTGAATGTTACGATTCCCCAGAATAGTTTCGGGTCTCCTAGGAACGCATATGGTTGTTTGAGGATGCCGACTCTCATGAGGAGGTCGTTGACGATACCGGTTGATGTAAGAGCATCATGTACGATAGCAACAACGATGATCCATGAAAGGAAGTGGGGCATATATGAAATCGTCTGGATAGACTTCTTAAAATACTTATTTCTAACCTCATTCAAAAGGATTGCGAAAACGATTGCCGCAATGGTACTGAATATAAGATTGAGCGTACCCATTGCAAACGTGTTTCTGATAACAATAGGGAACTTATTATTACTGAAAAGGAACTTGAATTTGTCTAATCCTACCCACTTAGATCCGGTTATGGCTTGAATTATGTTATCTCTGTAAACGAACTTCTGGAAAGCCATAATCCAACCTACGAGGGGAAGATAGTAGAAGATAATACCGTAGATTACATAAACGGCGCTGATTGCAACAAGCACCCACTGTCTCTTGAACTCTTTGACAGTAAACTTCGGCTTGTTGATGTCAATCTCTTTTTTAGGATTTTTAACCTTCGATTCTGAAATCGAATTTTCCATGTTTAGCCTCTCCTATTAAAAGTGGTGGCAACCATAGTTGCGCCATGGTCGCCACCACACAATTTAATACTAACTACTTGTTTGACTTAAGCAGGTTCTGTCCAACCGAAGGACTTAGCTGTCTCGAGTCTTTCGTTAACTGCTGCCTGTGCTTCGTCGAGGAATGCCTGAGGATTGCATGCAGCGTAAGCTTCCTGGTATGCAGCCCAATCGGACTCGAAGTTGCTTGACATAACAACTGTCGGGAGCCAGTAGTGCTTGCACTCGCCCATATCCTTCCAAGCGATACCACCTTCTGTATCTGTGCCGAGGCTGTTAGACCATGACCAGAGCGGATACCAAGGAGCATTTACGACAACCTTAGAACCGATGAACTCAGAATATGTTCCAACGCCATAAGCTTCGAAGCAAGCTCTGAGAGGTCCAGCAAGGCTCTCGATGAACTCTGAAGGCTGTTCGCCAGGCTGCATACGGTTGATACCGTCCTTGCTCATACCGAGCCACTGAGGGCAGTATGAATATTCGCAAGAATGCTTAGCCTTGTAGCTGTCGCTCTTCCAGTTCTCTCTCATCTCTTCTGTTCTGTAGTAAAGACCTGTCTCCTCGTCTACAAGATAGTCAACGCCTTCAATACCCCAGAAACGGAGGTCGTGGATGTCCTGATCGAGGAGTGCGCTTAAGAATGCGAAAGCGAGATCCGGATCGGAGCAGCTTGTTGTTACTGCGCAGCCAGATGAGCAGTTAAGCTCGTCGTCATAAGAGTGCCACTGCTGATCCATGCCTTTCTCTGCAACGAGGCCGAGAGGTACATAGTCGCATCCGAGTTCGTCAAGACGGAACTCTGTGCCATCAGTAGCTGTCAAAGGAGTAGCGAAGGGTCCCATGATGCTGTAAGCGAAATCCCAATACTGATCGCAGAGACCAAGTACACGACCTGTAGAAAGCTTAGCAATATACTCGTCGTATGTCTGTGTAGCGAAGTCAGGATCGATAGCGCCCTTAGCGTACTCTTCGTTCAACTTCTTGAAATACATCTTAGCTGTGTCTGTTGTGTTGTAGTCAACAACCTTAGGGTTGCTCTGACCAGCGTCAATGTTAACGATAACGCAACCATCGTTCGGATAACCATCGAGGAACATAGGAGCGTTCTCAAGGCAATAATACTTCCAGTCTTCGCAGAGACATGTATAAGGAATTACTGTTGTTCCATCAGGAAGCTCAGGGTTAGCCTCAGCATATCTCTCGAGGAGATCGAAGTACTCGTCTAATGTCTCGATCTTAGGATAGCCAGCCCACTCAAGGACACGAACCTGGATCCAGAAAGCCTCACCGTTGTGACCTGTAGCTGTGTTGTGGTCATAAGAGTTACCGAAAACGTTAGCCCAGTAAATGTGGCCGTCGTCCATACGGAACTGATCCCACTCCTGCTCAGTGTACATTTCCTTGAGGTTAGGATACTTCTCAAGATAATCATCCCAAGCTACGAGCAAACCGTTCTCATAGAGTGTAACGCATCCGTCACCACCATCGATAAGATCAGGCAGCTTACCTGAAGCGATGATAGAACCGATAGCCTCACCAGCGTCCTGACCTGTGAGCCATGTTTCCTTAACACGGACACCAGTCTTCTCAGCGATGATCTGCATGATCTCGTTGTCTGCGTCTTTCTCCTTGCCTGCCATAGCAGCAAACATTGTGAAATCGACGATTTCCTTTTCACCTTCAGCAGATGTTTCTACATCACCGCCACCGCCGGCTGTTGTTGTGCCGTCAGTAGTTGTGGTCGAACATGCAGCGAAAGATGATACCGCAAGCATTGATGCAAGGACCAATGAAACGATTTTCTTTGTCTTCATTATTAGACCTCCCGCTTTTGAATTCTCGTTAATACGAGTTTTTAGCACCTACATTATAGGGTTGCCCCATTTTTGCCACAACCCGATAAACTCTTGTTTAACAACCGATAAACTCTACAAAAATGTCATGAATTCTACATAAAACAAACAGAAGCAACCTGCATGTTTTGTGCAGGTTGCATAACGTTTTGGTGCATTTTGAACAAAGCCGGAGTTACTCGCCCCTGTTTGTCTTGCGGTACTTGGAAGGCGTACAACCCTCTATTTCAATGAATTTGCGGATAAAATAGTCGCTGTCCTTATAGCCGACTTCCTCTGCGATACGGTTGATCTTCTTGTCGGTGTTGATGATCTGTCTGGCAGCTTCCTTGATCCTATAATTTGTCAGGTAATTCTTAAAAGACATACCATACTTTTTCCTGAATACCTGTCCCAAATAAGAACTGTTGATATGATATTTGTCGCCTAAATCCTTGAGGCTTATGTTGTCTGCATAATTCTTCTTGATCTCAGCTTCAACAACTGCAAGTATGCCGTGAGATACACTCTTACGAAGATCGGACAGATAGGCTGCATACTCGGTAGCAAACTTCTTCAGGTGCTCGTGACTTCCTCTGAGGAAGGCGTCATCTGAAGCCTGCTCTGAGATATACTGGACGATCTCTTCCTGGTTAACGGTATCGTCAAGTTCGCTGGCAAGATGAATAAGCTGGAACAAAAGATAGTTGATGTTAAGGTCGAATGCCCTGTTGTTTCCTTCCTTGCCGTTAAGCTCTTCATAGAACTTCTCGATGACTGATTCTATCTGTGCCTGATCGTTCTTCTCAATCGAACTGATTATCTCGTCGATCGTATCCTTGCAAAGAACGATGCTGCTGTGATTGTCCTCGAGTTCTTCGGCAAAATACAGTTTCTTCGTGTTGTGGAATCCTGCGATACTCTTAAGTCTTCTGCAGGTATCGTACGACTGATAAAGATCTGGAAGTTCCGGAACGGGTTCACCGCAATACATTCTTACAGGTTTAATTATCAGTACTTCTACTTTCCTTATAAGCGCATTCAGGAATTCAGTCTCCGTCATGTCTCGCATGACAGCCATGTTTGCACAATATATGAATCCGACGCTGTAGGTATCTTCATCGTAGGTAAAATCCAATGCAAAATGATTGGCATATTCTTTGAGCACTTCCCTGCAGGCATTGCAGAGCTGTCTTTGGATCATGCCCAGATCATCAGATTCACTGGATTCGATATCAGCTTCCTTGTGGACGAATTCGATATCGATAAATCTCAGATTGCCTGCAAGTTGAAGATGCTTGTTTGCATATTCGATATCTTCCTCGTTGTACTTGCCCTTGATGATGTGTCTGATGATCCTCGCGAGATAAGCATCTTCCATCTTCTCCCTGTCTTTTTTCAGGGTAAGGGATTCTCTGTTGAGGTTTGTTACTTTTCGAAGGACGGTAATAAGCTCTTCTTCGATAACAGGCTTTAAGATGTAATCCAGGCAGCCGTTTCTGATTGCTCTCTGTGTATATGCAAAGTCATCGTAACCTGTGAGAAGGACGAACTCCGCATCAGAAATCTTCTCCTTCTTAACAGTCTCAAGGAGCTCTAAGCCTGTCATCTCAGGCATGCGGATATCGGAGATAACGAGATCGACATGGTTCTCGCTCAAGTATCGTAATGCTTCTTTGCCGTTGGAACATGTGGCTGCGATCTC
>Ga0310696_10003701_pt1 | contig 18996 bp, 15 predicted proteins | sample AusTroGonzalo_MG_4_FD_203885 | JGI IMG/M metagenome (GOLD analysis project Ga0310696, IMG submission 203885) | Bovine rumen microbial communities from tropical cattle in Woodstock, Queensland, Australia - Gonzalo_02 (v2) (version 2) | ecosystem: Host-associated > Mammals > Digestive system >... | reverse complement strand
TCGTGCTGCCACCTAATTGGTAATATTTGAAAAGATTTCAGGTCTTTCCTTTGCCAGTTAGGGAAAAGTGAGTACCTTTGTGCGCAAATACAGAAAACATGTCAAACCTATATAAATTTGAACCATTACTGAAGCAGACCCTCTGGGGCGGCAACCGTTTGGCAGCCTTCAAGCACTTGAACATGCCGATGGACGGTGTAGGCGAGAGCTGGGAGGTGTCTGGCGTGGAGGGCAGCGTGAGCATCGTTGCCGAAGGTCCTTACAAGGGGAAAAGCCTCACAGAACTGGTGCTGCAGCTGAAGGGCGACCTCGTGGGCAAGAAGAACTTTGACCGCTTCGGCAGCGAGTTCCCCCTGCTGGTGAAGTTCATCGATGCGCATCAAGACCTCTCCATACAGGTACACCCCAACGACGAGGTGGCGCGCCGTCATGGCTATAACCACGGAAAGACGGAGATGTGGTACTGTCTGGAAGGTGAGAAGGGAGAAGGGACAGGTGATAAATGGCCCATACTCTATTGTGGTCTGAAGCAGGTGATAACGCCAGAGGAATACGCCCGCATGGTGGCCAACGACACCATCTGCGACGCACTTGCCCAATATGAGGTGCACGAAGGCGACATGTTCTTCATTCCCGCCGGGCGCATACACTCCATTGGTGCCGGCTGTCTCGTGGCTGAGATACAGCAGACGAGCGACGTCACCTACCGCATCTACGACTTCGGCCGCCGCGACAAGGACGGTAACCTTAGGCAGCTGCATACCCGCGAGGCTGCCGAGAGCATCGACTACACCGTGCTGCCCAACTACCGCACACTATACCGCCCACTGAAGAACGCACGCTGCGCCATAGCACGGTGCCCGCAATTCGCCACCGCCGTCTATGACCTCGACCGCCCTACCCTACTCGACTACCGCTGGATTGACTCTTTCGTCATACTCATGGGGCTGAAGGGCAGCGCGACGCTCAACGCCGACGGACAGCGGACATCCCTTCGTGCAGGAGAGACGGTGCTCGTGCCCGCAACGGTGAAAGAGATAAAAGTGGAGGGAACCATCAAGTTCCTGGAGACGTATATTTAAATTGTAAAGAGATGTTAGAAGTACGCAACCTGCACGCCCGCATAGGCGACAAGGAGATATTAAAGGGTATAGACCTGGTCATCAACGACGGCGAGACTCATGCCATCATGGGACCTAACGGTTCGGGGAAGTCGACGCTCTCAGCAGTCCTCGTAGGCAACCCGCTCTACGAGGTGACGGAGGGCGAGGCCCACTTCAACGGCAAGGACCTGCTGGCCATGAAGCCCGAGGAAAGGGCGCATGAGGGGTTGTTCCTCTCATTCCAGTATCCCGTGGAGATACCTGGTGTCTCGATGACCAACTTTATGAAGGCCGCCATCAACGAGCGACGCAAGGCTCAGGGCCTGGAGCCGATGAAGACCGCAGACTTCATTAAGATGATGCGCGAGAAGCGCAAAATCGTGGAGCTGGATCAGAAACTGGCCAACCGCTCGGTGAACGAGGGCTTCAGCGGCGGCGAGAAGAAGCGCAACGAGATTTTCCAGATGGCGATGCTGGAGCCGCGGCTGGCTATCCTCGACGAGACCGATTCGGGCCTTGATGTCGATGCCATGCGCATCGTGGCCGAGGGAGTTAACAAGCTGATGACCTCCGAGACCTCCTGCATCGTCATCACCCACTATGACCGCCTGCTGGAGATGATTCGTCCGCAGTTCGTCCACATCCTCTACCAAGGCCGCATCGTCAAGACCGGCGGGCCCGAACTGGCCGTAGAGATTCAGGAGAAGGGATATGACTGGATTAAACAAAGCCCTCTAAGTTAGGGGGAAATAGGGTTCTGAACGAAAACAGGCAACAGAACAAAAGTGTTTATGAAAGAAAGCGAACTCCAATATATCGATTTATTTGAGCAGACGCGGCAGATGATTTGCGAACATTCATCGAAGGTGATGAATGACGTGCGCGACGAGGCTTTCAGACGTTTCAAGGCGCAGGGTTTCCCCTCGCAGAAAGTGGAGCGCTATAAATACACCAACATACAGAAACTCTTTGCACCAGATTACGGCCTGAACCTGAACCGTCTGACGATTCCCGTAGACCCTTATCAGGCCTTCCGCTGCGATGTGCCCAACCTGAGTACAAGCCTCTACTTCGTGGTGAACGATGCGTTCTTTGCACAGGCACTCCCTACCCCTCTGAGAGGAGGTGGTGGAGCTTTGCCAGAGGGCGTCATCATCGGTTCGCTGAAAGAGTTCGCCTCGGCAAAATACTATAACCAGCTGGCAGGAAAGGCTGACGATGCCGTCACCGACCTGAATACCATGCTGGCACAGGACGGTCTCTACGTCTATGTGCCCAAGAATGTAAAGGTGGACCGTGCCGTACAGGTCATCAACATCCTGCGCTCCGACGTAGACCTGATGGTCAACCGCCGCGTACTTATCATCTTGGAGGCAGGTGCCGAACTGAAGATGCTCTTCTGCGACCATGCTGCCGACGATAAGAATTTTCTTGCCACACAGGTCATCGAGGCATACGTGGGAGAGGGGGCTACGCTGAATCTCTACTGCCTGGAGGAGACACATAATAAAAATGTACGCGTGAGCAATGTCTACATAGACCAGCAGCGAGACAGTCGCGTGAACCACAACGTCATCACCTTGCACAATGGCATCACTCGCAACAAGCTCGACCTCACCTTCTCGGGCGAGGGAGCCGAGTGCCAGTGCTACGGCTGTGTCATTGCCGACAAGCAACAGCACGTGGACAATAATACACTCATCGTACACAAAGCACCTCATTGCACCTCTAACGAACTCTATAAATACGTGCTCGACGACAAGGCCACAGGAGCCTTCGCCGGTCGTGTCTTGGTGGAACCCGGTGCACAGAAGACCACCTCACAGATGACCAATCAGAACTTGACGGCTACCAAGGAAGCTCGCATGTACACCCAGCCGATGCTCGAGATTTATGCCGACGATGTGAAGTGTGCCCACGGCTCGACGGTCGGCCAGCTTAACGATGCCGCTCTTTTCTACATGCGTCAGCGTGGAATCTCGCTCAACGAAGCCAAGCTACTCCTGCAAAACGCCTTCATCAACGAGGTCATCGACCACATCCAGCTCGAACCGCTCCGCGACCGTCTGCACTACCTTGTGGAAAAGCGCTTCCGTGGTGAACTCAACAAGTGTGAAGGTTGTAAATTGTGCCGATAATACCTATAGGCTTAGAAAACAACGAATTAGACGAATTAAACGAATTAGACGAATTACACTTATTATTCTAAAAGCAATAGGATAAAGACGGTTTTACCAATTTACAGATGAGGAAGTGGCGGACGATAGAGATGAAGCGTCTCACGATTGAGGAATATCGTGAGGCAGAAAAGGTTCCTTTGATAGTAGTGCTGGATGACGTGCGGTCGATGCACAACGTAGGTTCTGTGCTCCGCACCGCCGATGCTTTTCGTCTGGAAGCCGTATGGATGTGCGGCATTACAGGTACACCGCCACATGCCGAGATACACAAGACGGCCCTCGGAGCCGAGGACAATGTGGACTGGCGCTATTTCGACAATGCCCTAGAAGCCGTAAAAAAGTTGAAGGAAGAAGGAGTTGAGGTGCTCGCCGTAGAACAGGCAGAAGGCTCAACAATGCTGCAAGACTTCAAGCCCACCCCTTCGCACCGATACGCCATCGTCTTAGGTAACGAAGTAAAAGGCGTTCACCAGGAGGTCATTGACCTTTGCGACGGCTGTCTGGAAATACCCCAACGCGGCACGAAGCACTCAATGAATGTCTCCGTGGCCGCTGGGATTGTCATCTATCATTTTGTTTCTGTACAAATGTAGTGTGGCTTACTGCCAACTACTGTTTGCAAGTACAAACACTTTGTCTCTAACAGGATTGGTATCTGTCGTCACATACCACTTCCTGGCATTCTCGTCGGCTTTCTCTACGTCTTTGGCAAATTCGATAAAATTGGGGTATGCTTCCTCAATATTCACCCCAGCTAATGGCCAAAGCCAATCACCAGGTATGGCCACGCCAAGTGGGGCCTCGCCCTTCTTGGCAACATGAATACCTTCTGGCACTAGAGGCGACTTAACCCAGAAGTCGGCATCGGCAAAGGAGAAACCGTCAGGCTTATCAACGTATGCAGGCTGCATCTTGGTGATGTCAACCTCAGGTCCTCCGCCACCAGTATTAATTAACACACCCCTAGCCTGTCCGAAAGCATCATGAATCTCTTTACCGTAGAACAGTGGTGTTTCACCAAAATATAAATAGAGGTCGAAAGATGCACCAACGCAGCAAAGATAAACCTCGAGTTGACCAGGATCATCCGCGTTCTCAGATACCTTTATCACCACATCGTTCATGTCATAGTCACCAAGCGGAGTATCCTCAAAGGCGTATGTCCACACGGCGGGTTCATCGTAGATGTTGCGACCTTTACCGTTGTATCCAGGGGTACAGCCTTTCACGCCTTCCACAAAGTCACCATCGACAGGCACGAAGACGTTTGCACCGTTCTCCTCCACAAACACCGTTCCGCCGTTACCCATGTAGTTCTTATCGCCACCCGTGCCGTTGATAAGCAAAACGTTCATCTTCTGGTAAGCGGTCATGTTCTCTCCGTATTCTGCAATCCTAACATTATTCCCATCGCAGGTATTCTGCTTGTTGGACAAGGTAATAGCAATATTGTTGATGAAATATCCGTGCTTTGGAGTGTTTTGGAAGTCCCAATTAAGGTAGTTCACCTGACCAATTTCCAATACGGCGGTGCCATTGGTTGGGCCTATCCAGTCAGAGGCATTGTTATTCAACGACCCTAACCGCATGAGTGCTCCCTTTGCCAATGAAACGTAGCTCCAATCATTGCTACCGTCTTCGCTTACCTCCATCTTCAGTTCTCCACCCACATGGAAATAGCTTCCCATGGTGTTCTCAACGATGAAGGCATTCATGTCGTTCACGCAATACCACTGGCAGGCATTGTAGATACGGGCATTGGGCGAAACGCTACTGTTATTCTCGTAGGTGCTTAGGATGTGCACTACGCCGTGGTTATAAAAATTGCTTCCTTTGCCACCACCGGCATAGACATCGGCCTTCACGTTGCCATAGTTATAGAACTTTCCGAAGTTATTGTTGAATTTTTTAACATCGATAGTACCAGCGTTGTAGTTCTCATCGCCGGCAGCATTGCCGTTTGTGACCGCTATTTCTCCATTGCCATTGACAGTGCCCCCTTGCAGCACCACGAGGCGTGCATGATTGACCAGTTCCAGCTTTACCCATTCAGCTATATTGAGTGTTCCGCCGTTGGCGATAATAATGCGTCCGAACTCTCCTAAGCGCTGATTTATGGTGAGGTTCCATGTGCCCGTGACAACAACGGTGCGCTCGGCATTGCTGCGTGTGACATGGTCAGACAAGTAACCTTCAGAAGCCGCCACACCGATATTGCCGTTCCAAGTGCCAGTTATCTTGAATTTGGTTACATAATCGAGGTCATCGATTTTTTTCACCCAGTTGGGACGATTTTCAAGTGCCCAAGCTACGGTTTCCTCCCACGACATACCATTATTCGTACCATTATTAGTAAACCATCTTCTCAACATATCTTCATCTGACTCGTCCCAAGCTATTGCATTAAGAACGTCCCAGTTATTTTCATAGCGAGAGTTGTCATAGTTGTGGTTAACATTATTATCTGTCGGTTCCGTTGCTGTCCGCAGGTACTCAGCCACCCAAACCTCATCATAAGGTGCTTCGATGGTGGATACGCTAGGTGTCTCCCTACTTCGTGTGGTACGTGCACCGGCGGTTTCGTCACCTCCGAAGGTAGTCTCCAACAGTCCGTCAACAATAGCGACAGACTTATAGCTGGTGAAACCCTTTGAGTCGGACACTCCCACCATGAGCCGTGATGAAGCTGAAGGATAATCGAACTTCATCTCGAAGGTGCCGCCGCTCTCCACCTGACCACGCTTCAGCACGTAGCCCTTACCCTCGACCAGCGGGTCGTTGGAATAGATTTTTACTGTGTAAGTCTCACCAAAGTTACCATTGACGGTGATGCGCGCCAAGGCACTCGACGTCATATTCCAATCGAATTCTGACGAAATCTTTACGCCGAGCCTATCCTCAGCATTAGCCATAATCTCTTCATCAGAGGGCTGATAAGCCTCATTGTCACGTGAACAACCAGTGGCCAGCAAAACAAGCACGACCGATGATGCGAATATGAAATGCAAACGCTGCTTCATAGATGTTATTCTTTTCATAATGGATTTTATGGTTTTATATAGATATTTGTATGTACTTTAATTAGGTTGCAAAATTACGTAAAAATGGGGAAACTAGAGGTCTCTTTTTCGTTAAATTATTAAAAAACATTGTCAAAAGACAGGAAAAAGGGCTATTTGAGGAAAAAATATTAAGAATTGTTTGCACGATTCAAGAAAAATACCTACCTTTGCACCGTTCAGAGGAATGAGGGGCTTCTCGAAAGCTCCTCATTACTTATTTAAAAGATGAGCATGATAACAAAAGAAAGCGTAAAGCAAATTGTGGAAGAATGGCTCCAGACTGGAGACTACTTCCTGGTAGACATTCAGATGACCGACGATGACCGCATCGTCGTAGAGATTGACTGCGCCGACGGGGTGTGGATTGAAGACTGCGCCGCTCTGAGCCGCACGTTGCAGGAGCGACTAGGCGACGAGCTGGGCGACTATGAACTTGAGGTAGGCTCTGCTGGACTAGGACAGCCCTTCAAGGTGGAGCAGCAATACAAGAACCACGTGGGTGATCTGGTGGAGGTCATTGATGCCGAAGGCAAGAAGCTCACCGGTACGCTCAAGGATGTCAATGGGCGGAATTTCACCGTCACCACTCAGGAGAAGCAGGTGCCAGAGGGAAAGAAACGTCCCGTAAAGGTTGACGTGGATAAGACCTTCGACATGGACAAAGTGAAGTCGACGAAATATCTAATCAACTTCAAATAGTTCATAATGAATGGATTGTGCAGCCAAATCGTAAATCAATAATCGAAAATTCGTAAATACTTTTGCGTAACCAAATCGTAAATCGAAAATCAGTAAATAGAAAATAATACAAGATGGTAACAAAAAAACAAGCGAAAGGCCCCAGCATGTTTGAGACCTTTCAGGAGTTCAAAGAGACAAAGAACATCGACCGCACCACGCTCGTAAGCGTATTGGAGGAGAGTTTCCGCAACGTGCTGGCTAAGATTTTCGGCTCTGACGAGAATTTCGACGTTATCGTGAACCCTGACAAGGGAGACTTCGAGATTCACCGCCACCGCATCGTTGTCGAGGACGGCGCCGTGCAAGACGAAAACCGCGAGATTTCACTCTCAGAGGCACTGAAGATTGAGCCCGACTACGAGGTGGGCGAGGAAGTAAGCGAGGCCGTGGACTTCACCAAGTTTGGCCGCCGTGCCATCCTCAACCTGCGCCAGACACTGGCATCGAAGATTCTCGAACTGGACCACGACGCACTCTACCAGAAGTACAAAGACCGCGTGGGAACCATCATCAGTGGCGAGGTCTACCAGATGTGGAAGCGTGAAGTGCTACTCATGGATGATGAGGGCAACGAGCTGCACTTGCTTAAGGGCGACCAAATTCCCAGCGACAGCTACCGCAAGGGCGAAACTATCCGTGCCGTGGTGAAAGAGGTGAACAACGACAACAATGTGCCCCGCATCATGCTCTCGCGTACCAGCCCGGAGTTCCTAAAGAGGCTGCTGGAGGCCGAGGTGCCCGAAATCAGCGACGGTCTCATCGCTATTCGCCGAGTGGCACGTATGCCGGGAGAAAGAGCAAAGGTGGCCGTGGAGAGTTTCGATGACCGCATCGACCCCGTTGGAGCCTGCGTAGGTGTAAAAGGTTCACGTGTGCATGGTATCGTGCGCGAGCTGCAGAACGAGAACATAGATGTCATTGCCTACACCAGCAACACATCGCTCTTCATACAACGTGCACTGTCTCCAGCAAAGGTCACCAGCATCACCCTAGACGAAGAGAAGCACAAGGCTGAGGTCTATCTGCAGCCTGACGAGGTGAGCCTCGCCATCGGTAAGAGCGGTATGAACATAAAGCTCGCATCCATGCTCACAGAGTACACCATCGACGTGTTCCGCGTGGTCAACGAGGGCGAGAACGACGAGGACATCTACCTCGACGAGTTTGCTGACGAGGTCGACCAGTGGGTCATCGACGCCATCAAGGCTCTCGGCTACGACACCGCACGTGAGGTGCTCAACGCACCGCGTGAACTGCTTATCGAAAAGGCTGACCTCGAGGAAGAGACCGTCGACCACCTGCTCGAAGTGCTGAAAGCAGAATTTGAGTAACCTAAGCCCCCTAAGTTAGGGGGTTGGGGGTCTGAACGAGCCAACCAGCCTATCTGATGGGTAATTGCAGAAGAAATAGTTTTAACTTTAACGGGGGATGTTCAGACCCCCAACCCCTAAACTTAGGGGCTCAGAAGAATGGGAATAAGATTAAACAAAGTACTGACAGAACTGAACATAGGACTTCAAACGGCAGTTGATTTCCTGAAAAAGAAAACCAGCCTGGGTGAGATTCGCGACGACACCACCCCCAACACCAAGATTAGCGACGAGCAATACAAAGCCTTGGTGCAGGAATTCAGTGGTGACAAGGCCGTGAAGACCCAGGCCGACAAGCTTTTCCCTAAGAAACCAAAGGAGAAGAAGCCTGAAGAAATAAAGGCCATTACCAAGACCGAGGAGAAACTGGCACAGCGGCAACAGTTCAAGCCGTTGGGCAAGATTGACCTCGGCAATGTGGGCAAGCCTAAAGCCGCCTCACCTGCAGCAAAGGAATCTGAAATCCCAGCTACCAAAACTGAGCCAAAGGCTGCTGCCGAGAGTCCGGTTCAGAAAGAAAAAACAGCACCCTCCAAAAAGACTGAAGATATTGTAGATCAGGTCATTAAAGAGAAGGAAGCAGAGATAATCGATGAGCCTCAGGAGATACAAGAGCCCCAAGTATCTCAGCAGCCACAGGGAGCACAGGAACAGCCCGAAGCCCCGGACAAGACTCCGCTTCCAGCTCCTGTAAAAGACATCTACACCCTGAAGAGCGAGGCTAAAATGGCTCCGAAGGTGAATGTGTTGGGCAAGATTGACCTCTCGTCCATCAACCAGAGCACTCGCCCGAAGAAGAAATCGAAGGAGGAGAAGCGCAAGCAGCGCGAGGAAAAGGCCGCACAGCAACGTGGCGCAACAGCTGTAGGACAAGCAAATGGCGAGAAGCGTAAACGTGAGCGCATACGCTCTGGAAAAGTAGACATCGAGGCCGCAGCACGTCAGCAGCAACAGCAGCAGCAAGGACAAGGAAAGAAGAAGAACAAGGGCGGTAACCAGAACTTCAACGAACAGGCACAGAGCCAGTCGAAAAAAGGCAAGAACAAGAAACAGCCCGTGAAGCTTTTAGAAGCTAGCGAGGAGGACGTGGCACGCCAGGTAAAGGAGACGCTGGCACGCCTCACCTCGAAGACGACACAGAACAAGAAGGGAGCGAAGTATCGCCGCGAGAAGCGCGACGCCGTGGCTGAGCGACTCAGCGAGGAGCTGGCAGCAGTGGCAGCACAGAGCAAAGTACTGAAACTCACGGAGTTCGTGACTGTCTCGGAGTTGGCTACGATGATGAACGTTCCGGTGGTAAAGGTCATCAGCACCTGTATGGCCATCGGAATCATGGCCAGCATCAACCAACGCTTGGAGGCCGAAACCATCAACCTCGTTGCCGAGGAATTCGGCTTCACTACTGAATATGTTTCTGCCGAAGTGCAGAACGCCATCCACGAGGAGGAGGATGACGAGAACGACCTCCAGCCGCGCGCGCCCATCGTGACCGTCATGGGTCATGTAGACCACGGTAAGACTTCTCTCCTCGACTACATACGCAAAACCAATGTTATTGCCGGCGAGGCCGGCGGCATCACACAGCACATCGGCGCCTACAACGTGGAGCTGCCCGACGGGCGCGAGATTACTTTCCTCGACACCCCCGGTCACGAGGCTTTCACCGCCATGCGTGCCCGTGGTGCTCAGGTGACGGACATCGCTATCATCATCGTGGCAGCCGACGACAGTGTCATGCCTACGACGAAGGAGGCCATTGCTCACGCACAGGCCGCCAACGTACCTATGGTGTTCGCTATCAATAAGATAGACAAGCCTGGCGCCAATCCCGACAAGATTCGCGAAGACCTGGCTAACATGAACCTCCTCGTCGAAGAATGGGGCGGCAAGTACCAGTGCCAGGAGATTTCTGCCAAGAAAGGCATCGGCGTGGAGGAGTTGCTGGAGAAGGTGCTCCTCGAGGCTGAGATGCTCGACCTCAAGGCCAACCCCAACCGCAAAGCCAGCGGAAGCATCATCGAGAGCTCGCTTGACAAGGGCCGCGGCTATGTATCCACCGTGCTTGTCAGCAACGGCACGCTGAAGGTCGGCGACATCGTCATTGCCGGCTCAAGCCATGGACGCATCAAGGCCATGTTCAACGAGCGCAACCAGCGCATCAACGAGGCAAAGCCTGCAGAACCCGCCATCATATTGGGTCTCAACGGCGCTCCGACAGCCGGCGATGCCTTCAACGTCATGGACACCGAGCAGGAGGCTCGTGAAATAGCCAGCAAGCGCGAACAGCTGCAGCGTGAGCAGGGTCTGCGCACACAGAAGACCATCGGTCTGGATGACATATCGCACCGCATTGCTCTGGGCGAGTTCCACGAGCTGAACATCGTGGTCAAGGGCGACACCGACGGTTCTATCGAGGCCCTCAGCGACTCATTCATCAAGCTTTCCACCGAGAAGGTGCAGGTCAACGTCATCGCCAAGGCCGTGGGTCAGATTTCGGAGAACGATGTCATGCTCGCCTCCGCATCGAAGGCTGTGATTATCGGCTTCCAGGTGCGTCCATCAGCAGGAGCACGCAAGCTGGCCGACACCGAGGGTGTGGAAATCAACACCTACAGCATCATCTACGACGCTATCGAGGACGTGCGCTCTACCATGGAGGGCATGCTCGACAAGGTCATCAAGGAAGAAGTCACCGGACAAATCGAGGTCCGCGAGGTGTTCAAAATCTCGAAGGTGGGAACCGTGGCCGGTGCCATGGTCACCGAGGGCAAGGTTCACCGCTCGGACAAGGCCCGCCTCATCCGCGACGGTATCGTGCTCTTCACAGGTGCCATCAACGCCCTCAAACGCTACAAGGACGACGTCAAGGAGGTGTCCACGAACTTCGAGTGTGGTATCTCTCTGGTCAACTACAACGACATTCAGGTGGGTGACATCATCGAGACCTTCCAGGAGATTGAAGTACAGCAGAAACTGTAAGAAAACGGGCATTTAACGGCAGTTCAGACACCAAAAATGGCAGAGGCAAAGAATGCAATTACCTTTGACAGCATCATGGCTGAGCTGCGCGAGCGCAACTTCAGGCCTGTATACTATCTCATGGGCGATGAACCCTACTATATCGACCAAATAAGCGATTACATAGCTGAGCATGCTCTACAGCCTGAAGAGCGTGATTTCAACCAAACAATACTTTTCGGAAGCGACGTGACGGCATCGGCAGTAGCTGATGCCGCCCGTCGTTATCCCATGATGGCCGAAAGGCAGGTGGTGATAGTGAAAGAGGCGCAAAATATACGCCAGACAGACGCGCTGGAGAAGTATATGAAGCAGCCCATGAAAACCACCGTGCTGGTGTTGTGCCACAAAAACGGCAAGATAGACGGTCGCAAACGCGAATATGCGAAGTCCATCCAGCAGGCAGGCATTCTCTTCGAGAGTACAAAGATGAAAGAATACCTCCTCCCAGCCTTCATAGAACGCTTCCTACGCGAGCGACAGGTGACTATCGACCCGAAGTCCACTCAGCTCATTGCGGAGGCCATAGGAGCCGATTTAACGCGTCTGACCAGCGAGCTGGAGAAGGTACTCATATCACTGCCCGAAAACGACCGCCGGGTGACCCCTCAGGTGGTGGAAGATCAGATAGGGGTGAGCAAGGATTTCAATGGCTTTGAACTGCGCAACGCAATCATAAATAGGGACGTTTTCAAGGCCAATCAGATTATCAATTATTTTGACAAAAACCCAAAAGCGGGAAGTATCTATTCCATTCTCCCATTGCTATTCAGCTTCTTCCAAAACATGATGGTGGCCTACTATTGCCCAAAGCGGCAGAGCCAAGAGGCGGTGGCCGAATGGCTGGAACTGAGGTCACCCTGGGCTGCCAAGGAGTACATGACAGGCATGAGAAATTACACTGCCAGAAAAGTGATGGATATAATTGGTAAACTACGTGAGATAGATGGCAAAAGTAAGGGTCTGGACAACCCTAACACACCTCCTGAGGAGCTAATGAAGGAACTAATTTTTTACATTTTGCACTAAAACAAGCCCTCCGGCCACCTATTTTCTCCTAGAACGAGCACCTGCCAAGGGTGCTTTTTTTACGCCTAAACACCGATAAAACCAAGGGGTTACATCCATTTAGACCCCTTCAAAACTCGCGTATTTTGATTCTTCCGTCCAGTTGTGCAGAATTTGCGAGTATTGGCGATTTTTGGACTTTTAGGTACTCACAAATTTATGATTCACATTTGTTTGCATTTAATTATGTTTGGTTTAATTATCTAAATGCTATGTCACAAGAATAGAAATCTAAATTTTGGCAACACTTTAATCATTTAAATCGCCATACATTACAATATAAAAAGTCAAATATTTAAATCTAAATATCTGAGATTAAATTTGTAAAGACATAAATATGCAAAGATATTTTTTAGTTTATAAATGATTAAATATTAAACAGTTATATTGCTTTGTTAATATAATATGGTATCTAAAAAGCTGATAATTCCTTGCATGGTCCACCCTAGTGCTGAATAGGCCTATTAATTCTGTAAATATCTAAATTATTCCCAGTTATTTAGCTAAAAGGCCTATATTTAAGGTTCTGCATGGTTTAGGGTAATAAATTCAAATTTGCAAATATAAAGTCAACCTTGTTTTACAATCCTAAATCCATTTTGCGCATTTACAATTATATCTGTAAACTTTAAATTTCTGAAAATAAATTTAATATTATTGGTAGTGTCAAGAATTCTATTTACCTTTGTAAATCGAAAGAAAAACCCAAAAACAGGGGCTTTCCCCTACCCATCATTATGAAAGACAGAATTAAGACGCTCATGGAGAGCCAGCACATGACCCAGCAGTTGTTCGCCGACTTCCTCGGCATCAACCCTGCCACCCTCAGCGGCATCTTCAACGATCGCACGAAGCCCACCATCAACATCGTGGAGGCAGTGAAAAAGAAATTTCCTGACATCAGCCTAGACTGGCTCATGTTCGGAACAGGTAGTATGTACCAGAGTGCTGCCACTCCTGACGCTGTCGTCCCTCCTACTCCCCCCAACCCTATAGTCGCTCCCAACCAAGCACCGCCGAGATCAACCTGGACTCCTGAGCCGACGCTCGACTTTGGCGAATCTCTTGCCCCCACCCCGACGACTCATTACGCCACTCCGAGTAGTGGTCATTACAATGGCGCAAGAAATACCCGTCCAGAGGTCATCCGTGAGGAGGTAAAAATTATTGACAAGCCAGCAAGGCGAGTAACAGAAATCAGAGTGTACTACGACGACCAGACTTGGGAGAGTTTTGTACCCGCCAAGAAGTAACTTTTTGTGATGGTCGTATACATTGACGAAGCAACCAGCCTTGTCTGTCCTATACATTATTAATATATAATATACCGCAAAAAAAATATAAATCTTTGCTAGTCTCGTCATAAATGCTTAACTTTGCGCTCAGATTTTGTAACCAGCGCATATATTTGATTATGACGATAGACTTTGACAAGATGGACGGCCTTGTGCCCGCCATCATACAAGACGCCGACACGCGGCAGGTACTCATGCTGGGTTTCATGAACCGCGAGGCATACGACAAGACAATATCCACCGGCAAGGTGACCTTCTGGAGCCGCTCCCGCCAGACTCTTTGGACGAAGGGTGAGACCAGCGGTCATTTTCTCGACTTAGTGAGTATTGCCAACGATTGCGACAACGACACGCTGTTGGTAAAGGTACATCCCCATGGCCCCACTTGCCACACGGGCACCGATACATGCTGGGGAGAGGAAAACACGCCTATTTACCAGGAAGGCTGTCCGCTGCAGTTTATCTCCGACCTTCAGGACTTCATTGAAAAGCGAAAAGCAGAGATGCCCGAAGGCAGCTATACTACCCGTCTCTTCCGCGACGGTATAGCGAAGATTTCGCAGAAAGTAGGAGAAGAAACCCTAGAGACCGTTATCGAGGCTATCAACGGTCCTGATGACAAGCTTATCTACGAGGCTGGCGACATGATTTACCACCTCTTGGTGATGCTCACTGCCCGTGGCCTTCGCATAGAGGATATCGCCGAGGAACTGCGCCGCCGCCACGACCCGGAATGGGACAAGAAGCGCAGGGCCGAGAAGGCCGCGAAATTAGCCCCTAATTAACAGTATATTTATCATTATTGAGGGTAAGAACAATTAATTTAGCCCCCCCCCCCCTAACTTAGGGGGCTAAAAACAGACCATGATTATTAACTACAAAAACGCAACCATCACGCAGAAGGATGGCATCGAAGTGCTCAAGAATGTAGACTTCCACGTCGACGACGGGGAGTTTGTCTACATCATCGGCCGCGTCGGTTCGGGCAAGAGCACGCTGTTGAAGACCATCTACTGCGAGCTGGACATCGACGAGGCCGACGAGGCCACCGTTCTGGAACAGGACTTGCTAACACTGAAGCGCAAGCACATTCCCGCCTTGCGGCGCAAGATGGGTATTGTGTTTCAGGACTTCCAGCTACTTGGAGACCGCAGCGTGGAGCAGAACCTGGAGTTCGTGCTGAAGGCTACAGGCTGGAAAGACCGTGCTGAGCGCAGCCAACGCATAGACCAAGTTCTCAGCGATGTGGGTTTGACTGGGAAGAAAGACAAAATGCCTCACGAGCTCTCGGGCGGCGAGCAGCAACGTGTGGCATTTGCACGTGCTATTCTAAATTCTCCCCGCCTCATCGTCGCTGACGAGCCCACTGCAAACCTCGACCACCAGACGGCAATTGGCATCATGAACCTGCTGCAGACCATTTCGAAGACGGGCACAGCCATTGTCATGTCTACCCATAATATTCCACTGCTCGACAAATATCCCGGACGCGTTTACCGCTGCAAGGAGGAGCATCTGGAGAGCGAAGAATAAGGCCTAAGGTCAAAAGACGAGGCCTAAAGTAAAACTGAATAATAACGAAATGAACAAACTCAAATACATACTTACCACCCTATTTCTCCTGCTCTCGCTGGCCACAGGTGCTCAGAAAATCACCCTTGGTTCCTGCACCACCAAGGACGGCGGCGAGTACTTCGGAGAAATGGCCGTAGGCATGCCCCACGGTAAAGGAAAGACAACTTGGAAGAACGGTAACACCTACGAAGGCCAGTACGAGAAAGGCAAGCGCAATGGCGAGGGCACCTACACCTTCTCTGACGGTGAGAAGTACGAGGGCCAATGGCTCGACGACCACCAGCACGGTCTGGGCACCTATTATTTCGCGAACAACAATAAATATGTAGGCCTGTGGTGGAAGGACTATCAGCAAGGTGAGGGCACGATGTACTACTTCAATGGCGACACCTACGTAGGGCTTTGGCGTGAGGACAAGCGCAACGGCAAAGGCAAGTATACCTTTGACAGCGGCGCCTGGTACGAGGGTGACTGGAAGGAAGACAAAAAGAGTGGTCGTGGCACCTTCGACTGGGGCGATGGTTCGAGATACGAAGGCCAGTGGCTCAACGACAAGAAGCATGGCGAGGGTCGCTTTACATACGCCAATGGCGACCAGTACCGCGGCCAGTTCCAAAACGATCTCATGCACGGTAAGGGCATATACAAGTTTGCAAACGGTGACATCTACGAAGGTGACTACCAGAACGGACAACGCACGGGCACCGGCATCTTCAAATGTGTCAACGGCGACCGTTACACCGGCCAGTTCTACAACGGCGACAAACAGGGTAATGGACGCTTCGTCTGGGCAAACGGCACGACTTACAACGGAGAGTGGAAGAGCGACAAGGCCAACGGGAAGGGCAAGCTGACGACGAAGGCCGGCGACGTGGTTGAAGGCCAGTTCGTGGCCGGACAGCCCAGCGGTGAGTGCACCGGCAACCTTGCCGACGGCTCGAAGTTCAAGGCATACTACAAGAACGGCGTACGCCACGGACCTGCCATCGAGATAGACAAGGAAGGACTCCGCTTCGAGGGCAACTACAACGAAGGCCGCCGCGACGGAGAATTCCTCGAGAAAGACCGCAACGGAAAAGTAGTGCATAAGGGCACCTACACCAACGGACGCCGCAACGCAGAATTCTAAAATCTCAAACCTCAAATTTCAAATCTCAATCCTCAAATCAATACTACTATGATTATCGATACACTAGAAAACCTGGCCAAGTACGAAACCATCAACCCGCTCTTCAAGGACGTGGTAAAATTCATCGCCGAAAATGACCTCGAAATGATGGAGGCCGGCAAGTATCCCATCAAAGGCAACGACCTCTTTGTCAACATCGCCATCGCCAAAGGCAAGGCTCCCGACGAGGCTGTCTTGGAGACCCACGTCAACATGATTGACATCCAGATTCCCATCGACGGTCCCGAGACCTATGGCTACACGCCCCTCTGCCGCCTGCCCGACTTTCCTTACAACGCCGAGAAGGACATCACGAAGTACCCCGACCTCATGGCCGAGAGTTTCATCGACTGCCAGCCCGGCATGTTCGCCATCTTCTTCCCCCAGGACGGCCACGCCCCCTGCATCTCCATGGCCCCAGAAATCAAGAAGGCCATCTTCAAGATAAAGGTATAAAGAGCATCTAATAGTTCCATACTAATAAATTCCAGCTATGAAACGTTCATTACTATTCATTTTCCATTTTTCACTCCTGCTCCTCTTCGCCTTGCAGGCTTCCGCCTACAAAAAGCAGTCGATTGACATTACTGTAAATGGACAGAAGAGAAACATGGTGGTTTTCACCCCTAACTCACTTCCTGCCAAGTCACCGTTGTTCATCGTCACCCACGGTATGAACCAAAGTCCTGAATACCAATATGACAGTGACAAGATGTACGAAATAATCGACACGGCCAAGTTCGTCGTCACCTATCTGCGCAGCGATGGCAACACATGGGACACTGGCGGCACAAAAGACCAGAACTTCGTCACCAAGACGATTGAAGCAATGGCAGACAGTTTTGACATCGACAAAGAACGTGTGTATTGGTCAGGCTTCTCAATGGGGTCTATGCTCATCCACCATTGCATCGCCAACATGCAGGGCAAGATTGCGGCCTTTGCCCCTACGAGCGGCATCCAGTTCTCCGAACAGCCTTGGAACAACTGCAAGAAGCCCGTCAACCTGTTGGAGTGCATTGCCTACGGCGACGATGTGTTCGGCTATGAGCAGTATGGTATTCACGCCTACATCGAAAATTATGCCAAGCACGACAAGCACACCCGTTACTCCAAGACGACTGGCTACAAGCCTGTCAGCAGCAGCTGGTATGACGGCGACCTGGAGAAATGGACGGGCGGTCCTAACGGCGGCGAAGTGTGGCTATACTCCTACAACAACGGCGGCCACTGGCCCATGGACCTGAACCGCCACCTCATCTGGAACTTCTGCAAACGTTTCTCTCTGAATATGCCTTTGACGAGCATCACCGAACCTTCATGCGATGCCAATTACCTCTTCATGGCTCCGAAGGAAGAGGCGGTTTTTCCTGACCTCACATTGACTGCGACAGCCAAAGCCGCCAAAGGCGAGATTGTACAGATAGACTTCTATGATGGCAACACGCTGATAGAGTCACTGTCAGCCGCTCCCTACACCACGACATTGGCATCCCCTGCAACTGGCAAGCACGACATTCGCGCGGTGGCCACTGACAGCAATGGCAAGACAGCAGAAGCCTCGTGCGAGGTCAACTATGCTGTGTCACAAGCCACCTACACCTTCAATAAGTTTTTCAAAGAAGGCATGGTGCCACAGGGCTGGCACGTGAGCAACGGCTCCACGAAACGTGTGGGTGGAAGCCTCACATACACCGATGGTCCCCGCATCCTACGTTTCACGAATACCACCCGAGGATTTGGATATGGAATCCTCGTTCAGAACGCTACCATCAGGGCGAAAGCCGCGTATGCGAAATACGGCGACAACGAAGCCAATTCCCATCTGACCTTGCACGCAGGACATTATGTTGTCAAGTACAAACTCTGCAACTGGAATCAGCCCAATTTCAAGCCAGTGACTGTCGCCATAGAGAATGTTAGCGGTGAGGAAGTGGTATCCCAGATTTACACGCCCACCGTCAACATTGGTGGCGACACAGGAAATAAGTTCACCGACGTCATTCAGCAGACACTCGAGTTCGATATTCCTGAGAATGGTGACTATGTCATTGCCTTCTACACCGATGCCGCTCGTAATTCCGACTTCGTACTGGGGCAGCTCAGCATCCAGCCTAAGGATTTTTTTGTCGTAGGCATCAAGGATATTGACGTTTCACAGATGTACGGTTCTCGATTTGGGGAAAGCACATGCTTTGACCTCAGCGGTCGTAAAATCACAAACGGCGAATCGTCCAGTCGCAGACTGTCACCAGGCCTATACATCATTGACGGCCGCAAGATGGTCATCCGATAGCAGTATAAATCGAAAATAGTAAATCGAAAATCGAAAATCGAAAATCGAAAATCGTAAATATAGGTGCGATAACCTTTTTAACCCAATTTCTGAATTTATATGAAAGAGACAACAAAGAAA
>Ga0310696_10003696_pt1 | contig 19005 bp, 13 predicted proteins | sample AusTroGonzalo_MG_4_FD_203885 | JGI IMG/M metagenome (GOLD analysis project Ga0310696, IMG submission 203885) | Bovine rumen microbial communities from tropical cattle in Woodstock, Queensland, Australia - Gonzalo_02 (v2) (version 2) | ecosystem: Host-associated > Mammals > Digestive system >... | reverse complement strand
TAAGGGTATCAAGGTAGATCCTAAATCAGTTGAATAACTCGTTAAAAGATTAGACAAATGAAAAAGGAAGTAAAAGATACTATTATCGTAGAGCTCGGCGAACAGCTCAAGAGTTTCCCTCACTTCTATCTGGTAGACCTTACCGGACTGAACGCTGAGAAGACCTCTGACCTGCGCCGTAAGTGCTTCAAGAACGAGATCAAGTTGCTGATGGTGAAGAACACGCTTCTCCAGAAGGCATTTGAGGCTTCAGAGATTGATTTCTCTCCGTTGTATGAGTGTCTGAAGGGTAACACCGCTGTGATGTTTACCCAGACAGCCAATGTTCCTGCCAAGCTGATTAAGGAGTACAAGAAGGAAGGCATTCCCGCCCTGAAGGGTGCATACGCAGAGGAAAGCTTCTTCGTTGGTGCTGACAAGCTTGATGAGCTGGTTGCTATCAAGAGCAAGAACGAGTTGATTGCCGAGGTTGTTGCTTTGCTGCAGTCTCCGATCAAGAACGTCGTTTCTGGCTTGAACGCCGGTGGCAAGATCCATGGCCTGCTTGACGCTATCGCTGAGCGTAACAAATAAGCGAAACAGATAACATTTACATTAAAAAAACAATTAAAAATTTAAATAGAAATGGCAGATATTAAAGCTATTGCAGAAGAGTTGGTAAACCTTACTGTAAAAGAAGTAAATGAGTTGGCAACTGTCCTGAAGGACGAGTATGGAATTGAGCCCGCCGCTGCAGCTGTTGCTGTTGCTGCTGGTCCCGCTGCTGCTGGTGGTGACGCCGCTGCTGCTGAGGAGAAGAGCTCTTTCGACGTTGTGCTGAAGTCAGCCGGTGCTGCTAAGCTTCAGGTCGTGAAGGCTGTGAAGGAAGCTTGCGGTCTGGGTCTGAAGGAAGCTAAGGACCTCGTTGACGGTGCTCCCGCTACCGTTAAGGAAGGCCTGTCTAAGGAAGAGGCTGAGAACCTGAAGAAGACCATCGAGGCCGCTGGTGCCGAGGTCGAGCTGAAGTAATCAGTTACAAATCAATAACTTTTGGTTAGGGACTCCCCAGTCGGTAGTCCCTAACCTTTTCTTGTCTTAATAGTATAAATATGGCATCAAAAGTAATAGACAACAGAGTAAACTTTGGCAGCGTCAAGAATCCATTGCCATTCCCCGATTTCCTTGACGTGCAATTAAAGTCTTTCAAAGACTTCCTGCAGTTAGACACTCCGCCTGAGGAACGCAAGAACGACGGTCTGTATAAGGTGTTCGCCGAGAACTTCCCTATCACCGACACGCGTAATAACTTCGTCCTTGAGTTCCTGGATTACTATATCGACCCGCCCCGTTACACCATTGACGAGTGCCTGGAGCGTGGTCTTACCTATAGCGTACCCCTGAAGGCTAAGCTGAAGCTGTATTGCACCGACCCCGATCATGAGGATTTTGGTACGGTGATTCAGGACGTGTTCCTTGGCCCCATCCCCTATATGACGGCCAACGGTACGTTCGTTATCAACGGTGCCGAGCGCGTAGTGGTGTCTCAGTTGCACCGTTCGCCTGGTGTATTCTTCGGTCAGAGCGTTCATGCCAACGGTACGTTGCTCTACTCAGCCCGTATCATCCCGTTCAAGGGTTCGTGGATTGAGTTTGCAACGGATATCAACAACGTGATGTACGCTTACATCGACCGTAAGAAGAAGTTGCCTGTTACAACCCTGCTGCGTGCCATCGGCTTCGAGGCCGATAAGGACATCCTGCAGATTTTCAACCTGGCCGAGGAGGTGAAGGTCAACAAGAAGGCCCTGAAGGCTGTCGTCGGCTGCAAGCTGGCCGCCCGTGTGCTGAAGAGCTGGAATGAGGACTTCGTCGATGAGGATACAGGTGAGGTAGTATCCATCGAGCGTAACGAGGTGATTATCGAGCGTGAGAAGGAGATTACCGAGGAGAATATGCTGGAGATTCTGGAGAGCGGTGCCCAGACCATCCTGGTACACAAGGATGAGCAGGCTGCTCAGGACTACAGCATCATCTTCAACACGCTGGCCAAGGATCCCTCCAACTCTGAGAAGGAGGCTGTCCTCTATATCTACCGCCAGTTGCGTAACGCTGACCCTGCCGATGATGCCTCGGCACGTGAGGTCATCCAGAACCTGTTCTTCTCGGACAAGCGTTACGACCTCGGCGACGTAGGCCGCTACCGTATTAATAAGAAGTTAGGTCTCGACACGGATATGGATGTCCGTGTGCTGACTAAAGAAGATATCATTGAGATTATCAAGTATCTCATCCAGCTGATCAACTCGAAGGCTACTGTCGACGATATCGACCACCTGTCGAATCGTCGTGTGCGTACCGTCGGCGAGCAGCTGTCCAATCAGTTCTCTATCGGTTTGGCCCGTATGAGCCGTACTATCCGTGAGCGCATGAACGTCCGCGACAACGAGGTCTTTACTCCTACAGACCTTATCAATGCCAAGACGATTTCGAGTGTCATCAACTCGTTCTTCGGCACCAACCCGCTGTCGCAGTTCATGGACCAGACCAACCCGCTGGCCGAGGTGACCCACAAGCGCCGCCTCTCAGCACTGGGTCCTGGTGGTCTGTCGCGTGAGCGTGCCGGTTTCGAGGTGCGTGACGTACACTATACGCACTACGGACGTCTCTGCCCGATTGAGAGCCCTGAAGGCCCGAACATCGGTCTGATTTCGTCGCTCTGCGTCTATGCTAAGATCAACGAGCTCGGCTTTATCCAGACTCCGTACCGTAAGGTGGAGGGTGGTATTGCCAACCTCGATAATAATGAGATCGTCTACCTGACAGCCGAGGAAGAGTCTGAGCACATCATAGGTCAGGGTAATGCCCCGCTGAATGACGATGGTACATTCATCCGCCCCGTTGTCAAGTGCCGTCAGGATGCTGACTTCCCCGTTGTTCCTCCGACGGATGTCGACTTGATGGACGTTTCGCCGCAGCAGATTGCCTCTATCGCTGCTTCGCTGATTCCCTTCTTGGAGCACGACGATGCTCACCGCGCGCTGATGGGATCGAACATGATGCGTCAGGCTGTGCCCCTGCTCCACAACGAGGCTCCTATTGTGGGTACTGGTATCGAGAAGCAGGTCTGTGAAGACTCTCGCACGATGGTGACTGCCGAGGGCGACGGTGTCGTCGAGTATGTGGACGCCACCACCATCCGTATCCTTTATGACCGCACTGAGGACGAGGAATTCGTATCGTTCGAGCCGGCCCTGAAGGAATATCGCATCTCGAAGTTCCGCCGTACGAACCAGAACATGACCATCGACCTGCGTCCCATCTGTAACAAGGGACAGCGCGTGAAGGCCGGTGATATCCTAACCGAAGGCTACGCTACTGAGAACGGTGAGCTCGCCCTGGGTCGTAACCTCCTCGTGGCTTACATGCCTTGGAAGGGTTACAACTATGAGGACGCCATTGTGCTCAATGAGCGCATCGTCCGCGAGGATATCCTCACTTCCGTCCATGTCGATGAATATTCGCTCGACGTCCGTGAGACGAAGCGTGGTGTCGAGGAGTTTACTGCCGATATCCCCAATGTCTCTGAAGAGGCAACCAAGGACCTCGATGAGAACGGTGTCATCCGTGTCGGTGCCCGTGTCGAGCCCGGTGATATCCTTATCGGTAAGATCTCGCCGAAGGGTGAGAGCGATCCCTCGCCGGAAGAAAAGCTGCTTCGTGCCATCTTCGGCGACAAGGCCGGCGACGTGAAGGACTCTTCACTGAAGGCCAATCCTTCGTTGTCGGGTGTCATTATCGACAAGAAGTTGTTCGCCCGTGCCATCAAGACTCGTCAGACCAAGATGCAGGACAAGAAACTCCTGGAGAAGATAGATGAGGAGTACGAGGCAAAAGTCGACGATCTGAAGGACATCCTGATTGACAAGCTCGTCACGCTGACCAAGGGTAAGACCTCGATGGGCGTGAAGGACTATACGGGTGCCGAAATCATTACCAAAGGTTCGAAGTTCACCGTTACGGCACTTCGTAACCTGGAGTATGGTGACATCCAGATCAGCAACTGGACCAACGATGAGCACAAGAACGAGCTCATTGCCCAGCTGATTATCAACTTCATGAAGAAGTACAAGCTGCTCGATGCCGAGATGAAGCGCAAGAAGTTTGCCATCACCATTGGTGACGAACTGCCCTCAGGCATTCTGCAGATGGCCAAGGTCTATGTGGCCAAGAAGCGTAAGATCGGTGTGGGTGACAAGCTCGCCGGTCGTCACGGTAACAAGGGTATCGTCTCGAAGGTCGTACGTCAGGAGGATATGCCGTTCCTCGAGGATGGTCGTCCCGTTGACCTCGTGCTGAACCCGCTGGGTGTGCCTTCACGAATGAACCTCGGTCAGATATTCGAGGCTATCCTCGGTGCTGCCGGTAAGCGTCTCGGTGTGAAGTTCGCTACGCCTATCTTCGACGGTGCCAAGCTCGATGATCTGGCTGAATGGACTGACAAGGCCGGTCTTCCCCGCCTCTGCTCTACCCATCTGTATGACGGTGAGACGGGCGAGATGTTCGACCAGCCGGCAACGGTAGGTATCACCTACTTCTTGAAGCTCGGTCACATGGTCGAGGACAAGATGCATGCCCGTTCTATTGGTCCGTACTCTCTCATCACGCAGCAGCCGCTCGGTGGTAAGGCCCAGTTCGGTGGACAGCGTTTCGGTGAGATGGAAGTCTGGGCACTGGAGGCCTTCGGCGCCAGCCATGTGCTTCAGGAGATTCTTACTATCAAGTCTGATGATACCGTAGGCCGCGCCAAGGCTTACGAGGCCATCGTCAAGGGTGAACCCATGCCTACGCCGGGTATTCCCGAGTCGCTCAACGTGCTGCTGCACGAACTCCGTGGTCTTGGACTGAGCATCACGATGGACTAAAGGTAATTGAAAATTGAAAATTGAAAATTGAGAATTATGGCTTTCAAGAAAGATAATAAGACAAAGAGTAATTTCACCAAGATTACCATCGGACTTGCTTCGCCCGAGGATATCCTCGAGAGCAGCTTTGGCGAAGTCACCAAACCCGAGACCATCAACTACCGTACCTATAAGCCTGAGCGCGACGGATTGTTCTGTGAGCGTATCTTCGGTCCTACCAAGGACTATGAGTGCGCCTGCGGCAAGTACAAGCGTATCCGTTATAAGGGTATTGTCTGCGACCGTTGTGGTGTGGAGGTGACTGAGAAGAAAGTACGTCGTGAGCGTGCTGGTCACATCGAGCTCGTTGTACCCGTGGCTCATATCTGGTATTTCCGTTCATTGCCCAATAAGATTGGCTATCTGCTGGGTCTGCCCACCAAAAAGCTCGATGCCGTCATCTATTATGAGCGTTACATCGTGATTCAGCCGGGTGTAATGGCTGGCAAGAAGGATGGTGAGGGTAATGATGCCCTTGGTGCTAACAAGTATGACCTGCTTTCTGAGGAGGAGTACAACGATATCATTGACAACGTGGTTGGTGAGAACAACGACTATCTGGACGATAGCGATCCCAACAAATTCATCGCCAAGATGGGTGCAGAGGCCATTTACGAGTTGCTGACTCAGCTCGACCTCGACTCGCTCTCTTACGAACTGCGTGACCGCGCCAATACTGACTCTTCAGTACAGCGCAAGAACGAGGCTTTGAAGCGCCTGCAGGTGGTCGAGGCTTTCCGCCAGAGTGTGGAGAAGGGCATCAACCGTCCTGAGTGGATGATCATGAAGATTATCCCCGTGACGCCGCCTGAGCTGCGCCCGCTCGTTCCCCTGGATGGTGGCCGCTTTGCTACCTCCGACCTGAACGATCTCTATCGTCGTGTCATCATTCGTAACAACCGTCTGAAGCGCCTCATGGAGATTCACGCTCCCGAGGTTATCCTGCGCAACGAGAAGCGTATGCTGCAGGAGGCTGTCGACTCTTTGTTCGACAATAGCCGCAAGTCCTCAGCCGTGAAGAGCGACTCCAACCGCCCGCTGAAGTCTCTCAGCGACTCGCTGAAGGGTAAGCAGGGCCGCTTCCGTCAGAACTTGCTCGGTAAGCGTGTCGACTATTCAGCCCGTTCGGTGATTGTCGTCGGTCCTGAACTGAAGATGGGTGAGTGCGGTCTGCCTAAGTTGATGGCCGCTGAGCTCTACAAGCCGTTTATCATCCGCAAGCTCATTGAGCGCGGTATCGTCAAGACCGTGAAGTCGGCCAAGAAGATTGTCGACCGCCGTGAGCCGGTTATCTGGGATATCCTCGAGAACGTCATGAAGGGTCACCCCGTGCTCCTCAACCGTGCACCGACCCTGCACCGTCTTGGTATCCAGGCTTTCCAACCTAAGATGATTGAGGGTAAGGCTATCCAGCTCCATCCATTGGCATGTACGGCTTTCAACGCCGACTTCGACGGTGACCAGATGGCTGTCCACCTCCCGCTGTCCAACGAGGCTATCCTCGAGGCACAGTTGCTGATGCTCCAGAGCCACAACATCCTGAATCCTGCCAATGGTGCACCTATCACCGTGCCGTCACAGGATATGGTGCTTGGTCTCTACTATATCTCTAAGATTCGTCCGGGTGCCAAGGGCGAGGGATTGTCATTCTACGGTCCCGAGGAAGCTATCATTGCCCACAATGAGGGTAAGTGCGACCTCCATGCTTTGGTCAAGGTAGTCGTTGAGGACCGCGACGAGAACGGTAATAAGTTCACCCACGCTGTGGAGACTTCTGTTGGTCGTGTCATCGTCAACGGTATCATTCCTGACGAGGTAGGCTATGTCAACAAGGTCATCTCGAAGAAGTCGCTGCGCGACATCATTGCCGACGTCATCAAGAACGTAGGTTTTGCTGAGGCTTGCGAGTTCCTCGATGGTATCAAGAACCTGGGTTATCGTATGGCTTACGAGGCCGGTCTGTCGTTCAACCTCGATGACATCATCATCCCGAAGGAGAAGGCTGAGCTCATTGCCAAGGGTAACGAGGAAGTTCGTCAGATTACCGACAACTATAACATGGGCTTCATCACCGATAACGAGCGTTACAATCAGGTTATCGATACCTGGACGCACGTCAACAATGATATCGGTAACATCCTGCTGAAGCAGATGACCGAGGCCGACCAGGGTTTCAACGCTGTGTTCATGATGCTCGACTCTGGTGCCCGTGGTAGTAAGGACCAGATCAAGCAGCTCTCCGGTATCCGTGGTCTGATGGCCAAGCCTCAGAAGGCCGGTGCCGAGGGACACCAGATTATTGAGAACCCCATTCTGTCGAACTTCAAGGAGGGTATGTCTGTGCTGGAGTACTTCATCTCTACCCACGGTGCTCGTAAGGGTCTGGCTGATACCGCTATGAAGACAGCTGATGCTGGTTATCTGACCCGCCGTCTGGTGGACGTCAGCCACGATGTGATTATCACTGAAGAGGACTGCGGCACCCTGCGCGGACTTGTCTGCACGGCTTTGAAGAATGGCGACGAGGTCATCTCCAGTTTGGCAGAGCGCATCTTAGGCCGCGTCAGCGTCCACGATATCATCAATCCCAAGACCGGCGATGTCATCATCGAGGCTGGTGAGGAGATTACCGAGGCCGTGGCTGATGCTATTGAGAAGGCTGAGATTGAGAGCGTGGAGATTCGTTCGGTGCTCACCTGCGAATCCAAGAAGGGTGTCTGCCGCAAGTGCTATGGCCGTAACCTCGCTACCCGTCGCATGGTGCAGAAGGGTGAGGCTGTCGGTGTCATCGCTGCACAGGCCATCGGTGAGCCGGGTACACAGCTGACCCTCCGTACGTTCCACGCCGGTGGTGTGGCTGCCAACGCAGCTGCCAATGCCAGCATCGTCTGCAAATACGAGCAGGCCAAGATCGAGATGGAAGAGGTGCGTACCGTTCCGTTCGACGAGGATGGCCGTGATTGTGAGATGGTAGTCAGCCGTCTGGGTGAAATGCGTTTCGTTGATCCCAACACCAAGATTGTGCTCTCTACGGTGAACGTGCCTTATGGCTCGTCGCTCTATTATAAGAATGGTGATGTGGTGAAGAAGGGCGAGAAGATTGCCCAGTGGGACCCCTTCAATGCCGTTATCGTCACCGAGTATGCCGGTACTCTGAAGTTCAACGACGTCATCGAGGGTGTTACCTTCCGTGCCGAGACTGACGAGACTACCGGTCTGACTGAGAAGATTATCACCGAGTCGAAGGACAAGTCGAAGGTGCCTACCTGCGACGTTATCGGTGCCGATGGCGAGAAGATTGGTACCTACAACTTCCCCGTGGGTGGTCACGTGGTCGTCGAGGATGGCCAGACCGTCAAGACTGGTGAGACGTTAGTGAAGATTCCTCGTGCAGCCGCCAAGGGTGGTGATATCACCGCCGGTCTGCCCCGTGTCACCGAGCTATTTGAGGCCCGTAACCCGTCGAACCCCGCTGTCGTCAGCGAAATCGACGGTGAGGTCACCATGGGTAAGGTGAAGCGTGGTAACCGCGAGATCATCGTCACCTCTAAGACTGGTGAACAGCGCAAGTACCTCGTATCGCTCTCCAAGCAGATTCTGGTGCAGGAGCACGATGCCGTACGTGCTGGTACGCCGCTCTCCGACGGTGCCATCACGCCGAGCGACATTCTGGCCATCAAGGGCCCGACCGCCGTTCAGGAGTACATCGTCAACGAGGTGCAGGACGTCTATCGTCTGCAGGGTATCAAGATTAACGATAAGCACTTCGAGATTATCGTCCGCCAGATGATGCGCAAGGTGCAGATTAACGATCCGGGCGACACCTCGTTCCTCGAGTCCGACATTATCGACAAGCTCGACTTTTCTGAGGAGAACGACCGTATCTGGGGTAAGAAGGTGGTGACCGATGCCGGTGACTCCGAAAACCTCAAGGCTGGTCAGATTGTCACTGCCCGCCGTCTGCGCGACGAGAACTCCATGCTGAAGCGCCGCGACCTGAAGCTCGTTCAGGTGCGTGATGCCGTTCCTGCTACGTCGACTCAGATCCTGCAGGGTATCACTCGTGCTGCATTGCAGACCAAGTCGTTTATGTCGGCTGCATCGTTCCAGGAGACCACGAAGGTGCTCAACGAAGCTGCCATCCGCGGCAAGCAGGATCACTTGGAGGGTATGAAGGAGAACGTTATCTGCGGTCACCTCATCCCCGCCGGTACTGGTCTGCGCGAGTTCGACAAGATTATCGTCGGCTCCAAGGAAGAGTATGAGCGCATGCAGGCTAACCGCAAGAACGTGCTCGACTTTGCTGAAGAGGCCGTCCTCGAAGATGTGAACAACTGATTCAGAATATGAATTCTTAATAGTGAAGCCCCGCCAATCGGCGGGGCTTCATTATTATGATAACCCTTCTATTTCACCATCGACGATGGTGATACGTTCTGCCTGTGGGCTCTTGGGCAGTCCCGGCATGCGGAGCATGTCGCCGGCAATGGCCACAATCATCTCGCTGCCGCAGTTCAGGATGATGTCGCGGATGCGAATCGTAAAACCTTCAGGCGAGCCGTAGCGGGTGCTGTCGGCGGTAAACGAGTATTGTGTCTTGGCAATGCAGACGGGGTAGTGGCGGATAGCTTCGTCGTTGGCAAAGATATCTCTGATAGCCTCCAGCCTTTTCTTGCCCGTCTTGGTAAACTCCATGGCGGCAGCACCGTAGATGCGCTTGCACACCTTTTCTATCTTTCCTTCGATGGAATCGTTCTCTGGGTAGGTGAAGTGGATGGGCAGCGGCTGTATACGGTCAATGGTGTTGACGACGGTCTGCGCCAGTTCCACGGCTCCGTCGCCACCGCGCAGGAAAGCTTCGTTCACGGCAAAGGCTACCCCCTGGTCCTCACAGTTCTTCCGTACGATATCTATTTCTTCGTCGATATCCGTTTCGTGGCGGTTCAACGTCACCACTACGGGCTGTCCGAAACCCTGCATGTTGTTGATATGGCGGTTCAGGTTCTTCAGGCCTTCGCGCAGTCCTTGGGTGTTGGGCTCCTTGATGTGTTCCAGGTCTACGCCGCCGTGCATCTTCAGTCCCTGGGTGGTGGCTACGATGACCACGAGTCTTGGTTGAAGCCCCGCCTTGCGGCACTTGATGTCGAAGAACTTCTCGGCTCCAAGGTCGGCGCCGAAGCCTGCCTCCGTCACCACATAGTCGCCGTAGGTCATTGCCATCTTTGTTGCTACTACGCTCGAACATCCGTGGGCGATGTTGGCAAACGGGCCGCCGTGGATGAAGGCTGGCGTGTGTTCCGTCGTCTGAACCAGGTTAGGACTCAGAGCGTCGCGCAGCAGTACGGTGATGGCTCCTGCCACACCGAGGTCGCGCACCCGGAAGGGCTGTCCGTCGGAGGTGATGCCTAACACGATGTTCTCGATGCGCCGCTGGAGGTCCTCTTCGCTTGTAGCTAAACAGAGAATGGCCATCAGTTCTGAGGCTGGCGTAATGTCAAAGCCGGTCTCTGATACCACGCCGTCGCCGCGTAGTCCTGTCACCACATTGCGCAGCGAACGGTCGTTCACGTCGAGTACTCGCTTCCAGTAAATCTCGCGCAGCGAAAAACCATCCTTGCGGTGCTGGAAGAGATAGTTGTCGAGCAGGGCGCTGATGGTGTTGTGGGCTGAGGTGACGGCGTGGAAGTCGCCTGTAAAATGCAGGTTGATCTTCTCCATCGGCAGCACCTGGGCATAGCCGCCGCCGGCAGCACCACCCTTGATGCCGAAGCAGGGACCCAGCGACGGTTCGCGCAGGGCTACCACCGCCTTCTTGCCTATCTTGTTCAAGCCTAAGGTCAGACCAATGCTGACGGTGGTCTTGCCGATACCCGCCTTCGTGGGACTGATGGCCGTCACCAGTATCAGTCGGCTCTGCTTTACCTTCTCTTCGTCTATCAGCTGTACTGGCACCTTGGCCATGTAGCGTCCGTAGGGCTCAATCGTTTCCGGGTCGATGCCCAATTGGGATGCTATTTCGCCGATGGGCTTCAGCTCACATTCCCTTGCAATCTGTATGTCTGTCTTCATAACTTCTGTTGTTTTAAGTGTAGTCGGCTGCAAAATTACCGTTTTGTTCGCTCACTACCAAGAAAAAGGAGCAAAAGTTTTGCTCATTCCGTCTTTTTTGCTTACTTTTGCACCTCAAACACAACTTAAAACCCTATAACAATGAACGAAAAAGATAATAAGCAGCAGGGACTGCAGATAGAGTTGACGCCCGATGTGGCGCAGGGAGAGTATGCCAATTTCGCTATCATCACCCATTCTTCGAGTGATTTTGTCCTCGACTTTGCCCGTGTACTGCCTGGCGTTCCCAAGGCAGCGGTCAAGAGCCGCGTCATCCTTGCCCCCGAGCATGCCAAGCGTCTGCTGATGGCGTTGCAGGAGAATATCGGGCGCTACGAGCGTGAGTACGGACCAATTAAGCTTCCTAATCAGGAGCCGCGTACCATCGCACCTTTCGGACCCAACAAGGGAGAGGCTTAAGCCCCTCCTTTTTTATTCCCTGTCTATATGCAGATGACCAGATAGACGGCAAGTTCGGCGAGCAGGCAGACGGCACCGCAGCAGTCGCCTGTATAGCCGTGCAGACGGCGCCAGATGAGCAGATAGAGGAAATACATGATAAGGCAAGGGGCCGCGATGACCCATTGCCAGTCGACGTCGGTCAGCCAGATGAAGGCCACCATAGGCAGCAGTCCCTGGAAGGCGAGGCTGATGCCTGCCAGCGTACTGAACTTGCGATAGACGGTCTTCGACTTAGCCTCCTCCTCGAGTCGGGCGTAAGGCATCATCAGAATCAGTTGTGAGGCCGTCATCTTGGAGAAGGGACCGGCAGCCAGAATGGCCAGTGCCGCCACGTAAGGTGTCATCGACAGCAGCGAGGCAAAGAGCAGCAGGTGGTAGCAGAGGAGGCCCAGTGCGCCGTAGGTGCCGATGTGTGAGTCCTTCATGATGGCAAGGATGCGCTCACGGTCGGTGCCGCCGCCTCCGAAGCCGTCGAGGAAGTCGGCCAGTCCGTCTTCGTGCAGGGCCCCCGTCACCAGCAATCTTACTACAATAGCCAGCAACACGGCCACGGCGTAAGGCAGATAGAGACTGCCCACGTAGAGCGTGGCAGCCGTCAGTCCGCCTGTCAGCCAGCCCGTGAGCGGCCAATGCTCCACAACCGTTGCGTAGCACTCCTTAGGCGGCTGGTGCAGTCGCCAGAAGGGTAGGCGAGTGAAGAAGATGAAGGCCGCCCAGATGCGGTCGTACCATTTTGTCTGGTCGATATTTACTTCCATAGCTATTTATTATGACGGGCAATGACGTAGATGATGACGGGCGCTCCCATGACGGGCGTGACGGCATTCAGCGGAATGACTCCCTGTTCGCCGGGCAGGAAGCAGAGCACATTGCACAACAGGGCAATGACGGCCCCGCAGAGAATGGTGACGGGCATCAGGATGCGGTGGTCGGCCCGCTGCAACAGCAGTTGCGCAATGTGGGGTACGGCCAGTCCTATGAACATGATGGGCCCGCAGAAAGCAGTCGTAACGGCTGTCAGCAGGCCTGTGACGATGAGCAGGTGATTGCGAACACGCTGGGTGTTGATGCCTAAGTTCTCGGCATACTGCTCGCCTAACAGCAGGGCGTTGAGGGGTTTTACCAACAGCAGCGACCCCACCAGGCCGAGGACACAGAGCGAGGCAAATAGCGGCATCTGCCGCATGGGTACGCCGCCAAAGGAGCCCATTCCCCAGACCATGTACGACTTGACGCCCTCGTCCGTCGCAAAGAAGTTGAGCAGCGACACCACTGAGTTGGCGATGTAGCCTATCATGATGCCGATGATGAGCAGCATGACGTTGTTTCTGACCATCGTCGAGAACAGGAAGATGAGGCCCATGACCGTCATGGCTCCTGCGAAGGCGGCTGCTAATACGGCCATGAAGCCTGTGACGCTGACGGAACCCACTGACAGCGAACCGCCCATGCCCAGCATGACGAGGGCAACGCCCACGCCTGCTCCGCTGTTGATACCGAAGATGCTGGGACCCGCCAGCGGATTCTTGAACGCCGTCTGCAGCATCAGACCGCTGACGGCCAGCGAGCCGCCGCAGAGGGTGGCCGTGATAGCCTGCGGCAGTCGGCTCTCCATAATGATGAAGTGCCACGAAGGCCGCTGGGCCTCGTGTCCCGTCAGGATGCTGACAACCTCCTTCAGCGGAATCGATACCGACCCCACTGCCAGGTTCAGCGCCAACAGCACCAGCGTCAGCACCGTCAGCAGACAGCATATCACTACGCCACGTTTCACTCCTTCAGTTTCTTATAATAACGCAGCGAGGACGTTCCTATTATGTCAGGATGCAGAATTTGTATGAAATCGTTCAGAAGATAGTTGGGGTGGAAAGGTGTTTCCTCATAGAATTTCGACTGTTCGACGTTGCAGCCGTAGACCTCCTTCTCGCGGAAGGCCCGTAGCTGTCCGTAGCCTTGATGGCCTGACAGCAGTTCGCGGTAGTCCCACTCATGGTCGCTCGAGTAGCGCAGCATCCACACGTCGCTCTCGCCGCCACGTTCCAGTACGCTCTCGAAGGGCAGTGCCAGCGAACCGCTCTGCTCGTCGTTGGCCCACGGATAACGGCCTCCTGCGTCCTGAATCATCTGTCCGATGGTGCTGCGGCCGCCAGGCATGTACCACACGGAGCCCACCACCTTGTCGACGATCACCGAGCGCCCCTCGCCAGCCTCTGTAGCCTGCTGCTTCAGGGCGGTGTAGCAGCTGTCAACCTCGTGGAACATAGCGTCAGCCTTCTCGCCGACACCAAACAGCAGCCCATAGAAGCGCATCCACTCGGCACGTCCCAAGGGCGATGTCTCCATATACTCGGCACACTCGATGAGCGGGATGCCTATCTCCTCCGTCTTGCCGTAGCCGCCCGAGTTTTCGAAGGGCGACAGCATGATGACGTCAGGCTTGATGTCCATGATCTTCTCCACCACGGGGTTCAGGCCGTTGCCGCAGTCCACGATGCGTCCCTTCGCAATCTGTTCGTGGATATAGGGGATCTTGATGTACTTCGAGTCGGCCACGCCCACAATCCTGTCGCCCAGTCCGAATTCCGTCAGCAGGGCGCAGTGGACGGTGGTGAAGACGGCTGCCCGCTGGATGGGCACCTCAATGACGGTGGCATCAGGAAAGCTCTCTCCTCTATCCACTATCCTCTCTCCTCTATCCACTATCCTCTCTCCTCTATCCACTAACACATACCTGTGCAACAGCTTTCCCGGTTTCCAGGGATTCTTGATGGTCGCCAGGATGTAGCCGTCATACTCGGCAATGCTGAGCAATGTCGAGTACTTCATAAAAAGGCTGTCGCCCGCTGTCTGTGGCTCAGCCGCAGTGCGACGGCCACAAGACAGGAGCGATACAGCTACACAACTATATAATAATAAAGAGAGTTTCCAGTGCCTCATTGCTTCACGTACTCAGTGTGCGTGTTGAACACAGCAGAGACAGCACCGGTGGCGGTGTTCTCGTACTTCTTCACGAAGTTGCCGGCGGCATCATACTGGTTGGTGTATGTGGGCAGGGCGTAGCCGGCCTTGCCGGGCTTGTTGGGGTTCTCCTGATAGGAGACGACGAAGATGTTGCCGGTGACGGGGTCGGCGGCAATCATGGCCGGGCTGAAGATGTCGGCAGGCTCCCAGGTCTTGCTGGTGCCGGTGGCGACGTCGTAGATGTAGTAGTTGATGCCGTTGCCACCGTAAGGAGCGTTGACGGTGTAGATCTTCTTGCCGTCGGAGCCCATGGCTGTGCCGTCGACAACCTTGATCACTTTACCGTCGAGTGTCACCTTGCGTACGCCGGCACCTGTCTGGTTCCAGTTGGCGTCATAGGTACCGTAGTCCATGAAGTAGACAGCGTCGCCAGCCGTCAGAATCTCCATGGGGTTGGTGATGACCTCGTCCTTGATTTCGCTCACGGCACCGCTCTTCAGGTCAATCTTCGAGAGCGAGGGCTTCATGCCGTTGCCGTAGTCGGAGTTGGTGACGAAGATGTTGTCGCCGAGGAGTGCCAGACCGTTGGGGTAAGAGCCCACGGTGTAGGTCTGCTGCTTGGCGAAAGCCACTGTGTCGATGGCGGCCACGATGCCGTTCTCGCCGTCGTAGCTCTTGCCGTAGCAGGTGAGGTAGATCTTGCCGTCGTAGCCGATGGCGGCACGGGGGCTCAGGCCGTCCTTCTCGCCCAGCAGCTCGGTGGTGCTGATTTGCTTCTCTATCTTCAGCGTCTGCTTGTTGCACACCCAGATGGTGGCCTCGCCGTCGACGACGATGTAGAGTTTCTGTCCGTAGGCGGTGATGTAGTTGGCCGTCTTACCTACCGACTTGCCGTTGGCAGCCTTGAAGGCGTTGGCTATGGTCGTGCCCTTGGTGTAGTCGATGTAGCTGACGTTGCCGTCGATGCCGGCGCTCTTGTTGCCGGAGCCGACAATGAACAGGCCGTTCGACACGTCGACGGGCTTCAAGGCAGGAGCGTCGTCGTCATCATCACTACAAGCAGTCAGCAGGCTCATACCCATGGCCAGAACTGCGAAACTTAATAGATACTTTTTCATAATGCTAAACGTTTTGAGTGTTTAATGTATAAAAGTTTTAGTTCTCGATTTTCAATGTCAGTTGCCAGCAGCGTCCCGGCATGGGGTAGCTGCGCACAATCTCGTACTGCCTGTCGGTCAGGTTCTTCAGGTCGAAGCGCACCTCGGCCACGGGACGTCCGATGTGGAAACGGCGCCAGACGGTGGCGTTCAGCTCCGTGTAGCTGTCGATGTGGGTGCTGTTCTGGTGCTCGTTGGTGCTCCAGCGCTCGCCGATGACGTGGCCGCCGAGGGCGACGTTCACCCATGGGTTCTCCCAGCTCAGCGAGGCTGAACCTGAATGCAGGGGGATATAGGCTATCTGGTAGTCGTAGAATGGCGACTGGGGATTGGTATGGTCGCGGGCCCGTTGCAAACTGTAGTTCACGGCGGCTGTCAGGGTGTGGCGCCCTATGTGTTGGGCCGCCTTCAGCGTGGCGTCGACCCCCAGCACCTCCACCTTGCCGATGTTGATGCAGGTGAACACGAACATATTGTGGGGCACACCCTGAATCAGGTCGGTCACCTTATTATAATAGAAGTCGGCGGTGGCCGTCATAGAAAATCTCTCCTCTCTCCTCTCTCCTCTCTCCTCTCTCAAAAACGTCACCCCCACGTTCAGCTGCTGCGTGTCCTCGGCCTTCAGCTCCTTGCTGCCGTAGTGGAAGAAGTAGTTCTCGTTGAACGTCGGGGCGCGGAAGATGTCCTTGTAGGAGGCGCGCAGACGCAGGTGCGGCGTGACGGCATAGCTCAGGCTGAGCGACGGCGACAGGCGGCGCATGTCGTGGGCGCCCTCGCCGTCCTTGGCATCGTTCAGGTAGAGCGAGTGGAGCAGACGGGCCATCACCGTCAGTCGTGCCGTATGGTACTGGGCCGTGGCCGACTGCAGGACGGTGTTGCGATAAGGGCGCGTGTCGGTGGACAGCGTCGAGTTGAGGTTGTTGAAGGCGTAGTCGGCCGAGTAGTCGAAGGCCCAGTGATTCCGCGTCCGGTAGTAGAGGCACATGGAGGCATAGGCCTCGCGCTGGTAGTAGTCGGCATCCTGCACCCAGCCGGCCACCACGCCGTCGTCGTAGAGCGTTGCCGCCCAGTTGAACTTGCCGTTCAGCTTCAGTGCCCAGCCGTTGCGCCAGCGCGTCTGGTAGCCCACCTGCCCGAAGAAGTTGCGGTCGCGCAGCGTCTCGCGGCTGGTGTTGCTGTAGTAGAAGACCTGTCCGGGCAGCTGGCGGTCGTTGTCGTAGTAGTAGAGCTTGCCGCTCATTTTGCTGCTGTTGCCCATCTGCCACAGCATGTTCAGCTCCGCATGCCCGCTGTTCATCCGGCTGTTGCGGCGGCGGTCGTGGATGGTCTCAATGCCGTTCTTGATGGTGTAGGGGTAGTCGTTCTCGGCGTAGATATACTCGCCGACGGCCGAAACGGCAAGGGTGGGTGAGAGGTGCTGCTCGTAGCGCAGGAAGGGCGACGTGTAGCCGAAGGAGCCGGCTTTGAGCTGGCCGGTCAGGTGGGGCTTGAAACCCGACGGAGAGCCGTCAGGCGAGGTGGCGGCGAGCGTCTGGATCTGCAGCGTGGCGGGTGTCATGGCATTGCGGGCCGGGATGAAGATGTCGCTGTTGTCGCCGATGACGAGCGCCAGGTGGTTGACGTTGTCGAGCGAGTAGCGCGACAGGTCAATCTCGCCGCTCTGGCACTCCGACAGCATCACGCCGTCGTACGAGACGCCCGTGTGCTTCGTGCCGAATCCGCGCACGCTCACCGTCTTCATGCCGCCCGCCCCGCCGTAGTCGCGCAGGGTGATGCCTGGCAGGCGGTGCAGGGCGTCGGCCATATCCGTGATACCCATCACCGACATGTCGTGACGGTCAATCACGTGCATCGGAGCCGTACTCTTCAGCGCGTGACTGTGGCGTGTCTCTGTCACCGTCACCTCCTGCAGCGTGTCCGTCAGCACCGTCTGTGCCGCCGACCAGGAACTCACAGCAAACAGCCAAAAGCTAACAAATAGCCTTCCACTCTTCATCTTCACTTATCACATCTCTCGTCACCAAAGCCTAACCCCAGAGGTCGATGGAGACTTTTCAGCACATGCCGGCAGGTCTTCTGACTTTACCCTTCCACCTGCGTCCGCCTTCCCAATAATATCAGTGGCATCATGGACGCTGGCTGCAACGAGGGCTTACAGCTGCGGGACAGTCGGGGATTCTCACCCGGTTCACTACGTGGACCTTTTCTTGCGAAAACGTTCCCTTTTCCGGCATAGCGGGTGCAAAGTTACGAACTTTTTTTTAAATACCACAACATTTTCCCCAAAAAGAAGGCTTGTCTCACGACAAATCTTCTTAAACAACTTATGGAAAGAAGCTAAACCAAACATCAAACATCAAACATTCTCACAAAAAAACTGCCGCCCCCTCTATCACAAAGGGAGCGGCAGTCAACAGATATGATAAGCATCACATGCAGAAGTGCAGCGGGCCGTAGCCCATACAGCTGGTGGTGGTCAGTGCCGTCAGGAAGGCGGTGAGCGCGGCTACTATCATCTTCACCGCAATCTCGATGATTCGCTTCTTCATCACTCTTCACTTTTCACTTCATCACTCTTCACTTTTCACTTCATCACTCTTCACTTTTCACTTCTTCACTAGCGAAGCGCAAAGCGCGAGCGCTTAAGGCTCCGGCTCCGGGTCTGGCTCTGCCTGCTGAATGTTGTACGTGCTCAGCGGCGTACGCTGCTGGTACGACTTCTTCTTGCCGTCGACCGTCTTGTAGAGGGTCTTCACAAGCTGGTAAGCCTCGAAGGTGCAGGCCTTCTTCAGCTCGCGCGAGGTCAGTTCCTCACCCTTGGCGTTCTCGGGACGGAAGCGCAGGTGGACACCCTTGATGTTCTCGTTGATGCCCGCCAGGGCCTCGGGGATGGTGTCTGCGCAGACGCTCTCGATCGTTGGGTAGAACGTGCCCAGACCGTCGAGTTTCACGGGCTGTCCCTGGGCGATGAGCTCCTTCGTGCAGTCCACGATGTTCTGGAGCACCAGCACCAGCATCTCGTAGGTGGCCAGCTTTCCGTGCTCGGCCAGGTGTCGGGCGAAGCCCTTCAGCGACAGGGGTTCCTTGGGCTCTACCTCGTAGAAGTAGGCACCGTAGTTCTTGGAGGTGGAAATCTCGCACTTGCGCAGATTCACCAGCATGGTAATAATGTCTCTTGCCATAGATTTAGTTAGTTTTTTGTTGTTCTTTTAGTCGGCTGTCGCCTTTGTAAAAGCGGCAAAGCCGAGCGGGTTTCTTCGTCGTGGGCGGTGGGGCAGCGCGCTTGCAGATACCGTCCTCATTGACAACACAAAGGTACAAAGAAAAAGCCCCGGAAACAATAGCTCCCGAGGCCTTTAACACTAATTTAACACTCC
>Ga0310696_10003695_pt1 | contig 19016 bp, 12 predicted proteins | sample AusTroGonzalo_MG_4_FD_203885 | JGI IMG/M metagenome (GOLD analysis project Ga0310696, IMG submission 203885) | Bovine rumen microbial communities from tropical cattle in Woodstock, Queensland, Australia - Gonzalo_02 (v2) (version 2) | ecosystem: Host-associated > Mammals > Digestive system >... | reverse complement strand
TGTGGTTTCGCTGACAAGGAGGGTAATGTAATTATTCCATGCATATGGAATGATGTTCAAGAATTCTCTGATGGTCTGGCTGGTGTAAAGAATGAAGAGGACCTGTGTGGTTTTGTCAATTATCTAGGGGAGTTAGTTATCCCGTGTTGCTTCAGAAATGCCTATTCCTTCAAGAATGGAATGGCTTACGTTGAAGCCAATATAGATGATATTTACCCACATACGGCTTATATAGACAAAGATGATTATCGTATTGCCTATGATGTTGAGCTTAACCCATACCAGATTGAGGCTGTCTACAAGGCGTTAGTATTAGCAAAACATGGAAAATATCTTGAAGCAGCAGAATGTATAAATCCTGCTGTAAGCTCATTGGATCCCAATCCCAGAATAAGACAACTTGGATATTACAGCTTTGCCGGACAATATGACAAAGTCGTAGAAATCTGTGAAAAGATTTGCAGGTTTGATGAGCGTCCAGAATTGGTATGTTATGCTAACCAGCTTCTTGGTTTTTGTCATGAAGAAGGGCGTGGTGTCGAAAAAGACCTTCTGAAAGCATTTCGACACTTCAATGGCATGAGATTGTGTAATGATATATCTGACGATGATTATCAGCTATTGGACAATTTCCTCGAGCGCCATCCCGAACTGAAGGAACTCCCAGAAGTGCAAAATGCTTTAGCGCCAATTGATGATGACGAAGATTACTAAACCATAATACAGATAATATATGGAACTTCCCAAGCAATTCGACAATATCACTTCGCACGTCATTGATGACTTAAAGGTGACGTTGCAGAAAGGTTCAAAGGTTGCAATGGCTGCTGCTTCTTTCTCTATCTATGCTTTCGAAGCATTGCAGAAAGAATTAGAGAAGGTGGAAGAACTACGTTTCATTTTCACTTCACCAACTTTTAACAAGGAACGTGCACAAAAACAGAAGCGGGAATTCTATATTCCAAAGCTGAATCGCGAGCGTACACTTTATGGTTCCGATTTTGAGATTAAGCTCCGCAACAACCTGACTCAACGCGCTATTGCAAAGGAATGTGCTAATTGGATTCGCCAGAAAGTGCGTTTCAAGACCAATGTTTCACAAATGAATATGCCAGGATTCCTCAACGTAAAGAACGACGAGGATCTTTATGCATATATGCCGTTCAATGAGTTTACTACAACAGAACTGGGATGCGAACGAGGAAACAACATCTTCCAACTTGTTCAACGGCTGCCATCACCCATCTCCGAAGCATATTTGAAGAACTTTAATGATTTCTGGGAAGACCACGAAAACTTCACTGATGTAACTGATGCCATCATTGAGAACATCGAGAACGTCTATCGCGAGAATTCGCCTGACTTTATCTATTTCGTCACTCTATACAATATTTTCAATGAGTTCTTAGAAGATATCTCTGAAGACGTATTGCCCAACGAGGCTACAGGATTTAAGTCTTCACAGATTTGGAACAAACTTTATAACTTCCAAAAGGATGCAGCCCTTGCTATTATTAATAAGTTAGAGACCTACAACGGCTGTATCCTTGCAGACAGCGTAGGTTTGGGTAAAACCTTTACGGCCATATCTGTAATTAAGTATTACGAAAACCGCAATAAATCTGTTCTTGTTCTCTGCCCTAAGAAACTCTATGAGAACTGGAATACATATAAGGGCAATTACAAGAACAACCCATTGGAGAAAGATCGTCTTCGTTACGATGTGCTGTTCCATACGGACTTGTCACGAGAACGCGGTCAGTCTAATGGTATTGATTTGTCTCGCTTGAATTGGGGCAACTACGATCTGATTGTCATTGATGAATCTCATAACTTCCGCAATGGTGGAAAGATAACCACTGATGAAGAAGATGAGAATCCCAAGGAAAACCGTTATCTCCGATTAATGAACCAGGTTATCCGTGCTGGTGTTCGCACCAAAGTGCTGATGCTTTCAGCTACACCTGTCAACAACCGATTCAACGATTTGCGTAATCAATTACAACTTGCTTATGAGGGTGATCAGGATCAAATTAACGACAAGCTGAATACTGAACGCCCTATAGAAGAAATATTCCGTACTGCACAAGCACAATACAATGCTTGGTCAAAGATTGAGGATCCACAGGAGCGAACGACAGAGAAGCTGCTCGAAATGCTGTCTTTCGATTTCTTCCAGGTGTTGGATGCTGTTACGATTGCACGTTCTCGCAAGCATATTGAGAAGTATTATGATACTACAGATATTGGAAAGTTCCCAACTCGTTTGCGCCCCATATCTAAACGCCCCAAATTAACCGATTTGGATGATGCAATTACCTATAAGGATATTGCTGATTCTTTGGACGATTTGAATTTGGGTATATATGCACCCTCAGACTACATTTTTCCATCCAAACGTGAAAAATACGAAATCGACAAGGATGATAGAGGTGGGCATTTGGGAATGTCTGGACGTGAAAAAGGTATCAAAAAGCTGATGGCTATTAACTTACTGAAGCGTTTGGAATCTTCAGTAAACTCTTTCCGCCTGACTCTTAGCAGGATGAAAGGAATAATAGACGAAACCATTTCTGCTATTGATACGTATATGGAAACCCGACAGGATGTCCGCCTCAATGTTCAGACTATTGAAGGAATGTTTGATAGTGATGAAAGTGAGGACGATGTACTGATTGGGGGTAAGAAAACCAAGGTTGCCCTTGCTGATATGGATTGTGTCTCATGGAAACGAGACCTGCTTGCAGATCAGGAAATTCTTGAAATGCTGCTCTTGATGATTAAGGATATTAATCCTGAGCATGACAGCAAACTTCAGATGCTTATTGAGAATCTGCGCGAGAAATTTGCCCATCCTATAAATGGTGAGAACAAGAAAGTTCTTGTGTTTACTGCTTTCTCTGATACCGCAGAATACCTTTACGAGAATTTGGCCGCCCTCATTATGGAGAAAACGGGGCTTCATACAGGTCTTGTAACCGGTAATGGTGTGCGTTCAACAGTAAAGGGATTGCCTTCAGATTTTAATAGCATCCTTACTCTTTTCTCTCCTATATCAAAAGAGAAAGACCAGTTGTTCCCTAAAATGACGGAAACAATTGATGTGTTGATCGCTACTGACTGTATATCTGAGGGACAGAATCTGCAAGACTGTGACTATCTGATTAATTACGATATCCACTGGAACCCTGTACGCATCATTCAGCGTTTTGGACGTGTAGACCGCATTGGCTCAAAGAATGACGTCATTCAGCTTGTCAACTACTGGCCAGATATAGAGCTTGACGATTATCTTTACTTGAAGGGCCGTGTTGAGTGTCGAATGGCTGGAATGGATATTGCTGCAGGCGGTGGAGACAATGTACTGCTCCCCAATGAGCAGCAAACAGACTTGGAATATCGTAAAGACCAACTGAAACGACTGCAAGAAGAAGTTGTTGATTTGGAAGACATGGATACTGGTATCAATATCATGGACTTGGGTCTGAATGAGTTCCGTCTTGACCTGCTCAGCTATATCAAAGATAATCCCGATGTGGAACACGCGCCATTCGGTATGAACGCCGTGGTCGGGGCTACCGATTTGGCAAAGCCTGGTGTTATATACATTCTGAAGAACAGGAACGCAGGTGTCAATATCGACAAGATGAACCTGCTGCACCCCTTCTATATGGTCTATATTGCTGATGACGGAACGGTCATCTGCGACCATCTACAGCCCAAGAAACTGCTCGATGTGATGCGCCATGTATGTAAAGGGCAGAACAAGCCAAACAAAGAACTCTGTGCTATCATCAACAAGGAAACTGCTGACGGCAGGAAGATGCAGCACTACAGCGACCTTCTTGCAAATGCTATAGACAGTATCATAACCGTAAAAGAGGAATCGGACATCGAAAGTCTTTTCTCTGTGGGCGAAACTACCGCTTTGTTGAGCGATGTAAAGGGGCTAGATGATTTTGAGTTAATCACCTTCCTGATTATTCGATAGCCTATGATTGACTTGATGTTTCCCCGAACTACCATTGTAGGCAAGCCTGTGCCAAAGAGTGCCTTTTACAAGCATCTGGAAGTGAATGCCAAGATAAAGCAGCACTTTGTAGATGATGTGGTAAGCATTCATTGGCTCTATAAACTGGCTCCCTCCACTATCAATGTGGAGGATGGCAAACGGGTGCATGAGATTGTGGTTTTCTCTGCTGTACTGAAATCAAAGGATTGTCCTGACGATGTCTTTCTTTTCATTGACCAGAACATGCCGCGCCATGTGGTGTTCATTTTGGAATTTGATAACCGATACAAAGTATTGCTCAACTACAAGGAGTGGAAAGATGGGCAGAACGGACAGTTCAAAATCATCAAGACGTTTGCCACTGAATGGCTGGCAGATCATCAGCTGTTACTGACATTTGAAGGACAGAACATGGATGCCCTCTATGAGGCAATGGCTGGACAGGTTTCAGGCTTTGGCACGAAGAAGGCTGAAGACACCAAACGTATCGTTGAATTGGAGGCACAGATAGGCAAGGCAAAACGAGAGGTGGAGACCATCCAGAAACGAATACGGAACGAGCGTCAGCTGAACCGCCAGATGGAGTTGAACGGTGAGGCGCGAGGTATCAAGAGACAGATTGCCCAATGGCAAAATGAATTACAGGAATTAAAACAATAAAAGAGATATAACAATGGAAAGACCAGAAAGATTAGACATGCAGTCAGCCGATGGAGCGCAGCTCAACCTTGATGCACTCTATCAGATTGCTCCTTCCTGCTTTACGGAAGCTAAAGACCCCAAGACAGGAAAAATCAAACGTGTGGTAAACTTTGACGTTTTGCGCCAGCTGCTTGGTGATGATACCGTTGAAGATGCTCCCGAAGCATACGAGTTCAACTGGGTGGGCAAGCAGGAAGCACGTGCCGAAGTATTGCGTCCCATCAATAAGACGCTTCGTCCTGTTAAGGAGGATAGCGTGGATTGGGATAACACGCAAAATCTCTATATAGAGGGCGATAACCTTGAAGTGCTGAAACTGCTGCAGAAATCTTATCTCGGTAAAGTGAAGATGATTTATATTGATCCGCCTTACAATACTGGTAATGATTTCGTGTATCACGATGATAGCAGTCGTTCTCAGGAAGAAGAGGATTTGGCTGCTGGCAACATAGACGAATTAGGTAATCGATATAGAAAGAATACCGATTCAAATGGCCGATTCCATTCTGAATGGTGTTCAATGATATATGCAAGATTGATGGTTGCCAGAAGCTTGTTAACCGAAGATGGAGTTATATTTATTTCTATTGGAGTTGAAGAGTTCGCTACTCTAAAAAGTATCTGTAATGAAGTGTTTGGTGAAAATAATTTTGTAGAAGTATTTTCATGGGTTAAAACATCAACGCCCCCTTCTCTTGCAGTTAAATCAAGAAAAACAAACGAATATATCCTCTGCTATGAGAAGAACAAAAATAACATTAAATATAATGGAGAACTCCTTGATGGTGGTGACCAGCCACTACTAAATACAGGAAATGCAGAAAGTGTTTTGATTTTTCCAAAGGACAAAGTCATTTTTAAGCCAAAGGCTTTTCCAAATGGAGTTTATGAGCCATACTGTAAAGACAGAGTAAGTCTCCTTGACCGTATCGAAATAATTGATGGCAAGGCTACCACAGACTTTCGTCTTAAAGGAGAATTTAAGTGGACTCAATCATTCTTTGATGAAGAGGTGAAGAATGGAACAACCTTTATTATAAAGACGGACAATCTTTCTGTCCGCTTTATTAGGGAAGGTGAAGGGTATAAGCGCCCAACAAACTTCATAAAAGAAAAAATTACATCACCAGTGATAGACAAGCCTGGTGTAGGAGTTGGCACAAACGAAACTGCTTCATCTTATCTTACTTCATTAATGGATGGTAAGAATGTCTTTTCCTACCCAAAACCTGTTTCTTTGATAAAGTATCTCACTAACTTTATTTGTAAAGATAGTGATATTATTATGGATTTTTTCTCAGGTTCTGGAACTACCGCTGATGCGGTATGGAGATACAATGTGGAGAATAAAGAAGTTGCATTGAAATATATACTGGTTCAATTGCCAGAAAATCTTGACGAGAATCTCAAAACAGCTGATGCAAATTCGAAAGAACTTTTACTGAATGGCATTCAATTGCTTGACGGAATCAATAAGCCCCATAAATTAACCGAATTAGCAAAATATAGATTAGCAAAGACTATAGATAGTATAAAACAAGATAATCCTGATTGCCAAATGGACTTAGGCTTTCGCGTATTCCGCATAGACGAAAGTAACTTCGAGGATGTTGAGCGTTCACCAAAGGAATATAATCAAGACCAGCTTGACCTCTTCTTGAATAATGTCAAGAGTGACCGTAACGACCTCGACCTCCTGTTTGGCTGTATGCTTGACTGGGGCGTTCAGTTGTCTTTACCTATGTCATCGGAGGTGGTTGATGGAAAGGCCATCTACACAGTCAACGAAGGCGACCTTGTTGCATGCTTTGCTGATAAGGTGACGGACAGCGTTGTAAAGGCAATGGCAGACAAGCAACCTCTGCGCGTCATCTTCCGTGACAGTTGCTTCGAGCAGGATGCAGACAAGATAAACATCTACGAGACCTTCAAGCAGTTGTTGGACTGGAGCGATAAGGATGTGGAAAAAAACATAAGAGTGATTTGAACGTAGTGAAAATAACATCGTTTATGATTTTAAACCATGCAGATAAGATATAAACATCAACGATTCCAGACAGAGGCGGCTCGCTCTATAGCCAATGCTTTTACTGGTCAGCCTAAGAGTGACGGTCAGAGTGACCACACCATTGACCAGGGAAAGAATAAAGGACTCTTTAAACTCGCAGGTTTCGGTAATAAGAATGTTGTTCTCGCTCGTGAAGCCGTCTGTGAGAACGTACGTGCTGTGCAGACAGAACAGGGGTTGAAGCCTGTGGACTACCTGCAAGACTTACAGGGTGTTGGCATGGCGTTCACCATCGAAATGGAGACAGGTACGGGCAAGACCTATACCTATATCAAGACCATGTATGAACTGAACGAGCGTTACGGTTGGACGAAGTTCGTTGTGGTTGTGCCAAGCATTGCCATCCGTGAAGGCGTGAAAAAGAGTTTTGAAAGCATGCAGGAGCATTTTGCCCAAGAGTACAATGGTAAACGAATGCAGTGTTTTGTCTATAACTCCAAGCAACTTTCTAAGATAGATGCCTTTGCCAGCGATGCCGGTATGCACGTAATGATTATCAATACCCAAGCCTTCAACTCTTCTTTCGATGAAGAAAACTCGAAAGATAAAGTTGTGAAAGGCAAGACGAAGAAGGCTGATAAAACAGCACGTATTATCTTTGATAAGCGTGACGAGTTTGGAAGCCGACGTCCAATCGACGTGCTCAGCCAATGTCATCCTATAATGATAATAGACGAGCCACAAAGCGTGTTGGGTGTGGATAAAGGCAATAAGACTCGCAAGGGTCTGGCTCTGTTCAAGCCTCTCTTCACATTGCTCTATAGTGCAACACACCGTAAGGGTGACATCTATAACATGATGTTCCGTCTGGATGCCATTGATGCCTATAACCAGAAACTTGTGAAGAAGATTGAGGTGAAGGGCATCAAGCAGGTGGGTTCTACTGCCACCAATGGTTACGTCTATCTTGAAGAGATTCTCATTGGCAAGGGCAATCCACAGGCTCGCATCAGTTTTGATGTAAAGACAGGCACAGGTACAAAGCAGACAAGCAAGGTCGTTGGTGAGAAGTTCAATCTGTATGACCAGAGTGGAGAACTCAACGAGTACAGAAATAACTTCATCGTTGAACGTATTGACGGATTGGAAGGTTATGTCCGCTTTGTCAATGGCTTGGTGCTCCATGAGGGCGATGCCGTCGGAGCAGTCAATGAAGACTATCTGCGTCGCATACAGATACGTGAGACCATTCGCACCCATTTGGAGCGTGAGCGTCAACTATTTGGGCAGAAGATCAAGGTGCTCAGCCTGTTTTTTATCGACCATGTAGATAGTTACCGCTTATATGAAGGTGGAGAGACTAAAGGAAAGTTTGCAAAGATGTTTGAAGAAGAATACATTAATGTACTTTCTGAATTGCAACCAACTTTCACCGATGAAGCCTATCTGCGCTATCTCTCAGACCCTCGAAATGCAGCAGACAAGGTACATCAGGGTTATTTCTCAATGGACAAAAAGGGCAAAGCCGTTGAATCTGGCAACAAGGAAGGTGAAAATGAAGAGAGAGCCTTTGACCTCATTATGAAGAATAAAGAAGGTCTGTTGTCGCTAAAAGAACCAGTTCGCTTCATATTCTCACATTCAGCATTGAAGGAAGGTTGGGACAATCCTAACGTATTCCAGATATGCACTTTGAAGAACTCCGATAACGAGACCAAAAAGCGTCAGGAGGTGGGACGTGGTATGCGCCTTTGCGTAAACCAGAACGGAGAACGTCAGGACACTGACGTGCTGGGCGACCATGTTTTCGACACCAATATTCTTACAGTAATAGCCAGTGAGAGCTATGATGATTTTGCAAAGAAACTCCAGTCTGAAATGGCTGAAGCATGTGCAGAACGACCCATTATCATCACTCCAAATCTCTTTGAAGGTAAGGTATATACCAAACCCGATGGAACTAACGGACGCTTTGACATCACTCAGGCACGTGCCATCTACAATGCCCTTATCCGTCAAGATTACGTGGATGACGAAGGGGCATTGACGGCAGAATATCATGAAGCCAAGCGAAACGGTACTCTTGATTTTGGTAAGGTGAACGACTTGAAAGATGGTATTATTGCTGCACTTGACACCGTTTTCGATCCCTCGTCATTCAAGCCCGACGATGGACGCAAACCCAAGGCCGCAAAATTCCAGAAAGATAACTTCGACAAGAAAGAGTTCCAGAACCTTTGGAAGCGTATCAACCAGCGCACTTACTATCAGGTGAACTTCGACACTACAGACCTTGTAAGGAAATCCATCAAGGCGTTGGATGACAATCTTAAAGTGACAGAGATACGCATTGTTGTTGAAGGTGGTTCACTTGATAGCGTCCGTGACAGAGAGTCGCTGGAGGCTGGAGTTGCCATGACACAGGGGAACACCAGAACCATACGAGTTACAGAAGCTATTGGCAAAGGAGTTACCTATGACTTGATAGGTAAATTGGTATCGGCAACGGGCTTAACTCGAAAAACCATCGTGGAGATTCTAAAAGGTATTAAACCAGAGACTTTCTATCTATTCAAGATGAACCCAGAGGAGTTCATTATTAAGGCAGGATTGATAATTAATGACTGTAAGGCTTTAGCTGTCATTCAGTGTATCAAGTATGAAAAGCTGAATGACCACTTCGAGACGGACATCTTTACAGAGAATATGCTGCGTGGAAAGCTGGGTATCAATGCCATAGAGTCCACCAAGTCGCTGTATGATTTGGTTGTATTGGATAGCATGGGTACAGAGAAGAATTTTGCAGAATCTCTGGAGCGTGAAGATGATGTGGTGGTATACACTAAGTTGCCAAACGGCTTCTACATCAACACTCCGATGGGCAAGTACAATCCAGATTGGGCTGTTGCCTTCAAAGAAGGAAGTGTCAAGCATGTCTATTTCGTTGCTGAGTCAAAGGGCAACGATCTTCAGAACAGCCAGCTTCGAGGCTCTGAGGAGAGCAAAATTGAATGTGCCCGTCGTCATTTCAAGACTATTAGTGACAATGGCTATATCTATGACGTTGCAAAAGATTACAAGACATTGTATGATTTAGTAACAAAGTAAATATTAGTTTATGGCAGAGTATAAAATAGAATGCATACAGTCTCTCGGTATGGCGCACTGGGGTGAAGTGACAGCGGAAGGCGATAGCACCGTGGAACTGACGGACGAGGAGGTGAAGGTGCTGGTGGAACTGATACGAGAAAAGCGTACTACAGATGTGAAAGAACTGAATCTGAAAGAGAATCATCCAGCCCTCTACGAGAAACTGGACAAGGCTTACCACGATATGGTCTACAGAGCAGAGGAAATGCACTGGCTGTTGCATGGTCTCGAGAACGGCTACTACGAGTACGACATAGAAAAGGTGATGAAATATTGTGAGGAGAACTGTGGCTATGAGTTTGTGCCAACCATAAAGGGTGATATCCCTGACAATATCTCTCCTGAGTTCATCACAACTTTTTTAGAAGTACGTAAGGAAAATATTGAGTACAAAAGTCAAGATTTCCGAGAATGGCTTCCCAGCTATCTGCACAGCCTCAGCCAAGATGAGGCACGCAAATTCATTTATGACCACCTGAATCCAAATATAGAAATGGGCGATGTGAGCTATGAAGTGGACATCCCTCAAGCCATCTTCGATATGGCAAAGGTTAATGATTAACAAGAAAAACGGACGTAATGGCAACAACGGAGAAGACGCCTATTTGGCTGGACTTGAAGAAAGAGTATATTGACGATAATTTTGCCAAGTTGCAAGGTTATCTGCGTGATTGTGATGAAATGGGTGGTAAGGACACTTTCTATGCAACCACCATCATGCTGTTTCGAGAGCGCATAGGTGATCTGCTACGTGACTTGTCGGAACGTCCGATATATGCTGACGAAAAAGAAAGGCAGCAGCTGGCGAGCAATGTTAATATGCTGGCTACCTATCTGCTGGCGGATAGTGATGACGCACAGGCACTAACAGCCTATGTAGCGTTTATGATTGAACTCCGTCAGATGAATCCTCGACTTTCAGACCTTATCGTGAAGACTATCATGCAGAGGATACGTCACGAGAAAGTGATATACCTTGGGTTTACATGGAGTGACTTGGAGAAGATTGGTACTGACTTATTCGTACATAATGCCTGCAAGCAGGCACAGTTTGACATTCCACTGAAGAAGCCGCTAGCACTTTCAAAATATGGAACAGCACTGTTGTGTAAGGACGGGCTGATGCTGACTTACGAGGACAAAGAGAGGGCTCGTAAACTTCTTAAAGAGGGGGGAGCAAACTCACTCGACACAGGTATAGGCGTCACACTCAGAACGTTGTCTGCACAGAAACTGAAACAAAGCCTAAGCAACAGCGTCGTGGACATGGATGAATATACCAAGGACTTCATCTTGGCTCAGGCAAAGATGCAGAACAAGCCTGCAGCACGTCAGCTACTGAAATCGTATGATGACGGGGACGAAGTTATAGTGCGCGTCAGTAGCATAGATAACGGCATTGTTCATGTGGAGACTATCGATCCTAACTACAACAAAATAGAGGGTGTGATTCAGTATGATCGACAAAGCCTTGTGTATTATTATACTGACGAGCTGTATAAGTACTTCCATGTGGGTGATTACTTGACTGCAACGATAAAAGCTGCCATGCATGGTGTTTTCAACATAGAGAAACAGCTGGTGGCGTTCTTTGTCGAAGATACACGCCAAACGATGGATAGTGACGATAGCTACATGCTGGCCAAACTGATTGACGAGCAAAAGAGTTATAGTGCCTGGCTAACGGATTCGGGTGTCGCAGTAAAAATAGGAGAGATCGGAAATTACAGACATGGTGACTTTGCATTTATTGGTATCAAGGAATATGGTATCGGAAAATACTATGGTTTGATTCATGGTTATGTCAAAGACGATACTGATGAGACATTCGACGAGAAATCAGCACGTCATGACTGTATCCGTGCCTTCGCTGAGTCAACAGAAATGCCAATTTACCAGAAGCCAGAAGAGGAAACTGGTGAGCTGAGTCCTATACTGCTGAGATTAATGGTAAGACTACTGTTTGAATATCAGAAATCGCTCTTGAAACCATCGGACAGGTTCCGCTATCTGGCCAACGCCAACGTGATGGCAGAGATGGTGAATGATGAACTAGCTGCTTCGTACATCAACTTCGCAAGAACATACCTAAGGGCTCTGATTCAGTTTGTGAATGGCGAGGACATCAATGCCATCAAACTGGAACCTGAAGAGGAATATCGTCAAGCCAAAGCAACACTCATACGACTGTCAATCATTGAACTGCTAAAGGAATATGGCAGGAAAGACAATTCTGAAAAGTTGGCTAAGACCATCAGTGATTTCGAGGACTCGCTGCCTCAACTGGCACGACTGGCACGACTGATTCAGACAGCGAACTCGATGCAGGACACGCTGTCGGGATCGGCCCTGAACGTCATCAGACGTGAGATCATTCATACGCTCTCAATAGAAACGGAGAATGATGCCGACCTGGAAGCTGACAAGGGCATCTATCTGGGTGTGGAAAGTGGCACACAGGAGTTTAAGACTTCCATCGTGTTCCCACCAAACAATAGCATGCAACCTGATGAGTATTCACAGAACGTTAACGTGATGAAGGGAATATGCGCCTTTCTTAACTCAACAACAGGTGGTACACTATATCTAGGAGTGAACGATCAAGGTTATGTGGTGGGCGTGGAAAACGACATGCACCAGCTGAAGACACAAACTATTGATGCCTATATGCGCTATGTTCAGGACGTTGCCAAAAAACATTTTGGTGTTGATGCCCTACCCTATCTGCGCATAGAATCGCTCTATGACGATACGGTTGTGGCTATCCATGTGGAGCCTCATCCTTATCGTCTGGTAGAACTGGCTGGAACGGCTTATCTGCGTGTCAATGCGGAGTCGAGAATCATGCCTGAGGAGATGCGTCAGGAACTGATTGACCGCAAGGTGTTTACAAATAAGGACCGGGCTGCCGCCATATCTTTACTGCAACATGCATGTACACAAAAGCGTTGTGTTGTGCTGCATCAATATGCATCGAACAATGGCGGTACAGTCTGTGATCGAAAGTGTGAGGCATACGATGTACGCCCCGAAGACGGTATCGTTATTTGTTATGACTTAGACAAGAAAGATGTGCGAGTATTCAACATAAACCGTATTGGCTATATTGAAATTCTAGAAAACATGCCATGGAAAAATGCCGCAAGTCATAAAGCAATAAAAGTTGATGTTTTCCATATGACAGGAGACTCAACAACTCGTATCTCTCTTCAACTGGACCTCATGGCAAAAAACCTGCTTATTGAGGAATTCCCCAAGGCGAAGGAATTTGTAAAAGGACAGAAAGGCGATGAAAACATATGGTACTTTACTACTGATATTTGTAGTCTTGAAGGAATCGGCCGCTTCTACATCGGGCTTGCGAACCACATCCAGATTCTCGAAGGCGAGGAACTGAAGAACTATGCGAAGGAATATGCGGAGAAGTATCTGATGGGATAAAGAGCCAAACGCCTGAACTTGCTTAAGGGGAGGCAACCTCACAATCCTTCTCAGGCGAATGGCTATATATTTATTACTGTCTAAACCTGATAGTTGTTGGATTAGGAGTTACTTCGCAAGAGGGGAGGTTAGCAAAAACAGTAGCGATGAAAGCAGAGGCTTTGGTCTCGTATTCATTGCGAAGTTGACATTGCTGTACATAGCCGTATCGCTGTATTCGGGCCAGAATGCGTCGGAAGAGATCTGCTGACTCTTTGTGTTTTTTACCATTCTGGTTGATATAGGTAATATCACCCTCAGTAACAGTTAGTATCTGATATGTGGTACCACGGCTGTTGGCTATTGTACGGCCAGCGAGGGAGCGAATATCAGTCCAAACGGAATTAAATGATAGCCCATCCTGAGTCTGATCAGCATCAGAAACAGGTTCGTCCATCAGGTGCTGATCGAGATAATGGAGTTGAATACCGAGCTTGTCGGCTACTAAACAAGCATCATCCATGATGCCACCATTGTATATCAAGATGGCTCCTTGGCAATCGAAGTAGTGCATGACACCATAGAGCTCCATCATCTGGCGACGGTTGACCTTGGTCTTACAATCTCCGTACATCTTGGCCTGTACAACGTACTTTTTACCATCCTTCATAGCGAAGGCATCAACACCCCAATCGGCAACACCCTGAGTAACATCTACATCGGTATAGCCCAGTTGGCGGAGGTATTCACCTACAAAAAATTCAAAACTTCTGTGTCTCTTCATTATTAATGTGTTATTAATTATCGTTTGCAAAGATACGAAGTTATTATGGAATATGGGTTGGATATATACGTATATCAGGAGTAATCTGTTTGATTATGTTCTCTTCATGTGTCCCCAAGAGCACTTAGGACATTTATAGCCAGGGAAACACGAAGGACAAACACGATAGCCACATGTATCACAAACCTACCAAGACCAATCATCTGGCAATTACTCTCCACAATATTGACAAGGAATCCACATAAGCAAAAATATTAGATTTTGTGCAAATATACTAAATTAATTTGAATATATCATTAATTTTGGCAATAATATAGCAGTTGGCACAACTAATTCTTAAAATGCAGTCAGTTATGGCTGCATTTTCTTATCTGTGATAGTTTTTTGTAAAAGAAATCATTTCCATTACTGTAGGATAAATACTCTCTATATTCTTTATCAACGCCGGTCCTAATGACAGTGGATATTGACCTTTAGTGTTTGTGTAGTCAACGTCTTTATTATAATCATAGACATCATAGCCCTCACCACCTCCATCAGTAAATTTAACTACAATCTTTTTCTGTTTACTATTGGGTAACTGAGAATGGCAAACAAGATATGTATCATAACCTTCTATATCCAAAGGATAAGCAGACATTCCGTAAATACTTTCTATATCAGAAATCTTCAAACGATATGTTGTAGGTGCTTGCATATATAAGAATTTTATATTTTGTGCAAAGATACAAAAGAATTCTGAACAATCAGATATTTATTAAAAAAATTGGGCAATAATTTAATATAGAGGTAAAAAATAGCCAAACGTCTGAACTCTATAAGGGGAACTCAAAGGTTCACTAAGCCTTCTCAGACGAATGGCTATGATAAAACAATTACTCCAGTCCTTCAGACAGGAAACGTCTTAGGTGAAGATGGGTTATGCCATCCGAATCCTGTCTGCTAACCAGTGGTGTCATCGAGATAACGTATTTGGGATAGTTGTCCTTGATAGCACGTAGGTTGCCAAACTCTCGCTCACGTGTGGCATCATCAGCAATGATGTAAGATGCTTGGACATACAAAAGCTGTCCTTCCGGTTTCTGACACACGAAATCAATCTCGCCTGCCTGAAGCTGACCGACGGTGACTTCATAGCCAAGACGTATCAGGTGGTTGTAGATAATGTTCTCAATCACCTTTTCAATGTCACCTTCACGAGAACCACCTGCCAATGTATTACGCAGGCCGTTGTCCTCGAAATAGAACTTATCGTTGCTTTCAAACAGCTTTTTGCCGTGAATGTCGTAGCGGTTCACCTTATGAATCAGGTAAGCGTCGCAGAGGAACTTCGTGTAGTTGATGATGACCGTAGAGGTGACACTATCGCCTTGCGACTTCATGTACTTGGCAATGCTGTTGGCAGAGATGATCTTACCTGTATTGTCGGCCAAGAAACGCATGAGGTTTTCAAGAAACGGCACGTTGCGGATCTGATTCCTCATAATGACATCCTTGAGCAACACGGTGTGATAGACATCCTGCTGATACTCACGCGCATCCTGCTCGTCGAGTCCCATCTTCACTAAGCCAGGGAGACCACCGAACTGGATATACTTGGCCAATGTGTCGTCAGAGTCGGGCAACTGATGGAACAGCATAAATTCCTCGTAACTCAGTGCCTGGATATAGATCTCCTTATACCTACCACCAATGAGCGTACTCAGGTCGCTACTCAGCATCTTCGAATTAGAGCCTGTAACCACAATCTCCACGTCAGGTTCCTCGTAATAACTGCGCACACTCTTCTCGAACTCTTCAATGTTCTGAATCTCGTCAATAAGAATATAGTTTGTCTTTGACTTGTTGCGGCGTTCGTCAATATAGGCATTCAAGTCCTGGTAGGTCTTGATGTCGTCAAACTCATGTTTCTCCTTGTCGATGAAGATGACATTAAATTCCTGATTCTGGCTCACCTTGTCCCTAAACAGGCGCAGAATATAACTCTTACCAATACGCCGCTGTCCTGTCAGGATGATGATGGTATCCTTACCGAGGTAACGCTCAATCTTATCCAGATAACTTTGTCTTAGAATTGCACTCATAGAACCGTCGTTTTATCTTTTATAAAAGAAATTTTCTGCAAAGATAGCAAATTTATCTTTTATAAAAGATGAAAACAGCAAAAAAGTTGTTGATATCTACTATATTTTGAGATTTTGACGCCCATTTCTGTTTATGAGTTGAACTCATCGGGAATGAAACAGATGTAATCCTGATCGTCTTCGAGGTCCATGCGGTCGGGCAGGTCGGGATAGCGCTCAAGAGCCCAGGCAACATCGCAGGAGCTGAACTGGTCACGCTCCCACTCTTCCCAAAGGTTGAACAGTTCCTCTTCGTCGGTAGGGACTTCGTCGTACCACGCAGAGTCTTCGATATACTCCTCGGGATCGAATTCACCACTTTCTAAATCCTTTTTGAAGTTGCGTTCTTGATCTGCCTCGTCGAGCTCGAAATAGCCATTGCGGAGACCGTCGAGGAGATAGAAATCATAGATTTCCTTAAAAGCAGCCTTGGCGATGCGCTCGTGCAGTTCAGGAGCGTCATTCAACAGGATTGGCATCAAACCAGCGCCTTTGTCGCCTGTGTAGTCTTTGACCAATTGGCGAATCTTGGCCACTTCTTCATCGGAGAACTCAACCTCAATAGAAAGGTCTTCTGTAACGGGAATGCCCGGGCACATATAGCCCTCAAACAGTTCAATGTCAAATTGGTAACTCTTCATATTCGTCTCGTTTTGATGGTGCAAAGGTACGAATCAATCTTGTATCTAGCTGTTCATTTATACGTATACCAACTATCAAATTCAGCGAGGAGAATGGCTGACCTACTTTTGGCTGTAACCATTCATTCTGAAAAAAACTAAAAATTCCTCATAATATGGGATTTTTTCGCTATTTTTGCAGGAAATATCGATATCGCTGAGTATAATTATTCCGCTTATGACTATTATTGAGTGTGTTAATGAGAAAACAGCATTGAACCTGAATCCTTTTCAGGTGTTTGTGTTCTTGAACGAAAAGACCAAAAGATTTGAGAAACGGCTTAGATTATTGGCTGATCGTCAGCGTTCGTTTCATTTTGTATTTGTCGACGATGATCCTCGTTCACATATACAGGCGCATTTACCGGAAATGGTGGATTTCCAGTTATACACGCTTGTCATGAATTCGGATGTTGTGGCCAGAGTAATGCCAAAATGGGCTGGCGACTACCGTTATCTGACCGAAATGTTACCTTCCACGGATGACTGGGGTACAATAGAAAAGGCTATCAAGAATGTAACCAGGAAACTGAGAGACGAACAATATGACAGTAAGGCCAACACCCTCAGGCGCTATTTCCAATATGGAAACACCCCTTTTGTTGACTTTCTGAGTGATGTCTTTCAGGGCGACCTCCAACAGGTGGTCATCATGTCGTCTTACTATACTCACATGCACAGGACTGCTGATGTCAGAAGGGCAGAACAATTTGCCTATAAGTTCTTTGAGAAATTGAACGAAGAACAGCTCTGCACCATCAACCAAATGATGAAAGAGACGCTTGACTATGCCAGCGAGGAAGATTCTCTCTTAATCCTTGATGACTTTATACACTACCAGAGCGAGCAGGAAACATACGACGACCATCATATAACGAAACCAACATTCAAAATAGTCATATCACCACAAGACAAGAAACCAAGCGAAGCAGAGGGACGATATGGCATCACCATAGTCACCGACAAGGATGAGCAGCACAATCTGATTTTTCCACATAAAGGGGCCAAGATGGTTTACCTGTTGACGCTGCTTTGCCAGACCAAAATAGGCGGTCTGCCAACAAACTATTTCAAAACTGACGAGTCACTGAAAATCATCGGCAAAATCTACGACAAGCTTTATTGTGTAGGTGGATTGGAATGGGCTAAGAAACTGGGAGAAAAGATTCACAACATCACCATGTACAGGACTCATGCCAGCGAAAGTATCAAAGATGACGTGTGGATGGGGAAAAATACCGCATATTGGAGTGATTTCGAGAATATAAAGGTTATGGTGAGACATCGAAAGGTAGAACTTCGCAGCATCCGTCTTCCGAAGGAGAACATCGTCATTCAAGATGATCCCCATGATCAGGAACCTTTGTCGATGCTAGTGGAAATGATGCCACCATTGGACACGCTCTTTGGCGTCAGGAACCGCAACGCTATCAGATTCCTTGAGGAAATAAATCAAAACCTTGCGATGGCAACAAAGAACCCTGTGATGGACTATGATGAACTTAATATTTCAGAATACAGGAGGCCTGATTATGTAGAATGAGGGCAAATGGCCTCTCTTCAAAGTATCATTCGGCTCAATTCCAACAGAGGTTTGAGCCGAATGATCATTTTTTATAGCAGTGTGGTAAGGAGATTACCGTTGCCAATAACATGGTAGTTGGAGTCAACGGTCTGGTTGCGACTGGGCTCATAATAGCCGAGAACGTGGTTGTTACTGTCACGCAGACACTGGCGTCCGCTGAATTCTACGTCGATGTAACCAATAACGTGCTGGTTACGGTCTCTTAATGTTTGTCTTGACATAATGCTAAATATTAATGTGTTAATATAATTCTTATCTCAGATTCGTCAGGACCAGATAGCCCCCTCCGCATTTGATGCCATGCTGACGGATGATGGTCTCAGCGTCAGCCTTTGCCTCGTCGAGGGTGGCCACATAGGGATTATCTACCCAGAGATAGCCTTCTGGCTGGTAATAATGGCCGTCGATGCCTCGCATGATGGTGCTGTAAAGATTACCGTCACGCTGGCGCAGGGTGTTGATGGTGAGGTGGTCATCATAGAGGTGCCAAGCAAGCAGACGGGCATATTCCTCGTCTTTGAGATCAATGTTGCAATCAAAGACTGCAACGGT
>Ga0310696_10003694_pt1 | contig 19017 bp, 11 predicted proteins | sample AusTroGonzalo_MG_4_FD_203885 | JGI IMG/M metagenome (GOLD analysis project Ga0310696, IMG submission 203885) | Bovine rumen microbial communities from tropical cattle in Woodstock, Queensland, Australia - Gonzalo_02 (v2) (version 2) | ecosystem: Host-associated > Mammals > Digestive system >... | reverse complement strand
GCCATAGTTGATAAATGTTTTTTAAGTTAAACGATATTTTGACTCTGAAAATCATGGTCGTCGAAAGGGCGGCGCACGGGCGAAGCAATGGGGAAGCAAGGGCGAAGCACTCGGCTCTTAGCGACTTCCCATGATTTTCGATGCAAAGTTACAACGGGTACCGACACCACACCAAACAATAAATGAAAAAACCGCTTTTTTACCAAAAACCATTTCTGAAACGGGTTTTGGAAAAATGTCATTTTTGTCATTTGTCATTTTGGGGTAGTTTGCCCCGCGCTAATTTCTTGATATAATATAATATAATATAAAATATAATATAATATAATTTTTCTTTAGAACACAACAGCCCCCCTATATATTACCCCCCACAGCTGTCGGAAAACACGTGGAAAATGACAAATGACAAAAATGACAAATTGAAAAAATGAGACGAAAAAAGGAAATGTAAAAGTGCCAAAAAGACTTAAAATTTGTGTATTCGTTCTTTTTTTAAGGCACTACATTTGTGCCGTCACTATGCAGAAACGGTCTGCATGCTGACTGGACTTGCCCAAAATGAGCTTCTATCGTTCGAAAATCGACCCCCAATGATGAATTTAGCCATAGGTATGACCTACGTAGAATGCGGTAAAGACTTCGATATAGACAAAATGGTCAGGGCAACGTCGGATGGTTATGACCTGGCATTGAAGAAGTTAGGATATAAAATGTGAAAATGTCATTTTTGTCATTTGTCATTTTCAAGGCGTTTTCCCGAAAAGTCTTGATTATAGAGGGCAGCAGCAGTGCGGCCCTCTTCATTCAAGCATCGGTTTGAAGAAATGTGGAGCATAGGAGACTCGAACTCCCAACCTATAGATTGCGAACCTATCGCTCTGCCAGTTGAGCTAATGCCCCGAGTGATGAGAGGAAAGAAAGCTCGCTTGCTTTCCCGATTGCGGCTGCAAAGATAGTGCAAGCCGAGAGAAATACAAAATAAATCTCAACTTATTTTTATTTCCGAGGCGCAGCCTATCTAAAACCGAAGGTTAAAGATAGTGCAAGCCGAGAGAAATACAAAATAAATCTCAACTTATTTTTATTTCCGAGGCGCAGCCTATCTAAAACCGAAGGTTAAAGATAGTGCAAGGCGAGAGAAATACAAAATAAATCGGAATTTATTTTTATTTCCGAGGCGCAGCCCTTTCGACTTTTCGACTTTTCGACCCCTTTTCTGACCCTTTCGACCTTTTTTAGGAATTTTCCCCTGAAAGGATAGGGAATTTCCTGTATGGGGGTGAAATACCTGTTGTAATTTTGCAGCGAGAAAAAAAGATAAACTGAAAAAACGAGAGATTAAAACTGAATTATTCACCTTATTAAAAATAAAGAGCTATGAAAAGAGTATTATTCCTTAGTCTTATGATGACGGTCGTGCTGGGCACGGTCTGCGCCCAGACGAACGATGACCTCTACTTCATCCCGAAGAAGAAGGCAGCCGCAACGACGACGGCTACGGCAACGACTACTGCTGCCACTGCCGCGCCGGCGGCAAAGAAAGTGTCTGTCACGGCGGTGGGCGTCCGCGATAACGAGGGGACCGCTACCGTCGAGGTCGATAACCCGATGACGATGGACGACGATACGTACAACCGTCGCGGCAATGTGCGCAGCTACATCGACGATGAGGGTAACTATGTGCAGGAGGCCGAGGTCAGCGACATGGCCCTTCGCGTCCGCACGGCCGACGGCGACACGCTCTACTATCGCGTCGATTCGCTCATCGTCAACCAGGAGGACGACGGCTGGGTGTACGGCTTCAACGGCGATGCCGAGGACTACGAATACGCCATGCGCATCATCCGCTTCCGCAATCCGCGTTATGCCATCCCCGTCAGCAGCCCGCTCTACTGGGACGTTGTCTATGGCGGCAGCCTCTGGCCGATGTGGGACTGGAATATCTATGACGACGGCCTCTATGCCTACGTCTTCCCCTCCTCGTATAACTGGTACTATTGGGACTGGCGCTTCAGCCCCTACAGCTGGCACTGGGGCGGTCGCTGGGGCTGGCCCCACTATGGCAGCTGGTACAGCAGCTGGTACGATCCCTGGTTCTACGGCTATGGCTACTGCTGGGGGTATGATCCCTGGCTCTACGGACATGGCTACGGCTGGGGCTATGGCTGGGGCTATGGCGGCTACTACGGCTACTATGGCTGGGGACACCACCACCATCCCTACGGCGGCTTCGGCTTCGAGAGCTCCCGCCGCAACAACCGTCATGCCGGTCTCGCCTCGACCCGCACGGGCTCCGGCATGACCCGCGGAGGTAACCTGGCCATGAACGGTGCCGGCGGTGCAACCCGCAGCGGTGCCACCACCCGGACGGGCAGCACGACCCGCACCGGCGACGACCGCACGGTGACCCGTACAGGAAGTGCAACACGCAGCGGTGCTGTGACCGGAACGACCACCCGCAGCGGTGCGACCACCCGCACAGGAGCCGGACGCGTCGTCACCACCCGCAGCGGACAGAGCACAGCGACGAGCAGCCGCACGGGCTCCGTGGGAGCTACCACGCGCACGGGTTCCTCTTCTTCTGTCTCGCGCTCGGGCAGCGCCGCCCGCACCGGCGACGGACGTACAGGCTACACCCGTCAGAGCACTTCGCGCAGCAGCTCATCGGCATCATCGGGCTACAACCGTCCCAGCAGCAGCCGCTCATCGGTCAGCTCGACACCGCGCAGCTACAGCTCGGGCAACTCAGGCAGCTCGTCCTATGGCAGCTCGCGCAGCAGCAGCTCATCGTCGTACAGCGGCTACAGCAGCAGCTCGCGTAGCAGCAGCTCGTCCTCATACAGCGGCAGCAGCAGTTCACGCAGCAGCTCGTCGTACAGCGGCGGCAGCAGCTCGCGCAGCAGCGGAGGCGGCTCGTTCTCCGGCGGCGGCGGTGGCGGCGGCTCACGTGGCGGCGGTGGCGGTGGCGGAAGCCGCGGACGCTAAGATGATTGTCTCCCGCACGTGATCGTAAAAATGTAAACAGTCAAACAGTAAATCAAATAAATTCCAGAGATATGAAAAAGTTAGCATTTTCCTTAGCAGCATTCCTGTGCGCAGTCTCCCTGCAGGCACAGACGACATACGAGGCAGCCAATCTTCTTGGCAGTGACCTTGACGGTACGGCACGATACGTCGGCATGGGCGGCGCCATGAGCGCCCTCGGCGCAGACATCAGCACCATCCGCACGAACCCCGCAGGCCTTGGTCTCTATCGCAGCTGCGACCTGATGACCTCGTTCAGCGCAAACGGCATCACGCAGAAAACGAACAGCAATACCAACTTCCAGACCCGCGGCGCGTTCGACAACATCGGTCTGGTCATTGCCAGCAAGCACAGCAACGAGGGTGTCCTCCGTTTCTTCAACTTCGGCTTCAACTACCAGCGTGTGAAGGACTTCAGCGGCAAGATGAACTGGTCGGGCAACCTGAACGGCCTTTCGCAGACGGCGCAGATGGCCTGGCAGGTCTATCAGAACGACCCGGCCATCGGCGATGCCTTCTTCGACCAGAGCAACGAGACGTGGGGCTTCACACACCACAATTATTATGACGATGCAAGCTACGGCTGGCTCAGCCTGCTGGGTGCCGACGGACGCCTGGTCGATGCCACGGCCTTCAACAACGGCCAGTTCTATCCCTCCGACTACGGTGAATACTCCGGCGAAGAGAAGGGTCATATCGGCGAGTACGACTTCAACCTCTCGTTCAACTTCGTCGATCAGGTCTATTTCGGTGCGACGCTCGGCATCACGGATGTCTATTACGCCTACAACTCGGTCTATCGCGAGGACTTCGAGGACGGCAACTACACGCTGGAGAACTGGTACAAGACGAAGGGCACGGGCTACAACCTGAGCCTGGGTGCCATCATCCGCCCCTTCGAGGAATCCTCGTTCCGCATCGGCGTGGCTGCTACGACACCGACCTACTACCGCCATCTGACGGACTACAACTCGGCCATCGTCAGCACCACCCTGTATGATGCCGGTGTGGATGAATACGGCAATGTGGCGAACGTGTATTATACGATGGACACGATGTCGGAGGATGCCTTCAACGGTGACTGCAAGACGGAGTACACGAACATCGCTCCGGGCAAGGTGAACGTCAGCCTCGGCTACACGCTGGAGAGCGGCCTCGCCCTCGGCGCTGAGTGGGAATACACGGACTACAGTTCCATTCGCCTCTTTGAGAGTGACGGCCGTGAGAACACCACCATCAACCAGCACACGAAGGAGAACCTCTGTGGCCAGAACACCTTCCGCCTGGGTCTGGAGAAGAAATTCTTCGACTGCCTCTACGCCCGTCTCGGCTACAACTACGCTACGGGCGGCTACAAGAGCGATGCCTGGAAGATGATTCCCATCAACTCCGTGCAGACGAACACCGACTATAAGAATATCTTGAATACGAACACCTTCTCAGGTGGTCTCGGCTTCCGCGGCGAGGTCTTCTATGCCGACTTGGCCGTAGCCTACAGCACACGCGAGGCCGATTTCTATGCCTTTGAGAACGTCGGGCTGAAGGCTGTGCCCCTGACGCGCAACACGCTGAAGGGCCTGGTGACCTTGGGCTTCCGATTCTGATAAGCTTCTATGTAATTTGGGCATTCGGGCTGCTCCGTGAGGGGCGGCCCGAATGGTGTTATGCCAGATCGACCACGGTGATGCCGGCACCGCCGAACTGGACGTGCTCGTCGTGAGCGGAGAGGACGGCGGGATTGGTGCGGAGCTGCTCGCGGATGAGGTTGCGGAGGATGCCGCCGCCAGTGCCGTGAAGGATGCGGACACGGTGGACGCCCAGCAGGATGGCATCGTCGATGAAGTAGGTGACGGCCTGCACGGCTTCCATACCCCGCATGCCGCGGACGTCGATGTCCTGATGGAAGTTGAGTTTCTTCTCCACGATGGCTTCCTGCGTCTCGCGACTGATGTAGGTGTAGGTGCGGCTTTCGGCCTTCTGGCTCTTTGCTTCCTTGGCCGAGGCGGGTTCCAGCCGGTCGGTCTTCACATTCGTGCGGAGATTGCCGAAGGCGACGATGGCATTCTTGCCCTTCAGCTCCAGTATCTGCCCGATGGGGGCCTGCCCGTCGAGCCGCACATAGTCGCCTACGGCATAGGCGTGAGCCGACGGGGCGTCAGGCTCACTGACGACGGGCCGCTTGATGCGGACGCCGTTCTTCTTTCTCTTCGGGTGGCGGGCTTTCAGCGCTTCCTCCTCCCCTTGGAGCTGCTTGTCCAGCTCGCTGCGGAAGGTGGCCAGCTCCTCGCGGGCCTGACGCGTCTGCTCCTTGCCGGCTTGGGCCTCGCGGATGCTGCGGATGGTATTCTCGATCTGGGCGTTCGAACTGTCCAGTAGCTGACTGGCCTGCTCCTTGGCCTCGCGTAGGATGGCCTTGCGGTTGGCGCTGAGTTCCGTGCGTTCGTTCTCGTAGTGGGCGATGATTTCGTCCAGCTGTTTCTCTTTCTGGCGGATGTTTTGGCGTTTCTGCTCCCAGTAGCGTTTGTCGCGAACGATGTCCTGCAGGTACTTGTCGCTCTGGATATAATCGCTGCCCACGATCTCCGAGGCGTCGGCGATGACCTCTTCGGGGAGCCCGATCTTGCGGGCGATTTCGACGGCGAACGAGCTGCCGGGCTGGCCGATCTGAAGCTGGAAGAGGGGCTGCATCTGGGCACGGTCGTAGAGCATGGCGCCGTTGACGATGCCGTCGTGGTCCTCGGCAAACTGCTTGAGATTGTGGTAATGGGTGGTGATGATGCCGTAGGCGCCGCGGTCGTTGATGCGGGCGAGTACGGCCTCGGCAATGGCGCCGCCGATGAGGGGGTCGGTGCCGCTGCCGAACTCGTCGATGAGCACCAGGCTCTGCGGGCCGCAGTTGCGGAGCACGTTCTTCATGTTCAGCAGGTGGCTGCTGTAGGTGCTCAGGTCGTTCTCGATGCTCTGTTCGTCGCCGATGTCGATGAAAATATCGCGGAAGATGCCCATGCCGCCAGCTTCCTTCATGGGGACAAGCAGGCCGCACTGCATCATGTACTGCAGGAGTCCCACGGTCTTGAGGCAGACGGACTTGCCGCCTGCGTTGGGGCCGGAGATGAGCAGGATGCGCTGACGCTCGGTGAGCTCGATGGAGAGGGGAACGACCTTCTTGTCGTGACGGGCGAGCGACTGCTGGAGTAGGGGATGGACGGCATAGACCCAGTCGAGCATGGGACGGGCCGCAACGTTGGGGCGGATGGCGTTCATGCTGATGGCGGTGAGCGCCTTGGCACGGATGAAGTCGATGACACCGAGGAAATCGACGGAGGCGAGGATGTCGGGGATGTGCGGACGCATCTCGGCGGTGAACTCGTTGAGGATGCGGATAATCTCACGCTGCTCCTCGCCCTCCAGCTCACGGACGCGGTTGTTCGCCTCCACTACCTCGGCGGGCTCGATGAAGACGGTCTTACCGGTGGCAGACTCGTCGTGGACAATGCCCTTAATCTTCCGTTTTAGGGCGGGAGCGACGGGGATGACGAGACGTCCGTCGCGCATGGTGGGGTTGACGTCCTTATCGACGAGGCCCTCGCTCTGTGCGGCGTGGAGGATGGTCATCAGCTTGCGGCTGATGCTCCCGGCAGCGGCGGCCAGTTCGCGGCGGATGTTATGCAGTTCGGGTGAGGCGGAGTCCTTGATGCGTCCGAAGGGGTCGATGATGGTGTCGATGCGGCGCACCAGCCCTGGGAAGAAGAGGGTCTCCTCGGCCAGCGCTGCAAGATGGGGATAATCGCCTGACTTGTTGGCTTGTTGACTTGTTGAATCATCTTTCTCGCGGAAGAACCAAACGATGGCGTTCAGCGCGTCGAGCGAGCGGCGCAGATCGAAGAGTTCTTCTTCGCTCAGATGGATGCCGGGGATGGTGGCGCGCTGTAGAGCTTCGCGTACGTCGTAGAATCCGTCGGCGGGCAGGGCGTCGGGCTCCTCGCGGAGGATGCGCACCATCTCGGCCGTCTCGTCGAGCAGTCGGGCGAGGGTGTCGCCGTCGTCGGTGAAGGTCATAGCCTCGACCCGCTCGCGTCCCATCGGGGAGAGGCATCGTGCGCTAATCTGTTCCCGCACGAGGTCGAAGCCGATTTTATGTTCGAAGTTCTGAGGATAGACCACAGCTGTTACGTTTTGACAAATATATATAATAAGGTATGCGCCTGTGAAAAGGCGTGCAAAAGTAGTGCAATCGTGGCGGAAATAAAAATAATTTCGATTTTATTTTGTTTTTCGCTCGTCTTGCCGTATCTTTGCGGCGCTTTTCAGGAAAGATGGCGGAGTGGTCGATCGCGGCGGTCTTGAAAACCGTTGACCTGAAAGGGTTCGGGGGTTCGAATCCCTCTCTTTCCGCAAGGCCGATAGATGAACGAATGGGCTGGCGTATGCCGGTTCCTTCGTTTTTTTCGACAAAACGGAATAACTTTCCAAAATTCTTTGTAACTTTGCGGCCGTATAACTTAAAAAGATTATTTCAAATGACAAAGATTCTGTTATCACTTGCGGCCGTGGCGTTGTTCGCTGCGGGCTGCACGGAGGGCCCGAAGAAGGCTCTGGTTCTCTACTACTCCGAGACTGGCACGACGAAGGCCGTCGCCGAGGAACTGCAGCGCCAGCTCGGCGCCGACATTGAGGCCATCGAGGCCGTCAACCCTTACACGGGCAACTTCCAGGAAACCATCGAGCGTGGCGGACGCGAACTGCGCAGCGGAGAAACGCCTGCGCTGAAGCCGCTGAAGTCGAAACTGGCGAAGTACGACGTGATTTTCCTCGGCTATCCCATCTGGTTCGGCACGTACGCCATGCCCATCGCAACGCTCGTGAAGGAGAACGACTTTGCGGGAAAGACCATCGTGCCGTTCTGCACCTTCGGCAGCGGCGGTCTCGGCTCATCAATCGACGCGCTGAAGAAGGCACTCCCGCAGGCGGAGATTCGTGACGGCTACGGCGTTCGCACGGCTCGTGTCGCCGCCGCCCCGAAGGAGGTCGAACGTTTCTTGAAGGCGAACGGCTACGTCGAAGGTGAAGTGACGCCGCTGCCCGACTACTCGGCCCAGCATCCCGTGTCGGACGAGGAAGCTGCACTATTCGATGCCGCGTGCTCGTCCTACCAGTTCCCGCTCGGCACGCCAGTGACGGTCGGCAGCCGCACAACGCCGGACGGCACGGACTACAAGTTCACGGCCACCTCGCGCGGCATGAACGGCGAGGAGGCTACCGTTACGATTTTCGTAACGAAGCCTAACGGCGCCGACGCGAAAGCGGAGTTCACGGAAGTGGTGAGATAGACTTAGTTAAGAAAAACTCTTTCGAGTTCTTCTCCTGGCGTCGTGTCCGCCTCGCGTGGGAAATAGACCGGCATTTCGGGTTGGAGCGGAAGGATGCGCAGCTCGAGTTGACGTGCCTCACGGGGGAGCCGCCACAAGCCATAGAGCATGGCGTTGCCGTTATAGAAATTGTCTGCCACAAGGCAGGCAGTTTCTTTTTCTCCTTCATCGCAGACGGCGTAGAGTCGCGCCACATCGCCGCGGAACACTATATGCATCAGTCCCTTGCGCTCTGCGGGAAGGTCGATGCGATAGACCGCTGCGGCAGCAAAGTCCTCGTCCGTCGGCTCTTCGGCCACCCTCTGCACTCCGATGGTAATCCTCCGCGCCGCAGTAGATTCACATATTTTCGTAAAAGAGAGATCAGTTATTTTTACTTTGTTCACTGATTGCTGTTCACTCGTTAAAAACAATTTCTCCGCCTGTTCGGCGGTGAGGAGGAATATGCTGTCCGCGACTGGGACGTCGGTGCCGCGTGGGCGGACGTTGCGCAGGACGCGCCCGTCACGTAATGCAATCTCCGTCGCGATACCGGGAATCTGCTCCAGATAAACACATCCCCCGCGGTGGGCGACGATTTGCGCCGTGGCATAGCGCAGACCGAGGACGTTGACGGGGAATATGCACGCTGTCGCCGCCGGTACGGTCATCGGACGGCGTGGGAAGCGGATGCTGCAGACATCGAACTGAACGCCCCGCTTCGCCCCGAGATTCGCGAAGCGTTCATAGTTGTTCACGAACACAAATCCAGCGGAACCGTCCGAGCGGTACGACCATCGGAGTGCCGAGTCGTCGCCCTTCTTCACCTCCTGCTCGCAGGGGAAGACAGGCTTCATTGGTGCAAGGATCTCGCCGCAGTCATGCATGAAAAGGTGCAATTTGCGCAGGAGGAAATAGTGCGCGTTCACTTGCCCGAACTCCCCAATGGGTGCCTCAAAGTCGTAGTTCAGCACGGGTAGGTCGTTGTAGTTCGTCGCCAGCGTGCGCTGCGTTTCATTCAGGTAGCCCGTCCGTCCGATGGGGTTCGTTCCCCCGTGATACATGTAATATCCGAGCAGGTTCGAGCCGCTGCCGAGCTTCACGACCGCCATCGCGTACGCATCCATCGGGTACGTCCGGATACGTCGATGGTAACTCTGCATCATGCCCCCGCCCAGCTCGCACGTGAAATACGGATATGCCCTTTGACTTGTTGACTCGTTGACTTGTTGACCCTCCGAAGGGACAAGCTGTTCGCTCGCGATGGCGTCGCTGGTTCGCTGCGCGCGGAACGTGAACGCCTTGTAGTAATTCCCTACACCCTCGCCCGTCGATCGGTCCCAGAAGCCGTCCGCATAGTCGCCGTAGAGCGGAATCATCTCGCCGAACGGAACCGGTGTCGCCAGTTCGGGCCAGCCCGTCCGCGTATAGAACGGCAGGTCGAACCCGATCTCCGTCGCGATTCCCTTCAACGCCATCAGGTACGTGCCGTGACCGCGGTACTCGTTGTCGAACTGCGCCGCCATGACCGGACCGCCGTCCTTCCACTGAAGCCCTTGAACCTGCGTGAAAATCTGCCGATAGAGCCGTGCGACGTAACGGAGGAACGCCGGGTCCTCACTTCTCAGGCGGCAACCCGACCGCACAACCCAGTCCGGGATGCCACCGTTCCGCACCTCGCCGTGGCAGAACGGCCCCATTCGCAGAACGACCGGCAGACCCTCGTCGCGGCAAACCTCGAGGAATTCTCGCAGGCACCGTTGTCCGCTCCAGTCGAACTGGTTCTCCGTCTCCTCGATATGGTTCCAGAAAACATACGTCGCGATGATTGTCACCCCGCCGTCGCGCATTTTTCTCACCTCGTCGCGCCACTCCGCCGAAGGGACACGCGAGTAGTGAATCTCGCCCATGACGGGACAAATCCGTCGACCGCCCACGATGAGACTATGGCGGTCCCACTCTATCGTCTCGCCGAAAGGAATCTCAACCCCCTCGGGTGCCGCCGCCTTCGCGCTGATCGCCGTCGCTGCCAATGCGAAAAGAAAAATCAGCATTCGTTTCATAGGTTATATATAATAAGGTATAGGGATTTCAGTTATTCGAACAAAGCCCCCTGGGTCGAATAGCTCGGGGGGCTCGTTCGTTGATGACGTCGCCGACGTTACTTCACGCCCGTCTCCACTACGTTGCGGACGAGTTCGTAGAAGCGCGGAATCGACGGAATAAATACACGCTCGTCGGGGCTGTGAGGACTCAGCAGCGTCGGACCGAAGGAAATCATGTCCATTCCACCGCCCGAAGCCGCGTTGATTATGCCACACTCCAAGCCAGCGTGCACGACGCAGACCGTCGCATCTGTACCGAAGAGCCCGCGGTACGACTCCTTCATCGCCGCCAACAAAGGACTCTTTACGTCTGGCTGCCAACCACTATATGAGCCGCTGAACTTAACCTTCATGCCCGCCATCGTAAAGACGCTTTTCAGTGAGAGAGCCTGGAATTCCTTCATCGTGTCGCAGCTGCTGCGGACCAGCAGACTGAACGTCGCCAGCCCCTCGCCAATCTCGACGATCGAGAGGTTTGTAGACGTCTCCACAGTGTCGGGGATTGTCGGAATCATGCGCATTACGCCGTTCTGGCATCCGAGGATGGCGTTGATCAAGTTGTCGCGGATTTCTTCGGGAGTCTCACTCTCCGGCATTTCAGTTGGTTCGACGCTTAGGGTTATGCCATTCTCGATGGTGGCAAATTCATCGTTCCAGAGTTTCTCGCAGTCCGCGGCCAGCTTCATAAGTTTCGCCTTGGAGCGGATCGGTACAGTGATGACGACCGATGCGTCGCGGGGGATGGCGTTGCGCATGTTTCCGCCTCGCCATTCAGCCAGACCGGCGTTGCAGGTTAGTACGGCTTCGCGCATGAAACGACCCATTAGCTTGTTCGCGTTAGCGCGGCCTTCGTTGATTTCCAGTCCGCTGTGTCCGCCGCGCAGGCCTTTCAGCGTGACGCGCCAGGCTTTCCGGTTCTCGTAGGGCTCGATTTCGAGGTACTGCATCGTGGCGGTGACATCCGTTCCGCCAGCACAGCCGATGTAGAGCTCGCCTTCGGTCTCGCTGTCGAGGTTGAGGAGCACCTTTCCCTGCAGTTCACCCTCTTTGAGTCCGAAAGCGCCGAACATGCCCGTCTCCTCGTCGGCCGTGATGAGTGCCTCGAGGGGGCCGTGCTTGAGGGATTTATCCTCCATGATCGCCATGATAGCAGCAACGCCCATGCCGTCGTCGGCGCCGAGGGTGGTGCCGTGCGTCTTCACCCAGTCGCCGTCAATGTAGGCGGGGATGGGGTCGGTGAGGAAGTCATGCGGGCTGTCAGCCGTCTTCTGGGGCACCATGTCCATATGTGCCTGGAGGACGAGGCCCTTGCGACCCTCGAGACCGGGGGTGGCGGGCTTACGCATGAGGATGTTACCTGCCTCGTCCTGCCAGGTCTCGATGCCGGCATCCTTGCCCCACTGGAGCAGGAAAGCCTGAATCTTTTCGAGATGACCCGACGGGCGGGGTACTTGGGTGAGCGCATGGAAGTTCTTCCATACGGCTACGGGAGAGAGTTCTTCGATTTTCATGATTTCTTTCGATTTATGATTTGTAATAATGTCCAGGCTGTCAGTCCGAAGAGGAGGACGAACACGGTCTGGAAAGAGTGTACGATGAGTGCGAATGAGCCGGCCTGTGCCTCGGTGACGCCGTACATGCCGAGGAGGGTGATGACGACGAAGTGCCAGGGCCCGGCGCCGTTGGGAGTGGGGATGATGATGGCGACGCTGATGGCGGCGAAGATGACTGCACCCGCCGCGGGGCCGAGGCTTTCCGTGAACGGGAAGCAGTAGAAACAGAGGTAGAATTCCAGGTAGTAGCACGTCCAGATGAGGAGTGTGTAGAGGATGAAAAGCCAGAGTCGGCGGACATTCTTGAGTGACACGAAACCTTCAACGAAGTTGTCGAGCGTACGTGCCACGCCGCTTGCCGCCTTACTCTTGCTGCGGTGGATGAGCCGCCAGACTAGCACGGCCACGCCGACAATCGCCACCACCGTTACCCAGAACCACGGGTTGCGGAACACCTGAATAAGGCCGCCCTCGCCCGTGCCCGTCTTGTCGAAGAAGGCAATGAGCTTGCCCGACTGGAAGATGAGCATCACCGAACAGAACGAGAAGGCGATGATGAAGTCGATGATGCGCTCGGCGACGAGCGTACCCAGCGACTTGCTGAACGGGATTCCGTCGTATTTCGCCAGCACGCCGCAACGCGAGATCTCGCCCACGCGGGGGATAAGGATGTTCGACGCGTACGCCACGTAGATGGACAGCACGCTGTTCACCGCCCGCGGGCGATACCCGATGGGCTCGAGCGTCTGCAGCCAGCGCAGGCCGCGCAGTATGTGGCTCACCAGAATGGGGACCAGTGACACGACGAGCCACCACACGTTCGTCTCCTCCGTCAGTATCTTCCATGCCGCTCCGAAGTCGAAGTCGTGGTACATATATATAAGGATAGCGCCCGCAATGAGTAGCGGAACAAGCCATCGGGCAGTTTTCTTAAGGGTCTCTTTCAACTTTTTTCTTCTTTTGTTTGCTTATCTCAACCGCATGTTGTACCTTTGCGGCGTGCAAATTTACGGAGACTATTTCGAAAGTGCAATCTTTTTGCCGAAAAAATCTCCAAGTTAATGAATCAATGTATGGACGACGGTATAGGCAATCAACGGAATGAAACCTGTAAAACCCAAGAAAGCACTGGGACAGCACTTCCTGAAGGATCTTTCCATTGCGAAAGCCATAGCGGATACTGTCGATCGGTTCCCCGGGTACCCCGTACTTGAGGTTGGGCCGGGGATGGGAGTGCTCACCCAGTTCCTCGTTCCCAAGCAGCGCGAGCTGAAGGTGGTGGAGATCGACTGCGAGTCCGTCCGCTATCTGCGCGACAACTTCCCTGAGCTCGAAGATGATATCATAGAGGACGACTTCCTCCGCATGCACCTCGACCGCCTCTTTGACGGTCGCCCCTTCATCGTCATCGGCAACTATCCATACAACATCTCCAGCCAGATTTTCTTCCGTGTGCTCGACCACCGCGAACTCATCCCGGGCTGCACCGGCATGATCCAGCGTGAAGTGGCGCAGCGCCTCGCCGCCAAGCCAGGCAGCAAGGCCTACGGCATACTGAGCGTCCTCATCCAGGCCTGGTATGATGTCGATTACCTCTTCACCGTCGATGAACACGTCTTCAACCCTCCGCCGAAGGTGAAGAGCGCCGTCATCAGCATGAGGCGGAACAGCGTCACCGAGCTCGGATGCGACGCAACCCTCTTCCGGCAAGTCGTGAAAACCACGTTCAATCAACGCCGCAAGACCCTCCGCAACGGCATCAAGCCCATCGTCGGCGCCGACTGTCCCCTGCTGGCTGACGAACTCTTCAACCGACGCCCCGAACAGCTCTCCGTCAGCGAGTTCATCCGGCTGACCAACAACGTCGAGGCGTATCTGAACAGTAAACCGAATTGTCAAACCGAATAAACCGATAGAACCGTGCTGAAAGAACATAGGGAATTTGACCACGAATTTCTCCGTGAGATCAAGGCGCTCGTCGAGGCACGCAACGCCGACGAACTGAAGCTGACGCTCGCCGAGATGCACCCGGCCGACATCGCCGAACTGGCCGAGGAACTCGACAGCGAGGATGCCCGCTACGTCTATCATCTGCTCGACAATGAGACGGCTGCCGAGGCCCTCGTCGAGATGGACGAGGAGGAACGAAGCGAACTGCTTGACGACCTGCCCTCGGAAACCATTGCTCGCAAGTTCATCGACGCGATGGATACCGACGACGCCGTCGAGATTATCCGTGATCTCGACGAGGAGAAGCAGGAGGAAGTGCTCGCACACATCGAGGACATCGAGCAGGCCGGCGACATCGTCGATCTGCTCCAGTACGACGAGAACACCGCCGGCGGTATCATGGGTACGGAGATGGTCATCGTTAACGAGAACTGGTCCATGCCGGAATGTCTGCGCGAGATGCGCCAGCAGGCCGAGGATATGGACGACATCTATTACGTCTATGTTGTCGATGATGAGGAACGTCTGCAGGGCTTCTTCCCGCTGAAGAAGATGATAACCAGCCCCAGCATCTCGAAGGTGAAGCACGTGATGGACAAGGACCTGATCTCGTGCCATGTAGATACACCCATCGACGAGGTGGTGCAGATGATTGAGAAGTACAATCTGGTGGCTGTGCCCGTGGTTGACAGCATCGGACGGCTTGTGGGACAGATTACCGTCGATGACGTCATGGACGAGGTGCGCGAGCAGTCGGAACGCGACTACCAGCTGGCATCCGGTATTACCGAGGACGTCGAGTCGGCCGATACGGTCTGGAAGCAGACCCGAGCCCGCATCCCCTGGCTCCTTATCGGCATGGTGGGTGGAATCGGAACCTCCATCATCCTCGGCAAGTTCGACCAGATCTTCGTGGCCCATCCCGAGATGGCGCTCTTCATCCCCCTCATCGGCGGTACAGCCGGAAATGTCGGTACACAGTCGTCGGCTATCGTGGTGCAGGGTCTGGCCAACAACTCCCTCAAGGTGGGAAACATGTTGAAGCAGGTGTTCAAGGAGGGCTTGGTCGCCGTGTTCAATGCTGTCGTCATCAGTGCACTGGTCTTTGCCTACAACTACTTCTTTGGCAGCCAGCCCATGTTGGTCACGGGCAGCGTCTCCATCAGCCTCGCACTCGTTATCCTTGTGGCCTCGCTTTTCGGCACGTTCGTACCCATGACATTCGAGAAGCTCAAGATCGATCCCGCCATCGCTACCGGCCCTTTCATTTCGGTGACGAACGATATCATCGGTATGCTCATTTACATGGGAGTGACTTTGATGCTGTTGGGTTGAAAAAGGAACACTTTTTTAGGGAAACAAGCCCCGAAATGCCCTACTTTGGGCAGAAAATCATAAAAAAACGGAAAAATAGTTGTATAATACAAAAAAAATCCGTTCTTTTGCGTGGCGTATTTGTACGCACCCTTTTTTAATAGTGTTATTTGAATGGAAGAAGAAATCGTAAAAGGCGAAGAAATCGTCGCTGTCCCTGAAGAGAAAGAGACCGTCCAGGCTCCTGTTGAGGCTACTGAAGCTCCTGCTGAAACTACCGAGGTTCCCGCAACTCCTGCCGAAGTTGCTGAAACCGTTGCTGAGGTTGTGGAGACCGTAGCCGAGACCGCCGAAGCTCCTGCCGAAGAGACTGAAGCTGTAGCTGAAGTTCCTGCCGAAGTCTCTGTCGAAGAAATTGAAGTCGTCAATCCTGCTCCTGTCGCTGAATCGGAAGCTCCTGCCGCCGAACCGGAGGCTCCCGCTGCTGAGTCCGCTGCTGAGGACTTGGAAACCCCGGTGCTCGCAGAGCCCGCTCCTGAGGAAGAGCCCGAGGAAGAGGCTGAAGAGCCCGCTCCCTTGCTGACCAGCGGAGCCGAGGTCATCGCCAAGCTGAAGGCTTTGCCCAACTATGGTGTGAGCATCGCCCGCGACGAGCTGGAGCACCTCAAGCAGGCTTTCTATCGTTGGCACAACGCCGCCGTCGGCGAGGTGAAGGATGCCTTCGTGGCTGCCGGCAACGATGCGGATGCCTTCGTCCCCGCCGACCGCTGCCCTGAGCTGGTTGCCGAGGAAGAGGAGTTCAAGGAGGTGATGACGGTCATCCGCGAAAAACGCGCAGAGGCTCAGAAGGAACTCGACCGCATACGCGAGCAGAATCTTCTCCGCAAGGAGGCCATTCTCGATCGCCTGAAAACGATGATTGACAATGCTGACATAGTCCCCCCGTCGTACGATGAGTTCCAGGCCATCCAGCAGGAGTGGCGCGAGATTAAGGACGTGCCGCCCGAGAAGGCTACTGAGCTCTGGAAAACCTATCAGGCTTACACGGAGAAGTTCTACGATATCCGTAAGCTGAATAATATGTTCCGTGACTACGACTTCAAGAAGAACCTCGAAGTCAAGACACAGCTCTGTGAGCAGGCCGAGCGCCTGGCTGCCGATCCCGATGTGGTGGGCGCCTTCCGCCAGCTCCAGAAGCTCCATCAGGAATATCGCGAGGCGGGTCCTGTGGCTCGTGAGTATCGCGAGGAGATATGGGAACGCTTCAAGGCTGCCTCGTCGGTTATCAACCGCCGCCATCAGCAGCACTTCGAAGAAATCAAGAGAACGGAGAAAGAGAGCCTTGACCAGAAGATAGCCATCTGCGAAATCGTCGAATCCATTGACTACACCAAGCTCAACAGCTATACCAAGTGGAACGAAAAGACGGAAGAGGTGCTGGCGCTGCAGGCCAAGTGGAAAGAGACGGGCTTTGCGTCGAGGAAACAGAATCAGAAAATGTTTGAGCGTTTCCGTGCTGCCTGCGATGTCTTCTTCTCGAAGAAGGCTGAGTTCTACAAGACCACGAAGGAAAGCCAGTCGTCCAATCTGGAGAAGAAGATTGCCCTTTGCGAACAGGCCGAGGCCCTCAAGGACAGTACGGACTGGAAGACGACCGCCGAGAAGATGAATGAGCTGCAGAAAGAATGGCGCACCATCGGCCCCGTTTCCAGGAAGCACACCGAAGCTTTGTGGAAACGTTTTAATGCCGCCCGCGACGCCTTCTTCTCGAACCGCAACAGCGCCTCCAGCTCCCAGCGCAGCGAGGAACAGCAGAACCTGTCCGCCAAGAAAAGCATCGTTGCTTCGCTCAAAGAACTCAGCGACCAGATAGAGAAGGGTGCCGAGGAGATGAGCGACGACTTCAGCGAGAAGCTCCACAACCTCGTGGCCGATTGGAATGCCATTGGCCATGTGCCTTTCCGCGAGAAAGATAAGCTGTTCAAGCAATATCGCACGCTCGTCGACCAGCTGTTCGACAAACTGCATATCAGCGAGTCGGCCCGTCGCATCAGCAGCTTCCGCAAGCGTGTTGGCGAATCGGGTAACATCGATCGCGAACGCGAACGCCTCCTCCAGACCTACGAGCGGGTGAAGAGCGAGCTCAAGACCTACGAGAACAACCTGGGCTTCCTGTCCGCCTCGAGCAAGAGCGGAAACAGCCTGCTGGCCGAGGTTCAGCGTAAGATGGAGAAGCTGCGTGCCGATGCCGATGAACTCCTCGAGAAAATCAAGTCGTTGGATAAGCCTGTTGAGCCCGAGGCTACGGAAACTCCCGAACAGCCGGAGGCTTAACCTTATTATATATATGAACCGATGTTATAACAAATAAAAGCTTACTTAACATCTACTAGTGTAATTAATTTATTGTTCAACTTTTAAATTCAAAAAACATGAGAAAAGTATTACGTGTTTCTTTGCTTTCCTTGTTCGCGATGGCCTTCTCGACGCTGGCTTTCGCCGATGGCAAGGATGTTTCAGGTAAAATCTGGAACGGAGACGCCGAGCAGGGTCTCTCGGGTTGGGAAGTAACGTTCTCGACCGACAACAATGTCGATGGCCGTATTTGGAAGATCTCCAATCACACCGAAGGCCTCGGCGCAGGCTCGATGGGTTATTGGGGCTTCAACAGTCACTGCCTCGAAATCTGGGCCGGTCAGACTGACGGCGTGGGCAACCCCGTCGGCAAGAACTCTATCACCCAGGTCGTGACGGGTCTGGAGAATGGTACCTACGTGTTCGGTGCATTCACCATCGCTACCATCCAGAGCCACGGTACCTCTGAGAACAAGACGAAGTACATCCCCACGAAGGATGATGTCGAAGGCGTCTATATGTTCGCCAACGACGTGAAGCAGACCATCGCCACCAACGACCCCGAAGCTGCCGACAGCGCATCTTGGGGACACTCGGTGAAGCTCAACGTGGCTGCTCAGGTCATCGACGGCTCGCTGAAGTTCGGTTTCGGTGCCGAGGAAGGAACGCCCGCATCGTTCATCTGCTTCGACAACTGCACCCTCTACTACTTCGGTGACATGGATCCCGATGCCGCTCTGGCCGAGGCCTACAAGATGGACCTCCAGAAGGCCTGCGCTGCTGCCGACACGCTGAAGAAGTATCCGATGGCTGTTGCCGTCAAGGCTGAGCTGGAAGCTGCCCAGGAGGCCGCTGCCGGTGCCAACGGTGTCGATGACTGCATGGCTGCCGAGGAGGTTGTCCGTCTGGCAAACCTTCAGGCCCGCCTCTCCATCAGCAACTACAACAAGCTCGCCAACCTGATTGCCCATGCCAAGGACGTGCTGTCCAAGGAGTGGAGCGAGTTCATCGAAGATCAGGTCGAAGAACTGAAGGCTGCTACCGAGAAGGCTGAGGAAGACCTCGCCGCCGGTCTGATGGACAAGGACGAACTGAACGAGTACTGTGCTGAGTTCGAGAACACCATCAACAAGGTGGAGATCGATGAGCTCTACTCCCTCATCGACGCCCTCGATCAGTTCATCAACTACTACGAGGACATCGACGAGAATGATCCCAACATCTTCTGCGGCGACAGCCATCCGGGCTTCGGCGAAGAGATTGGTCAGTATCCCTATTCTGAGCAGGAGAATGTCGAGGCCGTCTTCGTGGAGGCTCAGGAACTCCTCTCCGGCATTGAGGACGGTTCTGTCCGTGCCAACGAGGGTG
>Ga0310696_10003693_pt1 | contig 19017 bp, 17 predicted proteins | sample AusTroGonzalo_MG_4_FD_203885 | JGI IMG/M metagenome (GOLD analysis project Ga0310696, IMG submission 203885) | Bovine rumen microbial communities from tropical cattle in Woodstock, Queensland, Australia - Gonzalo_02 (v2) (version 2) | ecosystem: Host-associated > Mammals > Digestive system >... | reverse complement strand
CCCGTAGAATGCTATCCGAATCACATGATTTTTTGAATCGACTGGTAACAATCGCTTTATCCATCCTCCTATATCCCCGAATCATGTCGAAGGTGATCATGAATCACGGAGCCGGAGGCGAGCTCATGCAGGAGTTCCTCGGCAAGCACATCACAAGCCACTTCCCGAAGATGAACGCGGAAGTCCCACTGGATTCCATGGATGACTCCGCGGTGGTGGACGACGTCGTGTTCACCATCGACGGACACACTGTGAAACCATTGTTCTTCCCCGGCGGGGACATCGGGAAGATCTCCGTGGCAGGAACCGTAAATGATATTTCAGTAATGGGTGCAACCCCTATCGGACTGGCATGTTCCGTAATAATCGAGGAAGGCCTCGATGTCGAGATCGTCGATAAGGTCATGGATAGCATGGGAAAGACCGCAGCAGGTTGCGGAGTTCCCATAGTAACCGGCGACACCAAAGTGGTTGAATCTGGTGCAGTTGACCAAATGGTCATGTCCACATCAGCTATCGGAAAGAGATCGCCCTACCTGGATTCCAACCTTGCGAAGGCTGCGGAATACAGGAAGGTTGAGAACAGATGGTGCACCGATTCCAGCGTGAGACCAGGAGATGCCATCATCGTCTCAGGATACGTAGGAGACCACGGTGTCGCGTTGCTTTCATTCCGTGAAGGATACGGATTCGATGCTGAAGTTCAATCTGATGTCGCTCCCCTGAACAAGATGATCGCCGAAGGACTGAAAACCGGAGGTATCGTCGCTATGAAGGACCCTACCAGAGGCGGATTGGCCAACACACTCAATGAATGGTGCTCCAAATCCCATATCGGTATGGAGATCAACTATTCTGATATCCCTCTGAGGGATGCAGTCGTTAACGGATGCGACCTTCTTGGAATTGATCCTCTGAGCATCGGTAACGAAGGGAAAGCCGTAATCGGTGTCGTTCCAGAAATGGCAGAAGAGGTTCTCAAAGCCCTCAAGAGAACACCTGAAGGAAAGGATGCGGCCATCATCGGATACGCTACGGAAGGTGTTGAGAGGGTCGTCCTCAAGACCGAGATCGGTGGAAAGAGGATCCTCGAGGCTCCCGCAGGTGATCCCGTACCAAGGATCTGCTGATTACTATCAATCAAACCTCTTACTATCTTATATTTTTGTATATTTTAATACATTATTGTATACTAACATTCATCAATGTCCATTAATTTAATATACATTTTTGCACAAGCGCGTTTAGAAAAATACGTTAATGCATCTATTAGTGCATTGGAGTTGAGAAAATGTTGAAACCAACCTTGGAAGAGGTCAAAGCATACGCAGAAAGCGGACAATACACTATCTGCCCGGTATGCCAAGAGATATTGTCTGACTTCAGGACCCCCGTGGAGGTCATGAGGGCACTCATGAATATCGACGAGCATTGTTTCATGCTCGAAAGCGCCGATTCTTCCAAGAAGTGGGGGCGCTACACTTTCCTCGGATATGACCCTACCATCGGGATCACGATACTTGACGGCGAGATGGACATCAACGGCAAGAAGATGAGAACCGATGACCCCAACGGAGAGATTCGCAAACTAATGAAGGATTACAGGAGCCCAAAGATCAAAGGATTCCCCTCCTTCACAGGCGGCCTGGTTGGATACTTCTCCTATGATTATCTGAAGTATTCCGAACCCATCCTCAACCTCGATGCCAAGGATACAGAAGGATTCAAGGACGTGGATCTGCTCTTGTTCGACAAACTGATTGTATTCGACAACTTTACTCAGAAGATGCTACTAATCTACAACATAAAACTAGATGACCCAGTAGCTAATTATGAGAGGGCGAAGCACGAACTCCTCAGTATAGTGGAATTGGTGAAATACGGTAAACCCAAACCCAACCTCCACGGCAAATTGTACTCCTCATTGAAACCGTATTTCGAAAAAGAGGAGTTCTGCGAGATGGTGGAGAAGGCAAAGCATCACATCGTAGAGGGGGACATATTCCAAGTTGTACTGTCCAATAGACTCGAAGCCGATTTCGAAGGCAGCCTGTTCAACACATACCGTGTGCTTAGAACGCTGAACCCATCGCCTTACATGTTCTACTTCTCAGGAACAGACATGGAAGTAGCTGGCTCATCACCCGAGACCTTGGTGAAACTGGAGGACGGGATACTTCACACTTTCCCGCTGGCGGGATCGAGACCGAGAGGGGACACCGAGGAGAAGGATTTGGAATTGGAGAAGGAACTACTGGCCGATCCCAAGGAACTAGCCGAGCACAACATGCTCGTGGATCTCGGACGCAACGACCTCGGGAGGATCAGCAAATTCGGTACCGTCGTATTGGAGAAATACCACAGCGTCGAGCGTTATTCCCACATCATGCACATCGGTTCCACCGTTAGAGGGGAGATCCGCGAGGATTTCGATGCTTTGGATGCAATCTCCGCAGTACTGCCTGCCGGTACCCTTTCAGGGGCACCAAAGATCAGAGCCTGCCAGATTATAAACGATCTGGAGAACAACAAGAGGGGGATCTATGGCGGAGGAATCGGATACATCGATTTCACCGGTAATCTCGACCTATGCATCGGGATCCGCTTGGCCTACAAGAAGAACAACAAGGTCTTCATCAGGAGCGGTGCCGGGATCGTTGCCGATTCAGTGCCAGAGAAGGAATATCAGGAGTCCCTTGACAAGGCCGCAGCTGTGATAAAGGCACTCAAAACAGCGGAGAGTGAGGACATATGATACTTCTCATCGACAACTACGACAGCTTCTCTTACAATCTGTATCAGATGGTCGGGACCATAGACAGCGATCTGAAGGTCATCAGGAACGATGAATTGACAGTCAAAGAGATAGATGCTCTCAATCCCAAAGCAATAATCATTTCCCCCGGACCCGGAAGACCCGAGGATGCTGGCATCTGTATAAATGTCATCCGTGAACTCGGCAGCAAATATCCAATCCTGGGAGTGTGTCTGGGTCATCAAGCAATATGCCACGCATTCGGTGCAACTATAACCTATGCGAAGACCTTGATGCATGGAAAACAATCCGTCATTGAGATGAAGGAGGATCCTCTGTTCAAAGGGATCGCTGAAAGAACAGAGGTCGCCAGATACCATTCTCTGGCCGCAGATCCTGACACCATACCGGACTGTCTGAGAATCATCGCCATTGCCGATGACGGGGAGATAATGGCGGTGAAACATGACAAATATCCCATCTACGGACTTCAGTTCCATCCAGAATCCATCATGACACCAGAGGGTGCCAAAATACTCAACAATTTCATCAATGTGATATCGGAGGCCAAAGAATGATCAAAGAGGCCATAATCAAACTTGTGAACAAAGGTGACCTCACCTACGACGAGGCGTATACAGTAATGAACGAGATCATGGACGGGGAGACCACTGCTACACAGAATGCTGCGTTCCTTGCCGCCCTGACCACCAAGAACACCAGGGCTGAGACCGAAGCAGAGATCTTCGGATGTGCGGCATCCATGAGGGCACATGCACTCAAAATGGAACATCAGTACAAAGTCCTGGATATCGTAGGTACTGGAGGGGATCATTCCAATACTTTCAACATCTCAACGACCTCATCATTCGTGATTGCGGCAGGAGGTGTGAAGGTCGCCAAACACGGAAACCGTGCGGCATCCTCCAAATCCGGAGCTGCGGACTGCCTTGAAGCCTTAGGAGTCAACATCAGACAGCCTCCAGAGAAGGCAGCACAACTGCTGGAAGACCCGGGAATGTGCTTCCTTTTCGCCCAGGAGTATCATTCAGCAATGAAATATGTAGGGCCCATCAGAAAGGAACTAGGATTCCGCACGGTATTCAACATCCTCGGCCCACTTACCAATCCCGCATCCCCCACCTACCAAGTGCTGGGAGTCTACGATGAGCAGTTGGTACAGCCTCTGGCACATGTCCTTACAAAACTGGGTGTGGAGAAAGGGATGGTGGTCCACGGACAGGATAGCCTTGACGAACTGTCATGCAGTGCGCCGACGACCATCTGCGATTTCACAGGGAACAGATACACATCCTATGAGATCACCCCCGAGGAGATGGGTCTGAAGAGGTGCAAGAAATCCGACATAGTCGGAGGCACTCCAGAGGAAAATGCGAAAATCACGATCGACATCCTGTCGGGAAAGAAGGGTCCGAGATACGACTGCGTGCTTCTCAACTCCGCTGCCGGATTGTACGCCGGGAACAAGGTCTCCGACCTCAAGGATGGGGTTGAACTGGCGGACAAGATCATCTCGGACGGCAAAGCGCTGGAACAGCTTGAAAGATTCAAGGCGGCATCACAGATATGACCGAGAACATCCTCAGGAAACTCGCGGATTCTGCTAAGATCCGTGTGCAGGATTCAAAGAAAGTGGTCTCACTGACGGAGATGATGAAATATGCCAACTCGATGGATCCTGACACTGGATTCCCTTTCGAAGCATCTCTTAAGAAAGAAGGCATCTCCTTCATCTGCGAATGCAAGAGGGCATCTCCTTCGAAGGGAATGATCGCTGAGGATTTCCCATACTTGCAGATTGCTAGGGAATATGAGGAGGCTGGTGCGTCAGCCATTTCCGTACTCACCGAACCCACGATGTTCCTAGGGGAGAGAAGATATCTGAAAGAGATAGCGGCCAATGTTAGCATACCCTGTCTGAGGAAGGATTTCATCGTCGACGAGTACATGATCTATGAATCCAAGACACTAGGTGCTTCGGCCATTCTCCTGATTTGCTCCATCCTGACTCCGGACGAACTGCGCCGTTTTATCAGATTGGCCCACGGACTGGGTATGTCGGCATTGTGCGAAGCCCATAATGCAACGGAGATCAGGACCGCTGTCGAATGCGGAGCTAGGGTAATCGGTGTGAATAACCGCAATCTTGCCGATTTCTCAGTTGATCCGGGCAATTGCCTTGCATTGAGGAACACCGTTCCTGCAGGCATCCTGTTCGTAGCCGAGAGCGGCATCCAGACGCGCGAGGACGTGGAACTGCTGGAGAAGGCGAAGGTCGATGCCGTTCTTATCGGAGAGACCCTGATGCGTTCAAAAGACAAGAAAGCCAAACTGGATGAGCTGAGAGGAATAGAATGACCCTGGTGAAGATGTGTGGAATCACCAGAGAGGCAGATGTCAAGGTGTTAAACACACTCTGTCCCGATTTCACAGGTTTCGTCTTCTGGGAGAAGAGCAAGAGGCTGATCTCAAAAGAGAATGCTTTAAGATTGTCAGAAATGCTGAATCCAGAAATCAAACCGGTAGGCGTATTCCTGAACCCAACCATGGAGGAAGTTATGGATATCGCAGGATCCGGTTGCATCAAGATGATACAGCTCCACGGAGATGAGAGCGAATCTTTCGTCAAAGATGTACAGAATAAATCGGGACTCCCTGTGATCCGCGCATTCAAGATTTCGACAAAGGATGATCTTGATACCGCCATATCCACGGATGCCGATCTGCTCATGCTCGACGGTGGTGCCGGGGAAGGCAGACCGTTCGACTGGTCCATCCTCGACAATGTTGGTCGTCCATATCTTCTGGCAGGAGGACTGACTCCAGAGAATGTCGGGCAAGCGATAAGTAAAGCGCATCCTTACGGTGTTGATGTAAGCACAGGTATCGAGACCGACGGTCTCAAAGATCCTGCCAAAATGAAACGTTTCATGACTGCAGTAAATACGACAGACGATCAATTGGGAGCAATGAGACCATGACCAATCCAAACGGAAGATTCGGAGAATACGGGGGGCAGTACATGCCAGAGACCCTGATGAATGCGGTCATCGAACTGGAAGAGGCATACAACAGGTTCAAAGATGATCCTGAATTCAAGAAGGAACTGAGCGACCTCCTCAACGATTACGCCAACAGACCCAGCAGACTCTATTTCGCGAAGAAGATGACGGAGGAGCTCGGTGGAGCGAAGATATACTTCAAGAGGGAGGACCTTAACCACACAGGCGCCCACAAGATCAACAACGTCCTCGGACAGGCATTGCTGGCGAAGAAGATGGGGAAAACGCGCCTGATAGCTGAAACCGGTGCAGGACAGCATGGTGTCGCCACTGCCACAGCGGCTGCCCTCATGGGAATGGAATGCCTGGTGTTCATGGGCGTGGAGGACATGGAGAGGCAAAAGCTGAACGTATACCGCATGCGCCTCTTGGGCGCTGAGGTCAGAGGTGTCCCCACCGGTACCGGTACTCTCAAGGATGCTGTGTCGGAGTGTATGAGGGAATGGACCTCCCGTATCAGCGATACCCATTACTGCCTCGGATCGGTCATGGGCCCACATCCGTTCCCCACTATCGTAAGGGATTTCCAATCTGTGATTGGAAAGGAGATCAAACAACAGATCCTGGAAAAGGAAGGAAGACTGCCGAATATGCTCATTGCCTGTGTCGGAGGCGGTTCCAATGCGATCGGAACCTTCTACGATTTCATCAAGGACGAGAGCGTGGAGCTGGTCGGAGCGGAAGCTGCCGGAAAGGGAATAGATACCCCACTAACCGCGGCCACGATCAATACTGGATCGGTCGGCATATTCCATGGGATGAAATCGTACTTCTGTCAGGACAAATACGGTCAGATTGCCCCGGTGTATTCCATATCGGCAGGTCTGGACTACCCCGGTATCGGTCCGGAGCATGCCTGGCTGAACGATATCGGCAGGGCAAAGTACGTCGGTATCACCGACGAGGAAGCGGTCCAAGCCTTCGAATACGTATCTAGATGCGAGGGAATCATCCCTGCGATAGAGTCCGCACACGCACTCTCCTATGCCATGAAGGTCGCACCCACAATGGATAAGGATAAGATCATCGTAGTTACGGTCTCGGGACGCGGGGACAAGGATGTCGCCGCAATAGCAAGATACAGAGGAGAGGATCTCCATGAGTGATCTGAATAGAGCATTCAATCATGGAAAAGCATTCATTGGTTTCGTCACGTGCGGAGATCCAGACCTCGAAACGACAAAGAAGGTCGTGGAATCCATGGTCGCCAACGGTGCCGACCTGATAGAACTGGGGATACCGTTCTCCGATCCTACAGCCGAAGGGCCAGTCATAATGGGTGCTGATGAAAGAGCTCTAAAGGGAGGCATCACCACCGATGATATCTTCGAATTCACCAAGGATCTCAGGAAGAATGTGAATGTCCCCATGTTGTACATGACGTATGCCAATGTTGTATTCCATTACGGTGTAGAGGAATTCTGCAGCAAAGCAGAAGAAGCAGGGATTTCAGGACTTATCCTCCCTGATGTCCCCTTCGAAGAAAAGGCCGACTTCGATGCCGTCTGCTCGAAGCACAACATCGATCTGGTGTCGATGGTCGCTCCGACATCCGAAGACAGGGTCGCCATGATAGCACGCGAGGCCAAAGGATTCCTCTACATAGTCTCCTCACTGGGTGTGACCGGCGTTAGAAGCAACATCACGACCGACCTCAGCCCCATCGTCAAAATAATCAGAGAGAACACCGACATACCCTGTGCGATAGGTTTCGGCATATCCAATCCCGAACAATGCAGGAAGATGGCATCCATTTCAGATGGTGCGATCGTAGGGAGCGGTATAGTCAGAATTATTGAGAAGAACGGCAAGGATTCGGCCGGACCTGTCGGAGAGTTCGTTAGATCTATGAAAGATGCGATCAAAGATCTGTAAATGATGGATTTACTATTAATGTATTAAATTATACATCATAGTATTAAAAGATACATTAATGAACATTATCATTATATAGATTACATTTTTGACGTTGAATCATGGCAATACCGAAAGACGCAAGAATCAATCTGTCGCCAGAGGACATCCCCAAAAAATGGTACAATCTGGCATCAGACCTACCCGATTTGAAACCCCCACTAAATCCCGGAACCGGGGAAGTCGCGAAACCCGAGGACTTCTCTCCGATCTTCTGTAAGGAGATCATCAGGCAGGAAGGTTCCACAGAGAGATACATCGACATCCCTGAAGAGGTCCGCGACAACCTGATTTATCTCAACAGACCCGCACCCCTTCAGAGAGCATACAGGCTTGAGAAATACCTCAAGACTCCCGCTAAGATCTACTTCAAGAGAGAGGACATGAGTCCTCTCGGAAGCCACAAGGGAAACACCGCGCTGGCACAAGCGTATTACAACGCCGAGGCAGGTATCCACACCCTCACCACAGAAACTGGTGCAGGACAGTGGGGAACCGCTCTCGCGATGGTATCCAACCTCTACAACCTCGACACTACAGTGTTCATGGTAAAAGGTAGTTACATGGCGAAACCATTGAGAAAGACTATCATCAACACCTACGGTGCAAAGATCTATGCCTCGCCCAGCGAGTACACCGAATTCGGAAGAAAGGTACTCAAAGAGCACCCCGAGACATCCGGATCTCTTGGAATCGCTATCTCTGAGGCATGCGAGCTCGCTGCGAAGGATCCCGGAACGAACTACTCACTCGGTAGCGTTCTGAACCACGTCATGCTCCACCAAACCGTCATTGGTCAGGAGACCATGCAGCAGATGGAGATCGGAGAGATCACTCCTGATTACGTCGTCGCTTGTACCGGCGGAGGATCCAACTTCGCAGGTCTGACATTCCCAATGCTCGGAAAGAAGATAAGGGGTGAGGGATTCAAGGATACCCAGTTCGTAGCCGTTGAACCTAAAGCGGCACCCAGTCTCACCGAGGGTGAGTTCAAGTACGACTTCGGTGACACCGGAGGATTCACACCCCTGCTGATGATGTACACCCTTGGAAGCGAGTTCATTCCCAACGCAATCCATGCCGGAGGACTCAGGTACCACGGAATGTCTCCTCTTGTATCCGCAGCATACAACACCGGACTCATCTCTGCAAGGTCATATGATCAGACAGCTACCTTCGAAGCAGGACTCCTGTTCGCAAGGACAGAGGGAATCATCCCTGCACCCGAATCGTGCCACGCACTGAAGGGAGCCATCGATCTGGCACTTGATGCGAAGGCCAAGAACGAGGAGAAGACCATCGTGTTCTGCCTGTCGGGACACGGACTGCTCGACCTGTACGGATATGAACAGTACATGGATGGAACACTCCCCTCATCTGACATCCATCAGTGAGATCCAAATCATTTACCCCCTTCGGGGGGATTCATCAGAATTCTGGACCAATATAATCTCTCTGCAGAAGATTGAAGAAGGCAGCAACAAAGAGAGGATAATGTTCGATTCCGTCCTCGTCCACATATATATTGTCGAATGCGAACATCATCCTACGGTCTACTTTGAACACATCACTTACCTTCGAAATAGACGGAGCTTCCCTATCCTTTCCTGATTTGACCTCGATACACACCGATTGACCCAGTAACTCTGTTACAAAATCTATCTCCATCTGATTCTTTCCGCTGTTCTTGCGATAGAACCTTGGTTTGAGATTACTCTTAGCCAAACATTCAGCAACGACATTCTCCATCAGTGCCCCGGCATTGAACTTCGTATCTCCTTCATAGACTGCAATCGCCGCAGATTTCCCCATCATCCTTACAAGCATTCCAGTGTCAGAAAGATAGACTTTGAACGAATCCTCTATACGTTTGAATGGTAACTCTGGAGATTCGAGACCATAACAGAAGTTACCGTATCCTGCCCCTTCGATCCATAACAGATTCTCAGAGTATTTCGCTGCACTGGCACGAGAGCCCGTCCCCTTTTCCAAACGCGAGTATTGGAATTTCTTGTTATTGGAGCTCAGATGTTCAGGTATTGATTCGAAGCATCTCTGTGTTTTCATTGAATTTATCGGATTGTTGTAACGATTGATGTCGTTTATCGTATCTCCAAGGATCTTATCCAATTGTTTTCCTGATTCGGAATACTGCTTCGTCTTAACAAAGGCCTTCACCGCTGCAGGCATACCTCCTACAATCATGTAGTCTCTAAAATGAGAATTAAGCACCTCCAATTCGGATTCGTCTAGTCTTTGTCTAGATTTGATCCTGTCTTTGATCTCTTCCAATATCTTTCTGTTGAACCCTCTTGCCCAAAGAAATTCTTCAAAATCCATCGACCTCATAGTGAGAATGGTCTCATATCCCATCGGGGAGAGGGGTGTTGGATCGCCTTCATTCTTTTTTCTAAGGCTATTGTTTGTCACTCCCAACAAGGATCCTGATGCTATGACATCAAATCTGTCATCCTGTGCGAACCATTTGAGAGAAGCTCTTGCCTCTGGACATTCCTGAATTTCATCAATAAATATCAATGTGGAACCAGGTTCGAACACCACCCCGTCCATCCTTAATGACAGTTCTCTGATTACGGAATCGACATCGACTGCCCTTTTGAATGCCTCCGCCATCTCAGGAGTCCTAGTGAGGTCTATCTCGACGAAATTTGGATAAAACTCCTTAGCAAAATGTTCCACTATGTACGTCTTGCCTACCTGCCTCTGACCTTTGATGGTCAAACAGGTATTCTGCTTATCATCTTTCCATTTGAGGAGTTCGTCGTAGATTTTACGCTTCACAATTGATAAGCTACCTAATAGTATTTTATTCTGTGGAATTCATATCAATCGTACTTTTACGGCCGTGGAATTCATATCAATCGTACTTTTACGGCCGTGGAATTCACATTGGTTGTATAGCCAGATGTTCAAAGTATGATTGATTTCAATAATCAGTGGCAAATCTATCAAAACTTTATTATAGTGTACCGTGCTAGCATGTAGCACGGCTACTAATCAGATTGATAAGGTGCCTATCGATACCGAAAGTGATCAAATGCAGCTTGACGACCTTAGAGACGAGATCCGCCAGAGGGACAACGAGATAATCAGACTCATCTCCGAACGTACGGAACTCGCCAAGAAAGTTGGCGAATACAAAAGGGAGAACGGCCTTCCAGTCAGGAACATACCTGTAGAAGAGAGGGTAATAGCCAGATACATAGAGGATGGTTCTTCCTACGGACTGAGTCCCGAAGTCATGAAGGCTGTATCATCCGCTTTGATCAAGGAAGCCGTCGATGCAGAAGCAAGTTTACCCATTCCCATGAAACCCAAGAAGGTCGCTATCATTGGAGGGGCTGGAAAGATGGGTGCGTGGACAGCAGATTTCCTCAAGGAATCCGGTCATGAGATCATGATAATCGATCCGGCTTGCGATAATGGCCTTACCATCAATGATTGCAAGGATTCAGATATCATTATCGTTTCCGTACCGATCCACCTCACATATAGCATCCTGACCAAACTCGATTCGATATGCAGAAAGGATACTCTGATATTCGATCTCACCTCATTGAAGACGCCGTTGATCGGTCGTCTCAAGAACATGGCCAAGGAAAGGAAGGTGTGTTCCATACACCCGATGTTCGGACCTTCGGCCACATCACTTTACGGAAGGAATCTCATCATATGCGACTGCGGCAACAAGGAAGCGATCGAGGAAGTGAAGGAGTTATTCGATGATAGAGGCGGAAACATCAGGATAATGGATGTCGAACAGCACGACCAATACATGTCCTACGTGTTAGGATTGACGCATGCGGTCAACATCGCATTGTTTACCGTACTGGAAAGGAGCGGTTTCACATTCCAGGATCTGAAAACGGTATCATCCACAACATTCAACAAAGGATTGGACACGAACATGTCCGTGGCATCCGAGGATCCGATGCTTTACTATGAAATACAGCACATGAACGCTCACCGTGACGAGATGTGGGATCTCTTCAGTCAGACTGTGGAAGAGTTGAAGAAAGACTCTCTCAGCGACGACCCCGAAGGTTTCATCTCCATAATGAACGCAGGTAGAAGGTATTTCGAGCGTTGACCTATCTATATTAACGGAATAATGATACAGAGCCAGAGAGGCATCAACATGATGTATGGAAAGAGCATTCGTATGGAAAGGATCACAGACAGAAGGACAGGCAACGCTGTCATAGTACCGATGGACCACGGTATATCAGTAGGACCGGTCAACGGTCTGATAGACATGAGGAGGACCGTGGATGATGTGTCAAACGGCGGCGCTACAGCTGTGCTTATGCATAAAGGACTAATAAGATACTCCTACCGTCAGTCCGGAAGGGACGTCGGTCTCATCATGCATCTTTCAGCCTCGACGGACCTTGGTCCGAACAGGAACAGCAAGGTCCAGATCACCACGATAGAAGAAGCGATCAAGTACGGAGCGGATGCGGTTTCCATCCACATCAACTTCGGATCCGAGGACGAACCTTCCATGCTTGAGCAGGCTGGAAAGATCTCCGAGCAGTGCCAGGAATGGGGGATGCCCCTGATCGTTATGGCCTACCCCCGTGGACCCGAGATCAAGAACTCCTACGACCCTGACGCCATAGCCCACTGTGCAAGGGCTTCAGCGGAGATCGGGGCCGATATCGTAAAATGCAGTTACACCGGTGACATCGATACGTTCAGAGATGTCTGCAGAGGTGCGTTGGCGCCCATCGTCATTGCAGGCGGACCCAAGATGGAATCCGATATGGATATACTCAACATGGTACATGACTCCATAGAAGCAGGAGGACATGGCGTGTCCATCGGAAGGAATGTCTTCCAGAACAAGAATGTGATGGGGATCACAAAAGCCATTTCCAGCATAGTACTCGATGGTTTCTCCGTCGAGGAAGCAGCAAAATTCATCAAGTGATCATAATGAAGACACTAATCGTAAGAGCGGACAGGTCTGACGACCCTAAGAAGAGAAAGGACTACGTCACATGCGGACTGGAAGCAGGAGTCAAGAGGTTCATCCTGAGAAAAGGCGATGAATCCTTGGAGCAGCTCGGCAAGTTCGAAGCGATATACATAGACGACGGCAAACTGCTGGATGATTCCTATTCGCTCATCGATATAGACACACCAGGAGCACAGGATATCGCATTATCCATGGCGGGAAAGAAGAAAGCAGTCATGGTGACAACATCCGATTGGACAATCATACCGTTGGAGAACCTCATCGCCAAATTCGGAGGAACAGGAACGGAGATCTACGCATGCGCCTCCGATCTGGAGAACAGCAAGCTATTCCTGACCACTATGGAGAAGGGTGTGGACGGTGTCGTCATCGATATCGAGGATCCATTGAAGATCAACAAATTCGGAGAGACGTTCGCAGCCACCGGAAAAGAAGAGTTGACTGAAGTGACCGTCACATCGGTCAAAGCGGTAGAGATGGGTGACAGAGTTTGCATAGACACATGCAGCATGATGGTCCCCGGAGAGGGAATGCTCATCGGATCCTACTCAAACTGCCTCTTCCTGATCCAATCAGAGAGCGAAGAGAACGGATACGTAGCAAGCAGACCATTCAGAGTCAATGCCGGTGCCGTTCACTCGTACATGGAAGTGCCAGGTGGAGGAACCAGATACCTTTCCGAGATCAAGAGCGGTGACAGTGTCCTGCTCTGCGACAAGGAAGGCAACACGAGGATAGCATCAGTAGGAAGATGCAAGATAGAGAAGAGACCCCTCCTGATGGTCACAGCCACAGACGGCAAGAGAGAATACACAGTGATGCTTCAGAATGCGGAGACCATCAAGATGGTCGGTCCAGAGGTAGCAAAATCGGTCACAAAAGTTGTGTCCGGCGACAAGCTGCTGGCCAAGATCGACTCCGGAGGAAGGCACTTCGGTATGGCCATCGATGAGACGATCTCGGAGAAATGAGATGAAGGTCTGTACAACATACGGCTCCGCCATCCCGCTGAAGAAGGGTGCGGATATGCACGAGATCCGCCTGGACGTTTTCGATAAGATACCAGAAGGTGTGGGCGAGGAATCGCTTGTCACACTGTGCGGTAAGGATCCGTCAGTCGTACCGGATTCGTTCAAAGGCTTGGTCGATGTGGGTGAAAGAGATATTTCCACCAGACAGAGGAAGATAAAATCATTCCACAACTTCGAAAGAACACCGTCTGCGGATGAGATCGTCAGCATGCTGTCCGAAGGAGACCAGTACATCTCCAAAGGTGCTTTCAAGGCATCATCGTTCAACGATCTCTACTCATTGCTGGAAGCCTCTAAGAGGCTAGACAGGAGGCATGTTCTCCTATGTATGGGCGAGATAGGAATGGTAACACGTTTGAGACAAAAAGTGTTACATAACGAGTTCACCTTCGGTTACGAAGGAGCATCAACAGCTCCAGGACAGTTCAGTGCCAATGAGATGATGGAGCTGGGCGACGATTGTCAGATCGTAGGCATAACAGGACATCCGTTAGGACACACCTTATCCCCTCCGATGCAGAACGCTGCTATAAAGAAGGCAGGCATCAACGGAAGATACCTCGTGTTCGATTCACCCGATCTGGAACATATGAAGGATGTCATCACCGGTTACAACATCAGAGGGCTCAACGTCACGATCCCGTATAAGCAGGATGTCATGGAACAGTTAGATTCGATATCCAAGGAGGCTGAAGGGGCAGGGGCCGTCAACACCATCGTGAACGATGATGGAAAGCTTACAGGATACAACACCGATATCAAAGGCATAGAATATGCTCTGCGCAACACGGATCTGAAACAATCCAAATCACTGATAATGGGATCCGGCGGAGCCGCTAGAGCGGCAGCCTACACGCTGACGCAGGCAGGAAGCGATGTTTCCATCGCCGGAAGGAACCAATCCACGGTGGATGACCTCTGTAAAAGATTCGGTATTCAATCTTTCAAGGGAGATGCTTCCAGTTTCGATATAGTGATCAACTGCACCCCCATCGGATTGGTAGAGGGCGAATACCCCGCTGACATCACTGGATTGAAAGATAACCAGACGATTTTCGATATGGTCTATGGTAGGACGACCACACTGTTGGAATCTGCAAAGAAGAACGGATGCAGAATAGCGGACGGAAAGGACATGCTCATCGGACAGGGCGCACAATCATTCAAACTATGGTTCGACAAGGAAGCTGATATGGAAATCATGAGAGGTGCCATCGAATGACCGGCATCGGCGTATCGTACGGTGCAATATCGGTGATGAACGCCATCCCCTGCGGAATAGGATCCACAATAGGCATAGATCTCAGGACCGAAGCTGTGTTCGAGCCTTCCGAAAGGACCAGGGTAACACTGGAAGGAAGACCGAATCTCAACGACGGCCTTGTCCGCACATGCGTCAAGAGGACCATGGAATGGATCGGGAAGGATCCGATACAGTATTCACTGACTGTAAGGACGGACATCCCTCCGTCCATGGGACTCAAGAGTTCCAGTTCAGTATGCAACGCGGTCATATCATCGGTGCTGGACCACTTCAAGATCGTCAAGGATCCGATAGATGTCGTGAGATTGGGTGTCAGATGTGCCAAGGAATGCAAGGTCACGATAACGGGCGCCTTCGACGATGCCTGCGGATGCCACCTGGGAGGATTGGTGGTCACCGATAACGGGAAGAACGAACTGATCCTGAACAAGAACATCCCAGAATACGACGTCGTAATATGCATTCCGGACAGGTCGATACCAAAGAACAAGGTCCCAGTGGAGATATACAGATCCTTGAAGACGGACTATCTGGCACTTGTACCGAAGATCGAGAATGATTATCTGTTCGTCCTCGAAAGGAACGGAAAGTACGTCCAGGAGATAATAGGGATTGAGGAGCCTCTCACCGAGAGGGCAAAGTCCTTCGGTGCCCTTGCGGCCGGCATATCCGGTACCGGTCCGGCTTTCGCCATCGTCACCGAGAAAGGAAAAGGGAAAGAACTGGCAGAATCGATGGGGTGCGATACGTTGGTCACTCACACAAGGAACAAGATCATAACATTCAGCGGCGGAAAGGTCGAAGGGAAGGTGGATGTGCCCCCGTCCAAGAGCTACACCCACAGAGCAATACTGGTCTCTGCGCTCTCGGGAGGTAAATGTATCATAAGCAACCCTCTGGACTCCTTCGACACCAGAGCGACATGCGAAGCTGCCAGGTCCATGGGGGCCAGGATAACATCCAAGGATGACTGTCTGATAGTGGAATCCAACGGCCTGCACGCGCCAGACTGGACCATAGACGTCCAGAATTCCGGTACCACAATGAGATTGATGACCGGAATAGCCGCATTGTTCGATACTGAAGTTACACTAACAGGCGATGAATCCATACAGAGACGCCCCATGAGACCTCTTCTGGATGCACTGAGGGAATGCGGTGTCATCTGTGAATCCAATGATGGGAAACCTCCAGTGATGATCAAGGGTCCGATCCAAGGCGATGTCATAAGAATCGACGGCAGCATGAGCTCCCAGTTCGTTTCATCCATGATCATGATGGCTCCTCTTGTAGGAAGGCGTATGAAGATTATCGTGGAAGGCGAAATGGTCTCGAAGCCGTACGTGGAGATCACAATCTCCGTCATGAAGAGGTTCGGAGTCGATGTCCAAAGAACGGATACTGGCTATGTTGTGGAACCTCAGAGTTACAAGCCCTGCGACTACACGGTGCCAGCGGATTTCTCTTCATCCGCATTCCCGCTCGTAGCGGGAGGATTGTCGGGAAAGGTCACTGTGGAAGGTCTTGATATGGACGACCCCCAGGGCGATAAGAGGATCATCGATATCCTCAGAGATGCCGGTTGTTCCGTTTCAGCGGATGACGGAAGCTGCACCTGTTCATTCAACGGTAGACCTAAGGCATTGGATATAAACATGGCCGACATGCCCGATCTGTTCCCTATTGTGGCAGTGCTGATGAGCACGGCCGAAGGCACCAGCAGACTGTATGGTGCACCACAGCTGAGATTCAAGGAGAGCGACAGGATAGAATCCGTCGAGAAGATGCTGAATGCGCTAGGTGCCGACATCACCGGCACCGACGACGGATGCATAATCAACGGTGTTGAAAGACTAAGAGGCGGAACGATCGAACATGGCGGGGACCACAGGCTCATGATGGCCGCTGCTGTGGCATCATTGATATCCGACGGCCCCGTTACCATGATCGATGACGGATGTTGGAATGTGTCCTATCCGGGATTCGTGGAGAAGATGCGTTCCATCGGTCTGAGGTGCTGAGATGTACTCAGTCGGCAACAGATTCAGGATAAGCCTTTTCGGAAAGAGCCACAACGAATGCATAGGTTGTATCATAGAAGGGTTGCCGAAAGGGATGGAGATCGATTTCGATAACATCGAGAGGTGTATGGCACTCAGGAAACCCTCGGACGGGATCGGGACTCCTAGGAAAGAAGCTGATAACGTCATCTTCGAGGAAGGTATCATAGACAGTAAGGTGGCATCCGACAAGGTGCTGCTGAAGATCATGAACACCAACACGAGGTCATCATCATATTCAGGGTTCAACATCACCCCCAGACCGGGACATGCGGATCTCCCGGCATTGATCAAATTCAAGGATTTCGATGTCAGCGGAGGGGCACAGTTCTCCGGACGCATGACAGCACCGTTGGTCGCCACAGGAGCAATAGCTCAACAATATCTCAAATCAAAAGGGATTGAGATGGCAGCGTACACCAAACAGATCTATGATGTTGTTGACAAAGATGAGCATACATTCGAAGAGATATCTGCTTCCAAAGGATTCAAAACACGCGCCGTATCAAAGGAATTGGATGACAAGATGACCCAGACGATCCTGGATGCTTCCAAGGAAGAGGACAGCGTAGGTGGTGTAGTAAGATGCATGGTAACTGGACTACCCATCGGATTCGGAGGGATCTGGTTCGATGCTTTGGACGTCTCCATAGCAAGGATGATGTTCTCCATACCTGCCGTGAAAGGAGTGGAATTCGGAAAGGGATTCGACATCGCCTCCATGAAAGGCTCCGAGAGCAACGACCAATACTCTGTGAAGGGTGGAAAGATAACCGCTCTTAGCAACAACATGGGCGGAGTGTGTGGAGGCATGAGCGACGGAATGCCTTTGGTTTTCGATGTCGCATTCAAACCCACGCCGTCCATCGGAAAGGAGCAGAAGACCGTCAATCTGGATAAGATGTCGGAGGATACACTGAAGATCACCGGTAGACACGATCCCTGCATAGTCCCACGTGCAGTGAGCGTCGTAGAGGCTATGACTGCGATTACACTTATGGACCAACTATTGACATTCGAGACAAAATAAAATCATTCGATTGTCGGAGTGGCACTCTTCCCGACCAACACATCCAAATCAAACATGTATATCCCATTCTCTTTACAATACTCCTTCAGCTTATCCGAGAACCCTGAAAGAGAGAACAGAGCATATCTCGTGTTAAAAGAACCTTTCAACGATTCCACCCTGCCCTGCAGATTGTTCAATGAATCTCTGCATAATTTGGAATAAGACGATATTAGGCTCTCTACGGAATTGTGTGGAAACACAGTTCCATAGTCTGTGATCGTCTTTCGACTCTCCATCCATCAGCTCTCGGACTGAACACCTTGCAGGCCCAAGGTGAGGATGTTGCAGGCGGCATTCTAATCACGGTCAACATCCAGACCGCAGTACGGGCATTGATGCCTACGAACTGAAAGATCCTTAGGCACCAACGTTCCGCATGCAGAACACCGTTGGGACGTATACGCCGGATTCACTTCCTTCACCAGGACACCAGCCTCCTCCGCTTTGTATCCCAGTATGAACAAGAATCTTCTCCAGCTCGCATCCCTGTATGATTTTCTCATTCCCTTCCCTTTGCTGTTATCCATCATCTTCCGGACTTTCAGATCCTCGATGAATATCGTATCGTAATCGTCTGTCAGCTCATTGACCATCTCGTAGTATTTTCCCTTGCGTTTGTTATGTATCTTTTCGAATGCATGGAACAGTCTCTGACGTCACCTTTCCCTTTCGGGAGTTCCTTTCTCGTACTTGGACATCTTCCTGAGGATCTTGGATAATTGCCTCTCAGCCTTGATGTATTCCTTGCCGTTCGGGTATTCCTTCCCTTCCGAGGTCACAATGAGGTTGGTAAGGCCCATGTCAATTCCGATCGATTTGTCCTTATGGTTTTTCAC
>Ga0310696_10003692_pt1 | contig 19019 bp, 14 predicted proteins | sample AusTroGonzalo_MG_4_FD_203885 | JGI IMG/M metagenome (GOLD analysis project Ga0310696, IMG submission 203885) | Bovine rumen microbial communities from tropical cattle in Woodstock, Queensland, Australia - Gonzalo_02 (v2) (version 2) | ecosystem: Host-associated > Mammals > Digestive system >... | reverse complement strand
AAACGGGGGCATATCCCCCGAACCCCCTGCGGCCTCAAGCCCCTTTCCGACTTTGCTCTCGCAAAGTCCCGGGGCCGGCCGGTCCGCTGATGCGGACTTCGCTGCCCTCAACCAACCCCCGCCCCCCGTTTCCGAGCGGCTGGCCCGGGCGCTTGTTGCGGGGACGACGATACCGGAGGCGGATCTGCTGGAAGCGCTGCGGGAGAAAGGCCGGGCGGTGGACGTCATCGAAGGGCCGCTGATGGAAGGCATGGCCCGGGTCGGCGAACGCTTTGCCGCCGGGAAGATGTTCCTCCCGCAGGTGGTCAAGTCCGCCAAGGTGATGCGCGACGCCGTCGCCATCCTGCAACCCTACATGGAAGAAGATGCCGGAGGCTCGGCGGCCAAGCCCAAGATCCTGCTCGCGACCGTCCAGGGCGACGTCCACGATATTGGCAAGAACATTCTCGGCATCGTGTTGCGCTGCAACGGCTTCGAAGTCGAAGACCTCGGCGTGATGGTCCCCCGCGAGACCATCCTCGACCGCGCCGCAGCCTGGGGCGCCGATATCATCGGCGTCAGCGGGCTCATCACCCCTTCGCTCTTCCAGATGGAGGAGCTCTGCCGGGAGATGACGGCCCGGGGGCTGACTACGCCGCTGCTCGTCGGCGGCGCCACCACCTCCGCCCTCCATACTGCGGTCAAGCTCGCGCCGCTCTACGACCACGTCTTCCACGCCACCGACGCCTCCGCAAGCGCCGTCCTGGCCGGTCGCCTGATGTCCGACCGTGCTGCTACTGAAAAGGAAGAACATCGGAAGCAAAATGAGATCCGGTTGCTACGCGAACGGAGAGAGATGCCCGATCAGGTCGGGCATGACGGGGGGATCAAGCCGGCGAATGACGGGGGGACCGTGATCCCCGGCTCGACCGGGGATCTATTCCCAATCGACAGTTATCTGCAGGGCAAGTTCTTCGCGGACATCCCGGCCCGGGAGCTCAGTATCGCGGAGGTGTTGCCTTTCTTCGACTGGAAACTGTTCTACGCCATCTGGGGTGTCCGTCATGACGGGCTGACCGGCCATGATGACGAGCAGGTCGTGCAACTGAACGCCGATGCCATCGGGCGGCTGGAAGCGATGAAGCGCGAGGGAGGCTGCCGCATCCGTATCGCCGCCCGCTTCGACGCCTGCCACGCAGAGAATAACGTCATCCTTGCGCCGGACTGGCACCTGCCGATGCTGCGGCAGGAGGGCGCCGAGGGGCATGCCAGCCTCGCGGACTTCGTCGCCCCGAAGGCATACGGATTCAACTCTCCGGCGGGAATGTTTGCCGTCTCGGTGCACCGAGATTCGCCGGTCAAGCCGGCGAATGACGAGCATCCGGCAGGATGCGACTGCGAAGCCTGCAGGATGGACTACGATTCGCTGCTGGAGCGGTCGTTGCGGCTGACGCTCGCAGAGGCGGCTTCGGGGTGGCTGGACGCCGAGCTGGAGAAGCAACTCCCGAAAGGCGCTCCGGTCAGGATCGTCAAGCCTGCTGCCGGCTACGCCTCCTGCCCGGACCACAGCCTGAAGCGCGACATCCTCGCCCTGCTGCCCGGCGCCGAGGCGCTGGACATCCATCTCACGGAGTCCTGCGCCATGATTCCCGACGCCAGCATCTGCGGCCTCATCTTCGCACACCCGCAGGCCGGCTATCCGGAGATCCGCCACCTCTCCCCCGGGACGGTGGCACACTACGCCGCCCTCCGGGGCTTCTCCCCGGAAGAAAAACAGCGTTTCCTCGGACATTTGCTATAGCCGCCGGAAGACCGGGATGGCTTCCAGATCGACAGGGACCTCATACCAGGCTCCGCCCCCGTAGCGCGAGCCGTTGCGGATATCCTCCCACCCGCCTTCATTCTCCGGCAGGTAAACCCGCCAGGCGGAGACACCCCCTTCCGTGACGGGGCAGACCAGATAGTCCGGGCCGAACATCCATTCGCCGTCCTGCCGGAGCGCCTCTTCATCCTGCGGGAAGTCGAAGAGCAGCGGCCGCATCAGCGTGTAGTCCTCCTGCCAGACCTTGGCGGCCTGCTCCAGGATATAGGGCTGCAGGGCCTCCCGCTGCGCGATGGCGGCCTCGAACAGGCGCTGCGTCTCCGGGCTGTACTCCCAGGGTTCGGTGCGGCTCTGGTACCCGTGAACGCGCATGAAGGGCAGCCATACGGCGGCCTGGATCCAGCGGATCATCCTTTCCTGGTAGTCGGGATCGGTGTATTGGTTGCCGGGGCGGAAGAAACCGCCCGCGTCGTAGGTCCACCAGGGCAGGCCGGCGGCCATCTGGCCCAGGCCCCCTGCAATCTGGCGCTTCAGCGCGTCCCAGTCGTTGCCCACGTCCCCGCTCCAGGTCACGGCGCCGTAGCGCTGGATCCCCGGGAAGGCGCTGCGCGTCAGGATGACCGGCTGCCGGTCGGGCTGGTCCCGGCGCAGGCCCTCGTAGACCGTCCGGATCACCTTCAGCGGATAGACGTTGCGGTACCATTCCCCGGGGATCCCGCCGGGCCCGATGCGGCGGCCTCTCAGGTCGTCGTTCTCCGGCTCGGTCGCGTCCTGCCACCAGGCGTCGATGCCCACCGGCAGCAGTTTCTCGCGGAAATTCTGCCAATAAAAGGCGGCCGCCTCCGGCTGGAAGAAATCCAGCCACTCCGTGCCCGCGATGTAGTAGCCGTTCGCCTCGGCTTCCTGGCCCAGCTCCGAGTCGCGCCCGATGCGGGACCACACCGACAGCATCAGGTGCTGGTCCATCGCGTGCAGCTCGTCGGTCATCGCCTTGGGGTCGGGATATTTGTCCTCGTCGAAGCGCATCGCGTTCCAGCCGTACTTGCCCCACCATTGCCAGTCCTGCACGACGGTCCCGACGGGGATGCTTTCGTCGTGGAAGCGGCGGGCGACCGTCAGCAGTTCCTCCTGCGTATCGAAACGTTCGCGGCAGTGGATATAGCGGAAGATCCAGTCCGGCAGGGCCGGAACATGGCCGCTGAGCGTACGGAAGCTGTGCATCACCGCGTCGGCCCCGCCCGCGAAGACCACGTAGTCCAGCCCGGGGGCCACCGGGGAGGAGAAGGTCGTCTCATCCGTGACGGCGCGCCAGAACAGGGTCGGCGCGTCACCGAAGGTGCCCTGGACCTCAACGCTGTGTCTTCCGGCCGTCAGCCGTGCCTTGACCGCGACGGTCGGCGGGAGCCAGGTGTTCGAAATGTCTATCAGCGCTTCCCCGTCCACGGACAGGAACTGTCGGCGGGCCATGTCGCGCCCCACATCCAGCAGCAGGGCGTATTCGCCGTCCGCAGGCAACTCCATCTCCCCGACGAAGGTCCGGAAGAAACGCATCTCGCGGCGGTTGCCGGCTGTGCCGGTCGCATTGACCGTGACCGAAGCGCCGGCCGCTTCCTGCTGAACCAGCGTGACGCTGTGGTCGGCGGGGTTGAAATCCGTCAGGCCGTAATTGTGCCAGAGCAGGCCCCAGCCGCGGCTCGACAGGATCATCGGCAGGGAGATCTGCGTGTTGACCTGCGTCAGGCGCCGCGTCAGACCCCGGATGTCCAGATAGCCGTCCTGGAACTGCCCGGTGCCATAGAGGTGTTCTCCTGCCGGCGAATCGAAACGGGCGCGCACCGCCCATGCCGGCTCTCCCTGCACCTCGGAAGGGGTCAGCTCATGGCTGCACTCCTCCACGAGGACCTTGCCGTCCGCATCCAGGAAGCGGAGGGTCCCGGTGGCGGCGTCGTATTCCGCGCTCATCCGGGCCGTGCGCACGACGACATCGCCGTCGCGGCGTTCCACGCTGTATTTCGGGGATTTCACGCGCTCGGTCAGGATCAGTTCATCCAGCGCCGGAGCGCCTTCCGGAGTCATCCGGACGCGGATGGCGTCCTCGGTGAGCGGCTGCAGGCACAGGGTGCCCTGCGGGGTGTCGATGCGGACGGCTCCCGGCTGGCAGGCGGCCAGCAGGAGACACAGGAGGATGGGTGACTTTCTCATATTTCGTTGGCTTCTGTCCAGAGAAAAACCTTGTCCCCGCGGCGGAGCTTGCCGTCAGGACACAAGGCCGGGTCGACGGACACCGAGCAGCGGCTGCCTTTCGGCGCCAGTTCCACCGGGTCGAATTCCAGGCGGATGTCGTCGGCATCGAATTCCACGACACCTGTCGTGGGTCCGATGATCATCAGGCGGTCACCCCGATGCAGGTCGGCGGTCTCCACGGACATCTCGGCCACGCCGATGCGGTCGAACCAGTTGGTCACCTTGCCGAGGTACAGCTTGCGTCGGGTGGCCTGGGTGCCATAAACAGCGCTCCACTCCCCGAGCCGGGCGCCCTGGTAATAGCCGTCCCAGAAGCCCCGGTTGAAGACTTCGGCGAGTTCCGCTTTCAGCGCGGCGGCCAGCTCCGGAGTATAGGTCCCGTCGCAGACGGCATCGGCGGCGCGCCGGTAGCAGGAGGCGCAGCGCTTGACATATTCCGCGGAGCGGGCGCGGCCTTCGATCTTGAACACCCGCACGCCGGACTCGACGATGCGGTCCAGGAACTCGATGGTGCAGAGGTCCTTGGGGGACATGATGTATTCGTTGTCGACGAGCAGTTCGTTGCCCGTCTCGCGGTCGCGGACCTCGTAGCTCCGGCGGCAGATCTGGTAGCAGGCGCCGCGGTTGGCGGAGGCCCCGGCGGCGTGCAGGGAGAGGTAGCATTTGCCGCTCACGGCCATGCAGAGGGCCCCGTGGGCGAACATCTCGATACGGACGGGCCGCCCCGAAGGGCCGCAGATCTCCTCCCGGACAATCGTCTCGTGAATCTCTTTGACCTGGTCGAGCGTCAGTTCGCGCGCCAGCACGACCACGTCGGCGAACTGCGCGTAGAAGCGCAGCGCCTCCACATTGGAGATGGACAGCTGGGTGGAAATATGGACCTCCAGGCCGATCTGCCGGCAGTACTGGATGGCGGCGATGTCCGACGCGATGACCGCGTCGACGCCTGCGGCGCGGGCGGCGTCCAGCGCCTCCCGCATCGCCGCCAGGTCTTCCTGGAACAGGGTGATATTCAGCGTCAGGTAGCTCCGCACCCCTGCCTCCCGGCAGATGCGTACCACCTCCGGCAGGTCCTCTGGAAGGAAATTGTTTGCTGAACGGCTACGCATGTTGAGCCGTCCGATGCCGAAATAAACGGAGTTCGCCCCGCCCTGAATTGCAGCCTGCAGGCAGTCGAACCCGCCCGCCGGCGCCATGATTTCCAGTTCCTGCCGGTCCATCATTTCTAATCCTGGAGTATATCCAATCGTTGTTGTTTCCGTCGCCGGTTGGCCTCCGCAAGGAAGGCGTCGAGTTCCTTGTTATTCCTGGTATCCTCCTCAAAGGCACGGCCTACGATTTTATCCGCGAAGGCCTCCGCGGTCTCGCAGCCGACGTAGAAATCCTCGTCGAGGTCCGTGCGGACGGTTCCGCCCCCGGTGTTGCCGGCGGAGATGCCCTGCGTCTTGTCATCCCGCCAGAAGAAGGGCGGCTCGCCTTCCTGGAAGCAGAGCGTCAGTTCCGAACTCTCGTGGTATTCCTTGTTGATGTAAACGGCCAGGAAGATGTTTTTGTGGATGAAGCGCAGGCCGAATATGTTCGCCAGTTTCTCGGCCGGCGAGTGAAAACTGCCCCGCAGGACGACGTTGTTCTTCTTCAACAGCGCTTCCAGTTCGGGAGTGCATTCAATCTTCTTGAGATTCGCCTCGACGATCAGGTCCTGCAGGTTGGGGAACGATTCGATGAAGCCGGGCTTGACCTCGGAGATATCCCCGGTAATCACCAGCGTATAATATTCCTCCGGCTTGAGGCCGCAAGACGTGATATCCTCGACGCAGACGCTCACCGGCCGTTTGCAATCCCAGCTTCTTCGGATGAACAGATTGTGCCCGTACAGGGTATAGGGCCCCGGATTGTACTCGTCGAAGAAGATGTTCTCGTTGTGTTTGGAATAGAACACTGCCATCGTTCTATTCGCTTAGCACCAGCTCCACCGGGCAATGGTCGGAGCCAAAGATTTCGTTGTGGATGTCGGTGCCGGTGATGCGCGGGGCGAGTCCTTCGGAGACAAGGAAGTAGTCGATGCGCCAGCCCACGTTCCGTTCACGGGCAGCCATGCGGTAGGACCACCAGGAGTATTTGGCTTCGCCCGGATGGGCATCGCGCCAACTGTCGCGGAAACCGGCGGCGAGCAGCTCCGTCATCTTGGCCCGTTCCTCGTCGGAGAAACCGGCGTTGAAATGGTTGGTGGCGGGGTTCTTGAGGTCGATCTCCTCGTGGGCGACGTTCATGTCACCGCAGATGATGACTCCCTTTTTCGCCGCCAGGCCGCTCACATAGGCGCGGAACGCGTCTTCCCACTGCATCCGGTAATCCAGGCGGCGCAGACCGTCCTGCGAGTTGGGCGTATAGACGCACACCAGGTAGAAGTCCGGCATCTCGAGGGTGACGACGCGCCCCTCGTGGTCGTGCTCGTCCACCCCAATGCCATAGCTCACGGAGAGCGGCGTATGGCGCGTGTAGATGGCTGTGCCGGAATAGCCTTTCTTGTCGGCGTAGTTCCAATAGGACTGGTAGCCGAGGAATTCGAGGTCGAGCTGCCCGGCGGAGAGCTTGGTCTCCTGCAGGCAGAAGAAGTCGGCGTCGAGCGTCTCGAAGATGTCCGCGAAACCCTTGCCGGCCACCGCCCGCAGACCGTTTACATTCCAACTAATGAATTTCATAACGCTAAGATACGCAGAAAATTTGTATCTTCGCCAAGATATACCGAAATGACTATGCGCAATTTTCTGATCACCAATACCCTGACCCGCAACAAAGAGCTCTTCAAGCCGGTTCATCCCGGCCATGTGGGCATGTACGTCTGCGGTCCGACCGTCTATGGCGACGCCCACCTCGGCCACGCCCGCCCGGGTGTGACCTACGATGTGCTGAGCAAGTTCCTCCGCCACCTGGGCTACAAGGTGCGCTACGTCCGCAACATCACGGACGTGGGACACCTGGAGCACGATGCCGACGAGGGGGAGGACAAGATTGCGAAGAAGGCCCGTCTGGAACAGCTGGAGCCGATGGAGGTCGTGCAGGCTTACACCCTGCGCTACCACGAAGCGATGCGCTTGCTCAACGTGGCGCCGCCCTCCATCGAGCCGCGCGCTTCGGGCCACATCATCGAGCAGATCGAGGCGGTGAAGAAAATCCTCGCCGCCGGCTACGCCTACGAGAGCAACGGCAGCATCTATTTCGACGTCGAGAAATACAATCGGGACTATCACTACGGCATCCTTTCCGGGCGCAACCTGACCGATACGCTCGAAGGGACCCGCAGCCTGGACGGACAGGGCGACAAGCGCGCTCCCTACGATTTCGCCCTCTGGAAAAAGGCGGAGCCGGAGCACATCATGCGCTGGCCGTCCCCCTGGGGCGAGGGCTTCCCGGGCTGGCACCTGGAGTGCTCCGTGATGGGAGAGAAATACCTGGGCCGCGAGTTCGACATCCACGGCGGCGGCATGGACCTGCTGTTCCCGCACCACGAGTGCGAAATCGCGCAGAACCAGGCTTCCCGCGGCACCCAGGGCGTGCACTACTGGGTTCACAACAACATGATTACGATCGGTGGCCAGAAGATGGGCAAGAGCCTGGGCAACTTCATCACCCTGCCGCAGCTCTTCGCCGGTGACCACCCGAAGCTGACGCAGGCCTATAGCCCGATGACGGTGCGCTTCTTCATCCTCCAGGCCCACTACCGCGGCACGCTGGACTTCTCCAACGAAGCCCTTCAGGCTGCCGAGAAGGGTCTCAAGCGCCTGATGCAGGCCGCCCGCGACCTCTATGCGATGGCCGGCAAGCCGGTCCCGCAGTATGTCTATGGCGAGGAGCCCGTCCACGTGGCGCCCGACAGCTGCCCGGCCGACAATGCCGAGGTCAAAGCCCTTTGGGAAGGCATCTACGACGCTCTCTGCGACGATATGAACACCCCGGTAGCCCTGGCGCATATCTCCGAAGCCGTCCGGATCATCAACTCCGCCAAGGCGGGGCAGATCCGGATCTCGAAAGGCGACCTCGATACGCTCGTGCAACTCTTCGACGACATTGTCTTCGGCGTACTGGGCCTCAAGGACGAGGAAGCCGCAGGCGGCGCTGGCGCAAAGGTGATCGACGGCCTGATGCAGATGGTCCTCGAGCAGCGCGCCGCTGCCAAGGCTGCCAAAGACTGGACCACCTCCGACCACATCCGCGACGCCCTCGCTGCCCTGGGCATCCGGGTGAAGGACACCAAGGACGGTGCCGAGTGGACGCTGGAATAATACAATGAAAGAATAAACAAATGAAGAGAATTCTCCTTTTCGCCGCCCTGCTGGCCCTGACGGCCTGCGGCGGCAACCCCAAGTCCAACGCAAACAAAGACGGTCAGGCATCCGCCACTCCGACGGCCGAACAGTTCGCCGAGATGCAAATGTTGTATGAGGATGCAGAGGATGACCACGGCTGGATGCCCCTCTGCAAATGGCAGTATGTGGACCTGGACGGCGACGGCATCAACGAAGTCTGGATGCGCGACAGGGACGAGGAGTACGGTGCCATGTTCTCCCTGGCCGACGGAGAGGTCAGCCTGATCGGCATCGAGACGGACCGTTTCGGGGCCTATACCCTCGAGCAGCAGGACGGCAAGGGTTACTTCTGCAAGGGCGGCCCTGCCGGCGGCCCGTCGTATTATACGGAGATCATCACCGTGAAGGATAGCCGTGTCGTGGAGCAATTCAACCAGCTCCAGGTCTATGACGACATCGACGGGGCATCCCTCAACGGCGAGGAAATCGGCCAGGACGAGGCACGCGCCTATATGGAGGCCCTGCCGGAGAGCAAGGAGCTGGTCCCCGGCGAGTGGAACATCCTGGATCTCACGGACTATGACCGGGTCCCCGCCCACGAGAACAGTGCAAAGGACGATAAACTCATTATGGACTTCATCACGGAGATGTACAACAACAGCCTGTATACCGACAGCGAGTTCTTGGAGGAGCATTGCACGCCCCGTATGCTCCAGCAGCTGCGCGACGACTACGAGTACGACGGCGAGGGCTACGCCAACTGGGATTTCCGCTCGGAGAGCAACGACGGCTTCAGCGACGAGAACGGCATTATCAAGATCGAGAAGAAAGACGGACGGTATTATTACGAGGCCAACGATGCCGGATACATCTTCCAGAACATCCTCTCCGCCTTCGTCCAGGACGGCAAGGTGATGTTCGACGGCATCACCGTCGACGCCACCTACGAGGTCTTCGATCCCTTCGCGCAGGAAGAAGACGACTAGCCACGATCATCGGCGACCCTGGGCCCGAAAACGGCCTTTTTCGGTGCGACCCCCGGCTGCTCAGCCGGGGGTCGCACCGTTTTTGGCCATTATTGATGCCAGCCGGCAGGATAAGGCGGGTCAGGCGATCCGGCCCAGGATATCCCGGCGATAGCGGACCGTCAACCAGGAGGTGCGGAACGCGAGGTGGGCGAAATACGCCACGAACAGCAGATGGATGGCTGTTGCGCCTTCGGGCTGCAGCAGCCATTTTCCGATCAGCCACACCACGAAGAAAGCCACGGCGGCGCCGCCCATCGAATCCCGGAAGGCGCGGGTGGCGGTGGCGCCCATGTAGATACCGTCCCAGGTGAAGGCGGCGCAGCCCAGCGGCGGCATCAGCAGCAACCACGGGAGGAACTGCCGGGTAGCCTCGACAACGGACTCGTCAGAAGTCAGCAGTCGTACGGCGGGCAGGCCGGCCACTGCATAGAGTGCGATGAAAAGCAGCCCGATGCCCGCGCTCCAGATAAAAACCTGCCGCACGCTCTGGCGCAGCATCACCCCGTCGCGCGCCCCGATGAAGCGCCCCGAGAGCGCCTCTCCCGCATAGGCGAAACCATCGGTGAAATAGCTGAAGAACATCAGCAGCTGCATGATGATGGACCCGGCGGCCAGGCACAGGTCGCCATAACCTGCGGAGATCATCGTGAAGCCGATGTAGATGAGGATGAAAAAGAAGGAGCGGCCCAGCAGGTCGAGGTTCATCCGGAAGAAGCCGGGCAGGCTCCCGTCGCGCAGCAAGCCCGCGACATCCGCACGCGACAGTCGAGAGAAAACGCTCCGGCCATATTTACGCACACAGACCCAAAGGCCGAAGGCCAGGCCGCAGTATTGGGCCAGGACGGTCCCCAGCGGGATGCCGATGAATCCCAACCCGGGCCAGGACCCGACGCCGAAGGCCAGCAGGATGCTGGCGCCGATGTTGACGGCGTTGATGATCAGGTCCAGCCACATCGAATCGACGGAGTTCTGCATCCCCACCAGCCAACCCCGCAGGGTCATCAGGCTCATCGTGGCAGGCGCCGCCCAGATACGGATGAAGAAATAACGCTCCGCCAGGAGTTTGACCTCCGGCGTGGCGTCGGTCAGCAGCATCACCCCCTTGAAAAAGGGCCACTGGAGCACGATTGCGGCGAAAGCCGCCAGCAGGGCCAGGCCGGTGCCGCGCAGGAAGATGCGTCCGGCTTCCGCCGGGTCCTCCCGGCCGAACGCCTGGGCCGTCAGGCCGCCCGTGCCCGTGCGCAGGAATCCGAAGGTCCAGTACAGCAGTGTCAGTACCATCGAGCCAACGGAGATAGCCCCGATCTGCGCCGCCGTATCACCGCCCAGATGGCCCGCCACCGCCGTATCCACCATGCCCACCAGGGGTACGGTGATCCCGGCCAGGATGCTGGGCAGCGACAGCCGCAGGATCTCGCGGTTGAGGGCTTTGTTCATCGGAATTTCTTATCCTCCTCGAGCATCCCGAGGTAGGAATTGTAGCGCTCGGCGCTAATCTGCCCGGCCTCAAGCGCCTCCTTGACGGCGCAATCGGGCTCATGGGTATGCGTGCAGGGGACGAAGCGGCAGTTGTCCATCACCGCGAGCATCTCCGGGAAATACTTGGAGATCTCCTCTTTCTCGAGATCCACCAGGCCGAAACCGCGCAGACCGGGCGTATCGATGACGAAGCCGCCGGAGCCGAGCCGGTACATCTCGTACAGGGAAGTCGTGTGCATCCCCTGCAGATGCGCCTCGGAGATGCGGCCGATCTTGGGGTCGAGCGAAGGGTCGAGGGCTTTGATGAGGCTGGATTTGCCCACTCCGGATTCGCCCGAGAAGAGGTTGATCCGGCCCTGGCAGCGCTCCCGCAGGGCGTCGATGCCCTCGCCGGTGCGGGCGGAGGTTTCGAGGACGGGATAGCCGGCGCCCTCATAGATCCGCCGGAAGGCGGCCATCATTTCCGGGACTTCCTCGCGGTAGAGGTCCACCTTCGCCAGGACGATCAGCACCGGGACCTTGTAGACCTCGCAGGTCACCAGGATCCGGTCCAGGAAGGGGAGCTTGAGCTCCGGGAAAAGCAGGCTGACCACGATGACGGCCTGATCCAGGTTGGCCGCGATGACGTGGGACTGCCGGGAGAGGTTGGTGGAGCGGCGGATCAGGTAGTTCTCGCGCGGAAGGATTTCCTTGATCACGGCCGGATGCTCCTCCGTGGCGGGGCCGTCGGTCTCATACCGGACCCGGTCCCCCACGGCGACAGGATTGGTGGCGCCGCTGCGCTCCAGGCGGACCTTCCCGCGCAGGACTGCCGGGAAAAGCTCCCACGCAGGGAGCTCGCTCAGCAGGTAGTGGCTTCCCGCATTCTTGACAACGGTCGCAATTCCATCCATCTATTTGGCCCGGCCGACAAGTTTCTCGGCGAAGCGGTGCAGCGCCTCCACCTTCACGGCGCCCAGACCGGCGTCGGCAACGGCTTCCAGCGCCTCCTGCGTGAAACGGACGATTTCGTCCTTGGCATCCTGGTCGACGCCATATTCAAGGTAGATCTCCTTGACCGCGGCAATCTTGGCCGCCCGCTGCTCGGGGGTCTCGGAGGGCAGGGCGAAAGCCTCGAGAAAGACTTCCTTTTCGACCGTCTTCTCCATCGTGCGGACCGTGAGCCAGCTCTTCTTGCCGTTGACGATGTCCCCGCCGATCGGCTTGCCGAACACCTGCTCGTCGCCGAAAGCGTCCAGATAGTCGTCGGCTACCTGGAAGGCCATCCCCAGGGAATAGCCATAGCGGTAGAGGGCGTCGCTCTCAGCCTGGGAGGCGCCGCCGATGATGGCGCCCATCGCCGCGGAGCAAGCCAAGAGCACAGCCGTCTTCAGGCCGATCATCTTGTTGTATTCGTCCATGGGGACTTCCCGCTCGCTCTCGAAATCCATATCGTACTGCTGCCCGTCGCAGACCTGGGCGGCCGTGCGGGAGAAGAGCTCCAGCACGCGGTCCAGCACGGCGTGCGGAGCCTTGGCGATGCGCTGGTAGGCATCGATCAACATCACGTCGCCGGACAGGATGGCGGTGTCCTCGTCCCACTTTTTCCATACGGTCTGCACCCCGCGCCGCAATGGCGAACGGTCCATGATGTCGTCGTGCATCAGGGTGAAGGAGTGGAACACCTCCAACGCCGACGCCGGGGCGAGGATGCCCTCGTCGAAGGTGTCGGAGAAGAAGGAATAGGTGGTCAGGCACAAGCGGGGCCGGATGCGTTTCCCGCCGATGGCGATCATATAGCGCAGGGGGTCGTACAGCCGGACCGGCTCGTTCGTAAACTCGATGTTGTCAAACAGTTGCTTGACGAGTTCGTTGATTTGATTTTCTGTCCTCATATTGTACAAAGATAACTCTTTTTTGCGTTATCTTTGTGTCTGTTATGAAGATAATCTTTGCTACCGCCAACAAAGGCAAACTCCGCGAAGCCGCCGAGGTGCTCGGCCCCGGCTACGAGGTCGTTTCGCCCGCCGACCTGGGCATTTTCGAAGACATTCCCGAGACGGGCGCCACCTTGCAGGAGAATTCCCTCCAGAAGGCGCAATATCTCTTTGAGCGGACGGGGCTGCCCTGTTTCGCCGACGACACCGGCCTCGAGGTCGATGCCCTGGACGGCGCCCCCGGCATCTACTCCGCGCGCTACGCGGGGCCGGGCCACGATAGTGAGGCCAATATGGATAAGCTTCTGGCGGAGTTGGAGATTCGCCGATCGGGGTCGGCGAATGACGGACTGACGGGGTCGGCGAATGACGGAAAGAACCGGCGGGCGCGGTTCCATACCGTGGTCACACTGATCCTCGCGGACGGGCAGCCCCACTTTTTCGAAGGGATCTGCGAAGGCGCCATCGCCCGGGAGAAGTCCGGGTGCGGCGGTTTCGGCTACGATCCCATCTTCCTGCCCGACGCCTATCCCGGGCGCACCCTCGCCGAAGTCTCCGAAGCGGAGAAGAACGCCGTCAGCCACCGCGGAAACGCGTTGCGGGCCATGGCCGATTGGCTCAAGGCCCGCAAAGTCTGACACTGGCACCAATAATGGCCTAAAACGGTGCGACCCCTGGCTGAGCAGCCGGGGGTCGCATCGAAAAAGAGCGAAATCGACGCCAGGGTCTTTGTGACTGGCTAGATGAAGATGTAGCGGAGGATGAAGAGCACGGCCAGGACCCACATCGGGATGGAAATGTCCTTGAATCGGCCGGCCAGGGCGTGGGTAATCACGTACGCGATCACGCCGATCAGGATACCGTCGGAAATGCTGTAGGCCAACGGCATCAGGATGATGGTCAGGAACGCCGGGATTGCCTTGCAGTAATCATCCCAGTGGATGCGCTTCACGGAAGGCATCATCATCACGCCCACGATCACCAGGGCGGGAGCCGTCGCGGCACCCGGGATGGCCAGGAAGATCGGCGAGAAGAACAGCGCGAGGGCGAAGCAGACCGCCGTCGAGAAGGCAGTCAGGCCCGTACGGCCGCCCGCACCGACACCCGCAGCACTTTCAACGTAGGTCGTCGTGGTGGAAGTACCGAGGCAGGCGCCGCAGACGGTGGCGATGGAGTCCGCCATGAACATCTGCTCCATTCCCTCCACCTCGTCACGCTCGACCAGACCGGCCCCCTGATGGACGCCGATGATGGTTCCCATCGTGTCGAACATATCGATGAAGAGGAAGGTGAACACGACCACCAGCATATCCCAGCTGAAGACGTGCGCGAAGTCAAATTTGCAGAAAATCGGGGAGACGCTCTGCGGCAGGGACAGCAGTTGCACGGCACCGGCGTCATTGCGGACCAGCTGCGTGACCGCGTCGCCCGTCGCGGGATCCTTGATCAGCAGGCCGATCAGGGTGGTGACGATGATACCGATCAGGATGCCGCCACGAACCTTGAGCATCACCAGGCCGGCCGTGATCATCAGGCCGATCATCGCGACCAGCGCCGTGCCTTCGGTAATCTTGCCGAGGGTGACGAGCGTAGAGTCGGAGTTGACGATGATGCCGGAGTTCTGCAGGCCGATAAAGGCGATGAACAGGCCGATACCGGCCCCGATCGCCTTCTTCAGCGTGCCCGGGATGGCATTCAGCAGCCAGGTGCGGACCTTCGTGAGGGTCAGGATGATGAACAGGATACCCTCGATGAACACGGCCGTGAGGGCGAACTGCCAGGAGTAGCCCATCGTGAGGCAGACCGTGTAGACAAAGAAGGCGTTCAGGCCCATGCCCGGAGCCAGGCCGAAAGGCTTTTTGGCATAGATTGCCATCACCACCGTACCGATGATGGCGGCGAGGGCCGTAGCCGTAAAGACCGATCCGCCGGGCATGCCGTCCAGCGCGCTGAAGATGCCCGGATTGACGGCCAGGATGTAGGCCATCGTCAGGAAGGTGGTGATACCCGCGACGATTTCCGTGCGGACGTTATGCTTTTCGGCATCGAAGCCGAAAACCTTGCCGAGGAAACTGTTAGCCATTGGTCAAGCGATTAGAACACCCACTTGATACCGGCGCAAGGACGGCACCAGAATCCCTTGCAGGTCCCGAAATGGTAGGAGAGTTCCACCTCGCCGCCGATGTTGAGGTTGTCGCAGCCGAAGTGACGGCCGACGTTGTACCACAGCTGGGGCTCGGAGATGAAGACCGTGCTGGCCCTGGCACCCAGGATGGGGCCGTTATGGTCGGTATACAGCATGTGGTCTTCCCACCAGAAATCGGCAAAACCGGAGAAGCGCAGGCCCTCCACGCCGAAGAGGTCGCTCATACCCCAGACAAAGGTGAACTGGAGGGGCGCTTTCTGCGTGGTGTAGGTGATCTTCTTGAAGAGCACCTTGAAATTGAAGGTGTTCTTGAAATCGGCGCTGTGCACGAAATAATCAATACCGGCCAGGAAGGCGCTGTTGATCGTGAAGCCATTGTAGACACCGCCGTTATACTCGACCTGGAGGCTGAGCGGGGCGATCGCAGAATTCTGCCAGAAATTCAGGCAGCGGGCAATCTCAAAGTAGGTACCGCTCGGAGCATAGACCTTGTTGTTCTTGTCGCGCGTGTTGAAATCGTGGTCGATGAAGAAGAAGGTGTTGCCCCAATTGTCGTTGTAGAAACCCTCCAGCGTCGTGGTGACGTGCTGACGGTCGGAGCCGAAATCATAGAAGATCTGCAGGTTGGTCTGCGCCTTTGCTCCCTGAGCAAACAGCAATGCGGCAACGGCCGCAGCCAGAGTGATTACTTTTTTCATTGTATTAATAAATTTGGATTATTCTCAGACCTTGATGAGAGAGGTCACCTCGACGCCCTCGGGCATCTGCGCCCGGCCGTTCAGCTCCTCGATCTCGATGATGAAGTTGATCATCAGCTGTTTGGGATGGAAGTATTTCTCCATCATCCGCGACGCGGCGCCCACCGTGCCGCCGGTGGCCAGCAGGTCGTCGTGGATCAGGACCACGTCGTCCGGCGAGATGGCGTCCTTGTGGATTTCGATGGTGTCCGGGCCATACTCTTTCATGTAGCGCTCGCTGTACGTGTCGGCCGGGAGCTTGCCCGGTTTGCGGCACATCACGAGGCCGGCGCCGAGGCGGATCGCCAGGGCGGGCGCAATCACGAGGCCGCGGGTCTCCATCCCCACCACCTTGGTGATGCCTTTATCCTTGTACAGCTCGTAGAGCATATCGACGACCTCCCGCAAGCAGTCGGCGTCTTTGAACATCGTTGTGACATCCCAGAACAGGATGCCCTTGACAGGAAAATCCGGAACGGTCCGGAGATGGGCTTTCAGGTTTTCTACACTCATAGGGCGACTAACAACATACGAAGATAATATTTTTCCGTGAGATTTCTGTATATTTGTGTGAATTAATTCGTATGCAAAAAAGAAGTGGAAAAGGCCGGCAGGCATCCCGCGGAAAGAAGCGGACCGGCGCAAGCAGCAAGAAGGTTTTCCCGCAGTTTGTCGGGAAAGTACAGATGACGCGCGAGGGTTTCATCTTCGTGATCGTCGACGGTCAGGACGAGGATATCTTCGTCAAGGCCGCCAAAACCCGTCACGCCCTGAACGGGGACACCGTCCGGGTCGCCGTGACCCGGGAACGGGCCGATACGCGGCGCCGCGAGGGCGAGGTGGTGGAAATCATCGAGCGCTCCAACCGGCCCTTCGTCGGTTACTATCACACCGTCGGCGCCCAGGCCTGGGTGCTGATGCAGAGCAAATCGATGCCGTACGACATCCAGGTGGATGCCGAAGAGGCGGCCGCAATGGGGGCGGAGGCCGGGATGAAGGTCGCCGCCGTGGTGGACCGCTGGGACCGCCGCGACCATGGGCCGCACGGCCACGTCGTGGACGTGCTCGGGCAGCCCGGCGAGAACGATACCGAGATGCACGCCATCCTTGCCGAGTTCAACCTCCCCTACCGCTTCTCCCCCGAGGTGGAACAGGCGGCGGACAAGATCTCCGACGAGATCACGGCGGAGGACCTGAAGGGCCGCAAGGATTTCCGCGACACGCTGACCTTCACCATCGACCCCGCCGACGCCAAGGACTTCGACGATGCGCTGTCGTTCAAGCCGCTGGAGAACGGGAATTATGAGGTCGGCGTCCATATCGCCGACGTGTCCTGGTATGTGAGGCCGGGATCGGCCGTCGACAAGGAGGCGCAGGAGCGCGGGACCTCCGTGTATCTGGTGGACCGCACCGTGCCGATGCTGCCGGAGAAGCTCTGCAACAAACTTTGCTCGTTGCGGCCGAACGAGGACAAGCTGACGTTCTCGGCGGTCTTTGAGATGACGCCCAAGGCGGAGGTCCGCTCCCGCTGGATCGGCCGCACCGTCATCAATTCCAACTTCCGCCTCGACTACGATGGCGCTCAGCAGATCATTGAATCTGCGGCGCCGCTGCGCGACAGCCAGCCTCGCCAGACGTCCGGCGATGCCGGACCCCTCCCATCTGGCGATGGGCCCCTCCCTCTTACGATGCCGAGGGTGGCACGTTCTGGCGAAGCTGCTGCCGCCTCCGCTGCGCCGGCAGATTCCCTCCCTCCCGGCAGTTCTCCGCGGATTGCGGGTGTCGCCGCGAGCAGGCCGGATCGCGATAGCGATTACCCGGCCATCCCCCTCGAGGGGGTGCAGGGGGTGACGACCGACGCGCGCCTGGTGGAGGCAATCCTTTGCCTCCACAGGCTGGCGAGCGTTCTGAAAGAACGTGAGCGGAAGGCGGGCGCAATCGATTTTGACCGGCCGGAGATGAAGGTGGAGGTGGATGAGCAGGGGAAGCCGGTGCGGGTGTACCAGAAGGTGTCGAAGGAGGCGAACTGGCTGATCGAGGAGTTCATGCTGCTGGCGAACCGGACCGTGGCGGAGTTCGTCGCGACGGGCGGTCAGCTCAACGGCGTGGCGCAGAAGAACGCCAAGACCTTCGTCTACCGCGTCCACGGCGAACCCAACGAGCTCAAAATCGAGAACCTCTATACCTTCGCCAAGGGCTTCGGATACCGCATCCCGACCGACGGCCCCACGGGCGGACGCGCCACGGCGAAGCAGCTCAACGAGCTGCTGGAATCCGCCAAGGGCAAACCGGAGTCCGCCGCGCTGGAGAACCTCGCGCTGCGGGCGATGGCCAAGGCCTGCTACAGCACCGACAATATCGGCCACTACGGCCTTGCCTTCAAGTTCTATACGCATTTCACCTCGCCCATCCGGCGCTATCCGGACCTGATGGTCCACCGCCTGCTCGCCCTGTACCAGGGCGGGGCCGAGAGCCGCAAGAAGGAGAAATATGAAGAGGAGTGCCGCCACGCCTCCGAGCGGGAGCTCGTGGCCGCGGACGCCGAACGCACCTCCATCAAGTACAAGCTGGTCGAGTTCATGATGGACAAGATCGGCGAGGAGTACGACGGCCACGTGTCCGGCATCACCGAGTGGGGTATGTACGTGGAGATCGAACCGACCAAGATCGAGGGCATGGTGTCCGTCCGGGACATCAAGTCCGATTTCTACGAATTCGATGAAGCGCGCTACCGGCTCGTCGGCAGGCGCCGTCACCACCAGTTCCGCCTCGGCGACCCCGTCCGCATCCGCGTCAAGAGCGCCAATCTCGAGCAGCGCCTGCTGGATTACGAACTGATCGAAGAAAAGTCTTCTTAGATCAGCGGTTCTGCGGTCATGGCCGCAGGCTGCGGAATTCCCATCAGCTTCAGGATGGTCGGCGCCACGTTACAGAGGGCGCCGTCCTTGACGGTCTTCACCGCGTCGCCGGCATTCATCACCACGAACTGCACCGTGTTGAGTGAGTGCGCCGTGTTGGGCGTACCGTCCGGGTTGACCTCGAAGTCGGCATTGCCGTGGTCGGCGGTCAGCAGCACCACGTAGTCGTGCGCGATGGCGGCTTCCACCACCTTGCCCACCAGTTTATCGATGCATTCGACCGTCTTGGTCACGGCGGTATAAACACCGGTGTGACCCACCATGTCACCGTTGGCAAAATTCAGGATGATGAGGTCCTCCACCTCGGAGTTGATCTTGTCGATCAGCTTCTCGGCCACTTCGGGGGCGCTCATCTGCGGCAGCAGGTCGTAGGTCGGGACCTTCGGGGAGTTCACCAGGATGCGGTCTTCGTTCTCGAACTGCAGCTCGCGGCCGCCGTTGAA
>Ga0310696_10003691_pt1 | contig 19021 bp, 18 predicted proteins | sample AusTroGonzalo_MG_4_FD_203885 | JGI IMG/M metagenome (GOLD analysis project Ga0310696, IMG submission 203885) | Bovine rumen microbial communities from tropical cattle in Woodstock, Queensland, Australia - Gonzalo_02 (v2) (version 2) | ecosystem: Host-associated > Mammals > Digestive system >... | reverse complement strand
TGCCTTGATTAGCATCCTCCGTGAGTTCGCTAAGGGGTATACGCCGCGCTTCGGTAACTAAACTTAAAAATAAAAAAAGGAAGGCCGTGAGGCCTTCCTTTTTTTATTGCTGAAAGTTCAGATCATTTGCCGGGTTTTACACAGAGGTAAATGAGCAGAATGAGGTTTACGAGGGGGATGAGGTAAAGCAGCACCCAGAGGCCGGAATGGCCGCAGTCATGGAGACGGCGGACAGAAATGGAGACCGAGGAGATGAAAACGATGACGGCAAGGATCGTGCCGATGACACCGCCGATCAGGCCGCCGAGGATCCAGCTGAGGATCAGGATGACCACCAGCGGAATGATGAACTCTTTTCTGGAGGCTTTGCCGCTGAAGTTCAGGATATTGGTGAAGAAGCTGACGAATTCGTTCATGATGATACTCCTTATTTGTTGGATAAAGGTTAATGTCTAACTTATTATAGCTTATTTGGCCGTTAAAGTGAAATGCGGGTCATCCGTTTATGGCTCTCTTGGCCACATAAACGCGGAAAAGGGCGGCTGCCAAGAGCATGATGAGAATATGCCAGAGAGCCGGCCAGGCGGCCGAGACGATGCAGGCGATTATAGCGATTGGCACGATACCGAAGCCGCAAAGCAATATTCCGACTATGAGCCAGACGACGTTGAAGACGTTCAGGGTCAGATAGGCGGAAAAGACGAAAAGGAAAAAGCCCAGGATGTAGGAAACAATGAGGATCGGGGGCAGCAGGGGCCTCGTTAAGCCCGGTATCAAGGAGAGGATGACAAGTATTACGCCTATGCCTATGACAGTGGGGGAAATGAAGGTCAGAGGCGCTATGAAGGCCGACAGGAACTGAGCTCCCTTGTAAATAAGGAAGATGATGAAGACGATCGCCAGCAAAACGAGTATGGAGGCGAGGAAATTTCCGAGTTGTTTCATATTTTTGGCCTTGTGTTAGGGGTTAAATCTTTCGATTCGGTATTCGTAGCCCTGCTCCGTCAGGAACATCTGCCGGTTAAGGGCGAAATCCTGTTCCATGGAGTTCTGGGTGACGATGGTGTAGAAATAAGCGCTGTTCGGTCCCGGCTTAGGCCTCAGAATGCGGCCCAAGCGCTGGGCCTCTTCCTGACGGGAGCCGAAAGTGCCGGAGATCTGGATGGCGACGTTGGCGTCCGGAAGATCGACGGCGATGTTGCCGATCTTGGAAACGATGAGGACGTCGATCTCGCCCTTCTTGAACATGCCGTAATAGCGGTCGCGCTTGTCCTGAGTCGCCGAGCCGGTGAGGAGCGGGATATTAAGTTCTTTGGACAACTTGGTGAGCTGCCCGATGTACTGGCCGATGATAAGGATGTGGGCGCCCTTGTGCCGCTTCAAAAGCTGCTTTACGACTTCGGTCTTGTTGGGGTTTTCAGACGCGATCCTGAAACGCACCCTGTCGCTGGCGACGGCATAGTCGCACTGGCTCTCCTCGGAGAGAGGGATCCTTATCTCCGTGCATTTGGCAGCGGCGAGCCACTGCTGGCTCTCCAGTTCCTTCCAGGGAACGTCGTAGCGTTTCGGTCCGACAAGGCTGAAGACTTCGCCCTCCTTGCCGTCTTCCCTGACGAGGGTGGCGGTGAGGCCCAGGCGTCTTCTGGCCTGAATGTCGCTTGTGATCCTGAAGACCGGCGCCGGCAAAAGATGCACTTCATCGTAGATAATCAGTCCCCAGTTGCGTTTGTGGAAGAGCTTGAAATGCGGGAAGTCGTCGCTGCTCTTTTCCGGATGGTAGGTGAGGATCTGGTAAGTTGCGAGCGTAATGGGAGCGATCTTCTTGATCTGTCCGGAGTATTCAGCGATGTCCTCGGGCGGGATGTCGGTCTTGTCCAAAAGTTCCTCGCGCCACTGGCGCAGCGCGGTAATGTTGGCGGAGAGAACGAGCGTGCAGGTCTGAAGCCTGGCCATGGCGCAGATGCCAATTATCGTTTTGCCGGAACCGCAGGGCATCACCACCACGCCGCAGCCGCCTTCGACGGAGCCGCCCTTGTAGAAATTCTCCACGGCCAGTTCCTGATATTTCCTGATGGCGAAACCGCTCTCGCTTTCCGGCTTGAGATGGAAATGATAGGCGTCGCCTGGTTCGTAGCCGACAAGGTCCTTGACAGGATAACCGAACTGAGTGAGGAGTCTTTTGATCTCGCCGCGGTATTTCTTATCGACCAGCCAGGAGATATACTGCCCATAGCCTTGGACGTCATGCGTTAAAAGCTGCGAGATCTTTGGATGCGCTGAAACATAGCGGGCGACTGTGTCATCGGTCGAGTAAAGCCTGAGCCATTCGCCTTCGGCCGGGGCGATGACCATTTTCCCGTAACGGGAGCTAATGTCCTTGATGTTGGCCAAAAGGCCTTCCGGAAGAGGGAACTTGCTGTATTTGTCAAGCAGGACGATAAGTTCGTCCGGCGTCAGCCCCGAGGCGATGGCGTTCCACAAAGATATGTTGCTTATGCGGTAGGTATGGATGTGCTCGGGGCTTTTTTCCAGCTCCGCAAAACGCGCCAGGGCGTCCCGGGCTTCCGGGAAGAGGGGATTGTCGACTTCTAATAGAACGGTGAGGTCGCTTTGGACTATTACAGGGTTGGATAGATTTGGCATTTTGAATTACAGTTGGAAAGTCTGCAGCACCGCTCTTTTGTCTGTTATTTTCGTCATGGCTTGGCGCACTTCGTTTAAGCTTTCCTCTTTGACTACGAACTGACCGAGGCCGACCTGCGCGCTGAAATTACGATACCAGGAGATGTGGCGCTGAAGCTGCTGCTTCGTCTGCGTCGGGCAGTTCATAAGTACGGTAACGGCTCCACGGCTGTAGAACAGGCCCATGCTTCGCATGATGCGGAGCTTCATGACCATGTCGGTGTCGGAGGAGAACAGCCTCGACAGCCTTTGGTAGAAGATCTTGGGATTTTGGATGGAGGCGAGTTTGTCGTGCGAGAGATAATAGTGCTTGCGGCCCTTTTCATCAGTAGTTTCGTCGGCGATCTCAAGGCCGAGCGCCTTTATCCTGAGATCGTTGGAATGATTGAAAATGACTTCGTTGTCCCTGGTGACCGTTATGGTGCCGGTCACGGGGATGGAATAATCCACGGCGCTGATGCGGTTGGAGTTCATGAGCTTCATGATATTGTCGTCGCTCATGTAGCAAAGAAGCATGTTGTTTCCCATTAAGGAAAAAGATTTGGGATACTTTTGCAAAAGCCGCTGGGCGTCCTCGGGTCTGTCAAAAGCAAAAAAGCAGGCGTCCTTGTGAAGCGTCACTTCGCCCATCACCCAGTCTTTAAGGGTGGCGAGCACGTTATCCGGGATAGGTGCGGTGGCGTATTTTTTAAGGAAGTCTATCAGCATGCTGACGGGACGGCCTAGCGAGGCGGCGTCGCGGATGTTTTTCTGCTTAAGGTAAAAGAGCGAGCTGGCATGGTTGGATTTGGGGTCCATGTCCATGAAGAGGGAAAGGAAATAGCGGACGTAGTCCCAGCGCCCGGAATTGATGAGCACGATCTCGAAATCGTTTTTTACTACGAGCTGCAGCTTACTGGAGTCGTAACTTGGGATCGGGGCGTCGCAGACTATGGCTTCACCGAGTTCGGTAAGCGTAACATACTCCTTCCCATCCGAAGTGGTGCAGTGGTAGGTTATGCCGGGAATGAAGAAGCGCTGTTTCAGTTCATGGTCGAAGATCTGGCGCATTTCTTCCTTTGTGCAATCCTTGAGATTAGCGCTTTCCCAGCCCCAGGTTTTCTTTTTGCCGCCAACGGAATAGCAGTCTTTTATTTCTCTCTCGATCACTTCCAGCACTTCGTCAACGGAAAGCCAATGCCCGGCGTACTGCCTCAGCAGGCGGGTGTATATGTTCACCAGGTAAAGTTCCAGGGAGGCTATGCGGCAGTCGCCCTCGTTGTTCCAGACAGACGGGCAGGCGTTGCGCCATTCCACGTATTTTTTCATCTGGGCCCCGAGAGGAAGGAGACGGAATTTGGAAAGGTTCGGGCCGGGGGCGATGACGCCGGAAGAATCCATGCAGAGGATCCTGGAGTCTATGCCGAAGCGCAGCACATATTCGAATAGCAGATCTCTATCCTTGACGTTGGCGAAGCGTTTTTCCAGCATGTCGCGGCTGAAGGCGTAGAAACGCCGCAGGTTGCTGTAGCGCAGGTACCCTTTTTCCGCCAGGGACAGAAAGCTGTCGAGCCAGCGGCACATTTTTCCGGAAAACTCCGGATTGACGTTTTCGGGAAGATCGTAGCAGGTAATGTCATCCAGCCTCGGTTCCGGAAGCGGGATCTCGTCATTGTCAAAAAAAGGCGCCAGGATTATTTCGCCTTCCAGGTGATTTTGCGTGAAGACGCCGGGCGGCCAGAGCGAAGGGTCGGTGAAGAAAGCGACGCCGTAATAGTGCAGCTCGGCGATGTGGGAAAGGTCAAGCCCTTTGGTGAAGGCACCGGCATGGTACTGCAGTTCGCAGCAGCGCATGATGCATCCGCTCCTCTGCCCGACGTCCTCCATCGCCAGGGGCGAAGTAGGCTCCGCGGGATTTATCTTATAGCGCAGCCCGTAGCGGTGCCTCAGGACAGCTATCAGCGCGTAGGCTTGGGGGGAGAGTTTCTTGAGTACAGCCTGGCGCTTTTCTTTGTCCGCCACCGCTTCCATGTAATGGACGCCGTACATGTTCTCGCCGTCTTCCAGCTGACGCTTGGAGAGCCAGACTTTGAACATCTGCTTGAGGGAATGCCTTTCGTTTGCCAGCTTGAAAAGATGGATGATGTCGAGAGAATCACTTTCCATGGATGATGACCTTTATGGGAATGTTCATGCGGGCGCACTGACGCTCGATGTCGGGAATGTGCTTCTCCGCCACGAGCCAGTGGGTCTCGTCCAGCTCGCTGATGATAGCCCTGCTGACGCAGTGGTTCTTTTTCAATTCCTCGCTCATCTTGGGATCGGGAACCGTCAGGATGTGTACATGGTAGTGGAGAACGTTCATTTTTCTTTTGGGGCTCTCTGCGACCAGAAGACATAGTAGGCGATGGCCGAGGCCGCCGTCACGTTTAAGCTTTCCACGCTTCCCTCCGTCGGGATGGAGAAGAGCGGAAGGCTTTTCCTTGCGCGCTCCGGCAAGCCGTGCGGCTCGTTGCCTGAAACTATAACCTTATTTACACTATTATTATAGCACAAATCAAATTTAATGGAGCTTCCTTCGCCGGAAAGAGCGCAGACTCTGTCGGAATTATCCATCAGGTATTGCATGGCCTCATCCTCATCCAGGTAGAGGAAGCGCGAGTCGAGAGCCGCGCCGGCGCTTGCCCTGATGCAGAGGGGATGGAGGTGCGAAACGCAGTTTTTGACGAGCAGGAAGTCCTTGCAGCCGAAAGAGGCGGCGCTTCTTATGATGGTGCCCAAGTTGCCGGGATCCTGAAGCTGCCAGAGGCAGGCGACAGGCCCGTCCTTGGGAAGTTCAGACGGCTTTGAGAGAAGCTTGGCGGGCTCAACTAGCAGCGCCAATCCTTCGGGATTCTTCAGGACGCTTATTTTCTCGAAACATTCCTTGGTCAGGATATAAAAGGGGACGGAGGACGAGGAGAACTTTTTCGCAAGTTCGGCGCATTTCGGAGTCGCTTCCTGGGAAAGAAGCACGCCTTTTATAGCGCTTTTGATCTTAAGGGCGTAATCGGCCGCGACCGCACCCTCGGCGAAGCAGAGATCATGTTCGGATCTTCCTGATTTTTCCCTGAGGGAAAGCGCCAGGTCTATTATTGCAGCGCGGCGGCTGGTTATAATTTGCGATTCATTCATTGCTTTCTCCTAATAGATCACCTGTCTCGGATCGCAGGCTCTCTTTTGCAGTTTCGTGGCGAAGCTTTTCAGAAGCGGGCTGGCGCCCTTGTGGATGTGGACGAGGGCGTAGCGGCGCAGCGCCTCGTCGCGTTCGCCTCTTTGGTCGGCGCATTTCCCGAGCATCAGCTGGGCGGCGGCCTGGATCCTTGGCTTTTTCATTCCTTCTTTTATCGCTATCTCAAACCATTTCTCAGCGCTCACGCTGAAGCCCAGGGAGAGGGCGGCGGAACCAGAGAGGAAGGCGGCGTCGGGCGTCAGGTCGCGCCAGGCGGTTTTGCTCCGGCAGCGGGCGTAGAAATTCGTTGCAGAGGCAAAGGACCCCTGGTGGTTGCCGAAACTGAGCTCCGTTCTTATGCTCATTATTTCGACAAAGGGGGAATTGGGATAACGCTTTTTCAAATAATTTAGATGCCCTGAAGCGCATCTGGGGTAACCTTCCCGGCAGTATTCCCAGATAAGGAAGATGCGCATTTCCGTTTCAAAACGGGGATTTTTTTCAAACTGCTCCTCAATGATCGACAAGCTTTTGCTGAGGCTGGCCGGCTGAACGATCCAGCCTACGCACATGGGCAGCGGCCAGGGCGCGGTGTCCACGACGCAGTTGTAGGCGGAATTCAGCATGTTGGCGTCCGCGGCCGTCTCTTCGAAACGCTGCGCCCGCATTATCTGGGTTAGAGCCCGCTTCAGCCAGATCATGGTGTTGGCCGTATGATCGGACCTTGCCTCAGAGGAGGCGCGCATAAGGAAACTGATGGCGGAGTAAAGGTAGGTTTCAGGAGTATTGTCTTTTTTCAGAAGCGCCAGGCTTAGTTCGCAGCAGTCTTTTATCCTTTGGTCGAGCAGCTCCAGCTTAGCTTCGTCCTCTCCGTGCATGACAATGGAGCCGAGAGTGGAGGCCGCCAGGCAAAACAGCGGGGCGATATTCTCCGGGGATTTTTTCTGTTCTTTTAAGAAAAGTTTTTCCGCTTCGGAAAAGCGTGCCGAGTAGAGAAGATCGCGGCCTTTTTCCAGAGCGTCTTCGGCTTGGCAAACGGCAGCGGCAAGCAATAGCAAAACTAAGAAAGCCTTCCTCATAACAGCTTCTTCCTCAGCCTGCTTGAGGGAATCCCAAGAGCTTCCCTGTATTTCACAACGGTGCGGCGGGCGATGGGACAGCCCTTTTCCGCCATGATCTTCGCGATCTCGTCGTCGCCGTAGGGCTTTCCTTTGTCTTCGCCGTCCACTATTTCGCGCAGAAGATTCTTGGCGTCCGCTCCGGAAGTCTCGCTGCCGTTTTCGCTTGTCGCGACGCGGCTGAAGAAATCCTTCATTTCCATAAGCCCTTGCGGCGTGTCCATGTATTTCTTGGAAATGGCCCTGCTTACGGTGGAGTCGCTGAGTTCAAGCTCTTCGGCCAGTTCGTGCATCGTAAGCGGGCGCATGTGCCCGGGGCCGTTCCTGAGAAAATCTTCCTGATGGGCGACGATCGCTTCTGCGACGCGCAGGATCGTGCTTTTGCAAAACTGCAGCTGTCCGATGAAATTTTTCCCGGCTTTTATCCTGTCTCTTGCGAAGGCGCGGCTTTTTTCATCTTTTGCGCGCATGGCGTTCACGAAACTTTTCGAGATCCTGACATAGGGGAAACGGTCGTCGTTCGTTTCCGTCGTGAAGGAACCGTCCTCGTTTTCCCTGACTATGACGTCAGCCACGGCGTTTTCCGGCTTAATGTAAGTCAGATCCCTGCCGGGACGGAAATCCAGGCTTCCTATCGTTTCAAGGGCGTCTTTAAGCTCTTCTTTGCCGATTTTCAGGCTGTTCATTATTGCCGGGAAGCGCTGGTGGAGCATGTCCTCGTAATGGTCGCGGATAATGGCGTAGGCGGTTGAATCGCCAAGGCTTTTCCTTTCCAGCTGCAGGAGGAAGCTTTCCCTTAGGTTGGCGGCGCCCAGCCCGGGCGGATCGTAGCTTTGCAGAAGCTTTATGGCCTTTTCCATTTTCGCCTTGGGAACGCCTAGCTTTTCCGCCATTTCTTTGGCGCTCTCCGTAAGGAAGCCTTTCTCGTCAAGACTGGAGATGAGATAGGTGTAAACGGGCTCGTATTCTTCGGGAAGGTCCAGGGCGAACTGGTCCTTCAGATCGTCGGCAAGCGTCGAGGGAGCCGAGAGAGAGTTCATGACGAAATCGTAGTTTTTTTGCAGCGTCTTCTGGTCGGAGTAGGCGATGTCTTCGCCGGCTTCCTCGCGGTAATAGTTCTGCCAGTCTTCGTCCTCTTCGTTCAGTTTGTCCAGCGCTTTTTCGCCTTCTTCGCTTTCTTTCGTTTCGAGGCGGTCAGCGTACTCGCTTTTTCTGCCCTCGCTTTCTTTTTCCGCTTTGTCCTGGCTGTCCGGGGAGAAGGCGTTTGCGAACATTTCGTCTTCGCCGTCGTCTTCTTCGGGATAATATTCCTCAAGGGCCGGATTGGTGTCCAGCTCTTTCTTTACGATCGTCTCAAGTTCGGCTCTGGGTGACTGCAAAAGCTGTATGGCCTGGCGCTGCTGTTGGGAGAGGCGCTGTTCAGTGCGGACGTTTAGGTCCAGGGCCAGATCCGGCTTCGGATTATATGAATTCTCGTCAGGCATGAAAATTGCTAGTTCAGTACTTATTGTACCAAAATCAAGGCCATAACAAAATTCTGAAGCAGAGTCTGGATGCAAAAATTCCTACTTTGTATAGCCCTTTTTATAGAAAATCGCAAAAAGCTGGAAAAATTGACGAACTTCTTGGAAAATTAAAAAAAAATGCCCAAAAAAGGAGATGCGCCAATGAACAAAAAATCCGTGATCGTCGTGGACGATTTTCCCGTAGTGGCCCTCGGTTTGAAAAGCATTCTCGAGGAGGCTGGTGATTTTGATTTTAAGGGATACGCCATAAACGTGTACGCCATGAGGGCGATCCTTAAATACCGGACGCCCGATCTCATCATCGTCGATTCCGTTCTCCCCAAGTCTGATCTCAGCGAGACCCTAAAAGAGCTCAAGCAAATTGCGCCTTTCTCACACATACTTTTATTCTGCTCCGCAGATGAGGAGTTCACAAGCGTTTTGGGGCTGCGCTGCGGAGTGAAAGGGATAATCTCCAAAAGAGCTTCCAAAGATGAAATTATAAAGGCGGCGAGAACGGTCTCCGCCGGCGGGACGTTCTTGTCAGGGGCCGCGGCGGAAAAGCTGACAACTTACATGGTCAAAAACGATATCGGCACGGCGGACAGAAAAAGGCCGGCCTTTTCCACGCGGGAATATATGGTGCTAAAGAGACTGACGGGCGGCGACTCAATTGCGAAGATCGCCAAAGATTTCGCTCTCAGCCCGAAGACCGTGGCGACTTACAGGGAGAGGCTGATGGGCAAGATAGGGGTGAGGTCCTTGGCGGGATTGATAAGATACGCGCTGCAGAACGATCTCTTGTCAGACTCTTAAGCCATTATGAAATCGAGCATCTCGGGAAGGTGCGTGTCCCAGAAGAGCCAGTTGTGACAGCCGGGATATTCCTTGTATTCATGGTCGATCCCGTGCTCGGTCAGCCACTTTTCCCAAGCCCTGTTGTGCTCTAAGAGAAAATCTTCCGTTCCGCACAGGAATTTTATGCGCGGCGTTTTATCGTTGGTAAGATCCTTGGCGATGATCTCTAACCTGGACGATTCGTCCCAGAGTCGGGCGCTGAATTCCGGCAGTTGCAGATACCTTCTGGAATCAACCGCGCCGGAAAAGCTTCCGATGGCTGAAAAGAGTTCGGGGAACTTAAGCCCTAACCTGAAGGAGCCGTAGCCACCCATTGAAAGGCCGCAGATCGCCCGCTGTTCACGCCCGATTTGAACAGGCAGATGGCTTTCAAAGTAGGGGATGAGTTCTTTTACGAAGAAGCTCTCGTAGTTGCCGCCGTGGGAATCCGTGGTGTCGGAGTAAAAGGAACGTCCGCCGTCAGGCATGACGATGATCAGTTCGGAATTGTATTTTTCCCAATAGCGCTCAATGCTCGTCATGCGCGTCCAATTGGTGTAATCGTCGGAAAGGCCGTGCAGGAGATAGAGTATCCTCGGCTGTTTGTCTTCTTTGAATTTGTCGGGGATAAGGGCGCGGAAGGCGTAGTTCACATCCAGCACATTGCTGAAAAAATGCCAATCAACATTAGCCATCGATAGTATCCTTAGTATAAAGTGGGAAGGAGGGGAAGCCCAAAAAGCGGCATTCCGGAACGGGCACGAGATTGAAATTCTTATAGACCAGTTTCTGCATTTCGCGGGCCAAGCCTACGACGTCTGCAGAGGTAGCTCCTTCTTTAGTCTCCAGCATATTGGCGTGCTTTCTGGAAACTACGGCCTGACCGCAGGACAAAGTCCCTTTGACGCCGATCTTGTCGAGGTAATAGGCGACGCTTGGAACTTTGCCATTAGCTTCTTCCGGCAGGAAGTTCCTGAAGAAGCTGCCGCAGGTCCTTTCCTTGGGATAGCGCCGGGACCTTTGGCGGATTATCTCGTAAGCTCTGCCTTTGGCGAAAGCAGTCTCAAATTCGCTGCCAGTTTTCAAAAGGAATTTTACCGACCAGACGAGCCATTTCTCGCGATGGAGGCGCGAAATATCGTAACCGTATTCGAACCAGTTTTTGTCAACTTCTTTCACTTCGCCATCAAGCGACATAACCTTTGCCGAAAGCAGAAAATCCGCCAGGAAAAATTCGAAGAAGTGGGCGTTGATGAAAGCGGCTCCGCCGACGGTCCCAGGCAGCCCGGCGAATTCTTCCAAGCCCAGGGCGTTGTTCGTGAGGGCGTAATCGATTACGTCCTGTACTAACGCTCCGCAGCCGGCTTCCAAAACGATCCCTTCAGAATTTTTGTCTAGGGAAAGCGTTTTGTTAACGGGATGGAGCACGAGGCCCTTGCATCCGGAATCGGAAATAAGCGTGTTGGCGCCTTCGCCCAAAATGCTCACGTCAAGGCCTTCTTTCTTGGCAAAGGCCAGGTCGGACTGGGCGTCCTCAACGGTCTGCGGCTCGGAGAAATACTCGGCGTTTCCGCCGGTTTTGAACCAGTTCAGTTCTTTAAGCGGGAAATCTTTTCGCATGTTCCAATTATAGCATAAGCATCTTTTTTGTATAATTAAGTAAAGGTAATACGCAATATATTTAGGGATTTTTATGAGAAAATTTTTGTTATCCGCGCTGCTTTTTGCGGCCATGTCTTCCGCATTCGCCGCGACCGGAAACCTTGATCTGAAGGTGGCGGTCGTCTGCTACAACCCTTACATGACGAACGTGGCCGAGCTAACGCAGGCCAGAAGGCTGAACGCTGTCTTCGGCTGGCCGACCGGGCAGTCGATGGCCACCCAGCAGAAGAACTGGTGGAAAGAAGCCACGGACGGAATGGTCAAGGCAGATTTCGTCGTAGTCACGAACCTCAACATCTTCCCCTTGATGACGAGCGGCAAACGCTTCGATCAGCAGAGCTACTATGACTACTGGAAAAAAGGCGAAACTGACAAGCATCCCGGCGGCTCCTTTGACTATGCGCATTTCCTAACCAACGACGTGCCCTGGATGATCCCGGCCATTGAAGACGGCAGGATCGACCAGGTCTGGCTCTACGGCTGGCCGGGCATGAACACTAACGAGACCAAGCTTTTCGGCAAAGGCGCTTTCGGCTGCAATTCTTTCGGATTTTCCGCCCTGCAGAACGAAAGGATGTTCATGATGTGCATGCCTAGTATCGAGCGCTCCGACACGCCCATGGAAAACTTCGGCCACGGCTGCGAATGGCACCTTGGCGGAGCGTTCCACAACTACGTCTACTCCTTCGACGGCGGCATAAGATACACCAACGTTCACGACCTGGCTCTTTACAGGGCGCACGGCAGCGAATCGAGCGAAAACATCTGCATAGGCGACGTTCACTATGCTCCGAACTCCACTAAGGATTATGACTGGGGCAACACAACTCCGGTCCAATGCTACGCCGACTGCTGGTACGATTACCCCAACATGACTAACTGGGTTCCCAGGACCATGACCTGCGCCGACTGGGGCGGCGGCGTCAACTACAAGCACAAGATCTGGTTCTTCCATCACATGCCGAGAAAAGTCGGCCTGCACCGCGGGCACATGATGAACTGGATCACGAAGTACATGAACCCGAACATCGCCGCTTACCCGATCGGCTCGCATGAGCAGATCCGTCAGGACGACGTTGACCTGGCTGGCTTCTTCTCCTTCGAACTTAACGTTCCGGAAGGAACGACGCAGCTGGTCGTGAGAGTCAACACCGGTCTGCCTGTGCTCTGCGGCCTGAGAAAGAATTATATTCCTTTCTTCAACCGCTACCAGCAGTCCGGCTATGCTTACGATTATTTGAGCGACTGGCGTGAAACGGAACACACGATCACTCTGACCAAAGACGACTGCTACGGCAAAGGTTTGGAGGGAAAATGGTACCTTTCTTTCGGCAGCGCCTACGGCTATGGCAGCGTGGTTACCCGCAGGCCTCTGGATTCCAATACCTTCTACACTGTTGAGATGGAGCTTTCCCCGAAGCCGGCGCCTATGGACGGCACGGAATACGTGGAAATCTTGAAGCCCGCGCAAGGCGACTACTACCGCAACATGACGGAAGCCATCAAATGGGACTACAAAGCGCCTGTTGACGGCTGGCGCGCCTTCTATCTCTCTTACTCCACCAACGATTTCGAAGGGCCCTGGATCGACATCTGCGAAGACTACTACTACGAGCTTGACAAAGATTATTCCTGGAATACCTTCCCGTACAGACAGGTCTCCGACAGGGCGCGAGTCCGCATCATCGCGGAAGACCTGCACGGCCATAACATCACCAACTATTCCGGCCTCTTCGGCATAAGCACCGATCCCATCCCTGAACCAACCGTGGTTGTGTTGGTTCTGGTTTTTCTCTCTTTGTCTGCACTCAAGCGCAAGGCATAAGCAAAGGCGGCATATACCCCTAAGCGAACTCACGGAGGACGCAAATCAAGGCCAAGCAAGCGTAGTCCGTGAGCGAGGGGTAATATGCCGCCTTTGCTGAATGTTCATATCTTGAGGAAAAGTTGTGCTCAACCACGGGAAATCTACAAGTTATCCACAAGAAGCTAAACTTTGGGTGAAAAGTTAAATATCTTAAAAATAGATATTTATAAACTTTTGCCCAGGTATTCCCCAACTTATCGACAAGCGTTTGCAATTGTAACTGGCAAATGATAAAATGACCTTCCCACTTTAAATTTCAGGAATCCATTATGTTCAGAAAAATCTTTTACGTCTTGCTGGTTCTGGCGCTCGTAGCCATAGCGGCCTTTGCTTTGTGGAAGAATTCCGGTTCGGAAAAAGAGATGCAGAAACTTAGAGCGCAGATGTATGATCTGCAGAAGCAAGTGGAAAAACAGAGCCTTGCCAAAGTGGAAAAGGAGCAAAGCGTAAAGGAAGAGGCCAAGGAAGAGAAAGAAGAACGCAAGATCCTAAGCGAGGCGCTGACGGCCCCTTCCCAGACTCCGCCGTCCGTTGTCCGTCCGGCCAGCACTGAAACCAAAAGCACTTTGATCTCCGTAGCCGATTCCAATGATTTCGCCCAGAGTTTGGCCGATATTCAGGAAGAAGTGAAAGAGCAGGCGATGAAAGAGACCATAAACGAAGTGGCGGAAGCGATCACCAACGACACCAGAGCCATCGATATGTCCGAAGTGGACGCCATGATAAAGGAAGCGGAAGAGAAGCTGGTAGCCCAATACGGCGCCCAGATCCTGGAAAAGGAAGAGAAAACAGCCAAAGCCGTCGAGACGGTGGAAGAGGTTAAGGAAGAAGTTAAAGTTGAGGAAGAAAAAATTGTTGTTTCTACTCCTTCCTGGCAGGATGAAAGCGCGCTTCCCGGTTCAGTTCCCGTTGTCAACATCGACGAGTTCACTACGAGAAAATTGGACAATGCTCCTACGAAAATAGAGAACAACTACATCTCCTCCAGAGGAGAGATAAAGCCTGTGCACGGCGATGCTCCCATTCCTCCCTCTCAGCCCTCCTGGACGCAGAACAATGAGAAAGCTCCAAAAGAGACAGTTCAGCGTACGACCAGTTTGAGACCGGCCTCCGAAGTGATCGTCCCAGTGACCGCTAAAGAGGAAGTCGAAAAGGATATGAAAGCTGAGGAACTGCGCAGAAGACCTCCGGAAAACGTTCGCAGGATCCCGAAAAAGAATTACAATGCGCTGGGCAAGCGCACTATGGCCGACGTGATGAAAGAAGGCCTTTAAGGAATAGTTAGTGACCAAATATTTTTTGATCCTCATCTGCCTGGCGTCCTCGACGCTTATGGCAGCCAGCATAGAAGCTACGATAAGTTTTGACTCTTCCAAACTGAAGGAAGAAAAAAAGGAAGGCGCGAGTTTCTTCTCCTATGCCGACAACGACGTTAATTACGTTGAGCACGGGCAGGGGACTCCGGTTCTGCCCTGCAAGCATGTTTACATTGCGGCGCCCAAAGGCGCGGAATACGCCGGCTGCCGGACGAAAATAAGCCGTGAGCAGATCCCCGGGCGCTACAACCTTTATGTCAGGGATCAAAACGCCAAGAAGACCGGCGCCGACATATATCCGCCCAGCTGCGTGGAATTCGTCAAACAGTACGATGAAGATGGTTTCAGGATCTTCATGTTCAGGGTCTATCCGATCGTCTGCCAACCCGCGGACGGAACCGTCATGCGTATCATAAGTTTGCAGATGCAAGTCTCCTGCAAGGGCGAGGAGCGTTACGAGAACGTGCCCATGGACGACCTTATCAAGATCAAACGCAAGATTTTGAACCCTAAGGCGTTGGAAGGGTTGGTCGCCTCGCTTAAAGTAAGTCCCAAGAAAGGTTTGAGCATAGAAAAAGAGGGCTTCGCGGTTAGCCGCGCCAAAGGCAGAAACGTTTTTGCGGAAAACGCCCCTAAGAACAAGTGGCGCAAGGACGAATCCAGCTCCTCTTCCGCCGGCGGCGACCTTATTGAGGCGTTGAAGCAGAACAACATCACGATAGAAGACGGCAGCGTGATGTTTTCTCCCATCCAATTTTAGTTTTTGGCCAAAAATGGCCAAAAACGGCCGATTTTGGCCCGATATTTGCAAAATCTGCCCTGATTTCATAAAATATCCTAAATAATAACGGAGTTATTCATTCTATGGATATCAAGGAAATCAAACATTTTCTCAAACTGATGGACGCCTACGGCCTCTGCGAATTCACTTTCGAGAATGCCGACGGCAAGATCTCTTTGAAGAGGCCTCAGGGCGGAGTGCCAGCCCAGGATTACGCTACGCTGAAAGTTTCGCCGGAGGAAGTTTTAAATTCCATTCCGGAACCGACTGCGCAAAAGCCGGCTCCAGAAATTAAGGCTGCTCAGCCAAAAACTGATGCGAAACCGGAAAGCAACCTCATTCCCATCAACTCTCCCATGGTCGGAACTTTCTACGCCGCCGCCAGCCCGGACAGCCCGCCGCTTGTAACCGAGGGACAGACTGTCAACGAGGAAACTACGGTGGCTGTGATCGAATCGATGAAGATCATGAGCGAGATCAAGGCGGAAACGAGAGGCGTTATCGCCAAGATCTGTGTTGGCAACGGTCAGCCGGTGGAATTCGGCCAGACTCTCTTCTTAGTGCGTCCGGAATAAAGAAATGTTTCGCAAGATACTTATAGCCAACAGGGGCGAGATCGCGTTAAGAGTCATCCGCGCCTGTCGGGAGATGGGTATAGCAAGCGTGGCGGTCTTTTCCGAGGCTGACAGAAATTCGCTGCACGTCAGGTACGCCGACGAAGCTTACTGCATCGGCAGAGCTCCGGCTTCCGACAGCTATCTCAACATTCCCAGGATCATCGCGGCCTGCGAAGTCTCCGACGCCGACGCGGTCCATCCCGGCTACGGCTTCCTTTCCGAGAACGCGCACTTCGCCGAGATCATCAACTCCTGCGATATGACTTTCATCGGGCCGACGAGCGAAGCTATCTCCGCTTTGGGCGACAAAGCCAACGCCAGGGCGATGGCCATAAAGAACAACGTGCCCGTGGTCCCGGGCAGCGAAGGGGCGGTCAACGATTATCCTACGCTTGTTAAAGAAGCGGCCAGGATAGGCTATCCCATTATTGTCAAAGCCTCCGCGGGCGGCGGCGGACGCGGCATGCGCGTCGTCAGGAACGAGGAGGAACTTCAGAACGCTTTTGAGACCGCGCGGAAAGAAGCCGAAGCGGCTTTCGGCAATCCGGAAGTTTACATCGAGAAATTCCTGGAGAGATCCCGTCACGTGGAGGTCCAGATCCTGGCCGACAAGGACGGAACCTGCGTTCACTTGGGCGAGCGCGACTGCACCATGCAGAGAAGACATCAGAAACTGCTTGAGGAATCGCCTTCCCCCATAGTTGACGAAAAGCGCAGGAAAGAAATGGGCGAAGCGGCCTGCCGCATTGCCCTGGCCGCCAATTACGTCGGCGCCGGCACGGTGGAATTCATAGTTGATGAAGACACAAACGATTATTACTTCATGGAAATGAACGCCCGTGTCCAGGTGGAGCACGGCGTAACCGAAATGGAAGCCGACGTTGATATCGTCAGGCGCCAGATCATGGTCGCCGCGGGCGATCCTCTGGGCCTTGAGCAGAAAGACATACACCTTAGCGGCTGGACTATCGAATGCCGCATAAACGCCGAGGATCCCGAACACGATTTCCGCCCGAATCCCGGAAAGATCACGACTTACAATCTGCCGGGAGGCCCTGGCGTCCGAGTCGATTCCATCGCCTACGCCGGTTACGAGATCTCACCTTACTACGACTCCATGGTGGCGAAACTGATGGTGCATTCCCGTGACCGCATCGCGGCCATCAGGCGCATGCTGAGGGCGCTCGATGAATTCGAGATCGGCGGCATAAAGACGACCATCCCTCTTTTCAAGAATCTTTTGAAGCAGCCAGCTTTCATCAGAGGCGACCGCTACAACACCAACTTCGTCGAGGAGTGGCTTAAAAAGCAATGATCGATCTGCACCTTCACAGCATCTATTCCGACGGCACCAATACTCCAAGAGAACTGGTGGAGCACGGCGTCAAGCTCGGTCTCAGGGCCATTGCCCTGACGGATCACGACACTGTGAGGGGAGTCGATGAACTGGCCGCGGCCGCGAAAGAGCAGCGCATGGATTTCATCCCGGGCGTGGAACTCTCCGCCGGCACGTTCTCTTTGAGAAAAGACCACCAGAAGGAAGTGCACATCTTGGGTTATTTCCCAAGGTGGGACGACAAGATAAAAGCCGCCCTCGAGCCTTTGCGGCAAGTGCAGATCTGGCGCGAAGAGCGCAACCGCTCGATCGTTGAAAAATTGAGAGGCTATCACGTCCCCGTGACATACGAGGAACTTGTTGATCTGGCCGGAAGCAACAACGTCGGCCGTCCGCATTTCGCCCACTGGCTGATAGAGAACGGCTACGCCCATTCCGTGGGCGACGCCTTCCAGCAATTCCTGACTCCGGGCGCATTGACTTTCACCGAGCGCAAGACCTATGACATCAAGGGCTCCATTGATCTCATAAGATCCGCGGGAGGCGTAGCGGTCCTGGCACATCCAAAGGCGCTGCATATTTTCTCCGACGACGACTTTGAGAAATTCCTGAAGGACATGGTCGACAAAGGCCTGGAAGGCATCGAAGTTTACTGTTCCGTGCATCTCCCGGCCGACATCAGGCGTTACGAGAGAATGGCTCAGAAATACAATTTGATCATGACCGGCGGAACGGATTTCCACGGGAAGATGAAACCTGACATCAGGATGGGCTACGGCTTCGGCTACACGAAAGTGGACGACTCCGTCTATGACAAGCTCAGGGCAAAATTGGATTCAAAAAAATAATAACCATAAAATCAAGAGGCAATATGAAAAATCGTATCGGCGTCATCGCTTTCATGAGACCCGAAGGCGGAACTTTGAAACAAGTCGCCGCCCATAAGCTCGACACCTGCCAGCTGGTCAGTTGGAACCCCAAACACTGGACCGACGAAATGGCCGAACAGGTCAAGGCCGAGATCAAAGAATCCGGCATCAAGCCCACCGCTTTCTGGGCCGGCTGGGCCGGACCGGCTGTCTGGGACCTTCTGTCCGGACCGGCTACGCTGGGCTTAGTTCCCCCGGCTTTCCGCTTCCAGCGCATCCAGTCCATGCTGGCTGCCGGCGACTTCGCCAAGAAGATCGGGCTGCCCGCCGTCATCACGCACTTGGGCTTCATTCCCGAATGGCCGCGCGACAAAGATTTCGGCGACCTGGTTGACGCTGTCAAATACATTGCCCGCTACTACAAGAGACTGGGATTGCAGTTCTGGTTTGAGACCGGCCAGGAAACGCCTGTTACGATGCTTCGTCTGATCCAGCAGACCGGCATGGACAACCTCGGCATCAACCTCGACCCGGCCAACCTCATCCTTTACGGCAAGGCCAATCCCGTGGACGCCCTGGACGTCTTCGGACAGTACGTCAGGAACATTCACGCCAAGGACGCCTTCTATCCCACCGATCCCATGCATCTGGGCGAGGAAGTGAAGGTCGGCACCGGCAAGGTCGATTTCCCGCGCTTCGTGAAGAGATTGGGCGAGATCGGCTTCAAGGGAGAATTCATCATCGAGCGCGAAATAGACGGCGATCAGCAGATCAAGGACATCAACGAGACCGTGAAGTACCTTAGGAAGCTTTTCGACAAGACGCCCGCCAAGCGCGCCAAATCCGTCAAAAAATAAAAGGGAGAAATAAATGAGCACACAACCCGCTTACGGCGCCAAGGCTAAGAGCCAGGGCGTTCTCAAAGTCGGCTTCGTAGGAACCGGCAACATTTCCTGGACGCACCTCAGGATCCTTGAAAAAAGGAAAGACATCAAAATAGTTTCCCTCTGCGACATCGTGGAAGACCATGCCAAGGAAAAGCAGGCCGTCTTCGGCGGCGAGATCTTCCTTGATCACGTGGACATGCTGAAGAAGGGCCCGAAGCTCGACGCTGTCTGGGTCTGCACGCCCTCCACCGCCAGGGAAGAGATCCTCGTCAACTGCACGAAAGCCGGGTTGCCGGTCTTCTGCGAAAAGCCGGCGGAAAGAAAAGTTTCCGTCGCCAAACGCATCGCTGACAA
>Ga0310696_10003690_pt1 | contig 19022 bp, 15 predicted proteins | sample AusTroGonzalo_MG_4_FD_203885 | JGI IMG/M metagenome (GOLD analysis project Ga0310696, IMG submission 203885) | Bovine rumen microbial communities from tropical cattle in Woodstock, Queensland, Australia - Gonzalo_02 (v2) (version 2) | ecosystem: Host-associated > Mammals > Digestive system >... | reverse complement strand
ACTTTGGCTGTATTGGCTATAAGTTCAGGTGCTTTAATGTTCAACTTGTCCCTATTGTATCAAAGATTTGGTGGTGTGTCAAGAGCCACCAAAAAACCCCTCAATGCAAGGGACTTGTTGGATTCCACAGATATTAAATACACCCTTATTGTATCACAAAAAAGTCCCCAGATGGGCCACATAGTTTAGAGGTGCCTGGGGTCCTAAGCAACCTGTGGTCACTCGTTCACAGGAAGATAGTTTTTTAAGGTGGCATACTTTCACCCTCAAGTTCACGTACCGAGTGCTGGACGGACGGTTACTTGCCATCGAACCGACAAGGACTTCCCTGCTGTTATTGCATTGATTTTATTATAGCACACAAGGTCCCCTTCCGCTTGAAGTAAGGGAATAACCGTAACTTTGCCACAAATCCTTGACTATTCGCCTATCCTTCTCACAGATTCTTTAATAGTCACAAATCTTTATTTTTGTTAGGACTGTTTCCATTTCGCCTGCCCTTTCCTTTGTAGCCGTGGGCTGTAGGCTGTTTTAACTTCAAGCTCCGGGAAGTAGGGGACCGACTGAACCCGGATTTTCTTGGAACTAAGTCCTATAGCTTACAATATTGTATTTTGGTTATTGTTGTGCTATAATCAAACCAGATTTGTGGCGGTTTGATGTATTCAATATACATCATTCTTCCGGAAAAGTAAACCCCGGAAACGGGGCCTTTTTCGGCCTTCTTGACATACTTCAAAAAATTTGCTACAATAAGAGTGTTCTTGGCGGAACAGAAAATGATAACAGGAATATAAGAGACCGACAGGTGTTCCGCCAGAACTGTTATCAGCCTGGCGGTTTCTTATATTCTCTAAAGACATCAAAGGAGGAAAAATGGAACAAGAGTTTGAAAGATATGTTATCTTAAGCCAAAGCATTCTTGAAGACCCTAACTTAACACCAAATGAAAAATTAATCCTAGCAAGATACAGCGGTTTTAAAGGTGAAATCTTTGAGCCGCCAGAAAGGACCTCAGAACTTTTAGGAATGAGTTTAATTACCTTCAAACGACACCGCATTGACCTTGAGAAAAAAGGTTACATTCAATGCATCAAAAATGATGGTCATGGTAAAAAGTATGTCGTCAACAAAGGAAAATTAACAGGGGAGGTGTATCAAATTGATACAGCAGGTGTATCAAATCGACACACAGAGAATAATAATATTAATAATATTAAAGACATCACAGAGGAAAATATTAAAAAGCTTAATAAAGATATAATTATTAAAGAGTTTGAAAGACTTTGGAGTGAATACCCACGCAAGCAAGGAAAGGTCAACGCATTCAAAGCCTATGCAAAAGCGAGAAATGAGTTTCCCTTTGATGAACTCAACGAGGCAGTAGTTCTTGGTGGAATTCGTCGTTACAAGGAGTATATTAAGAATAACGGGGTCCAACCACAGTATATTAAGCAAGGTTCAACCTGGTTTAATCAGCACTGTTGGGAGGATGTCTACGAACAGCAGGAAAAGAAATCGGAGGTAGTATGGTAGAAAAGAAAATCGATTTAGGTTTTACTCCAGCACAATTCCTTGTTGAGGACGCGATTAAGGCAAAAGAAGAGTGGGGCAGAACAGACCTTTACTCTACTGGTGATGCTGTCCTTGATGAATACTTAGGTAACTCATTCACTGGTGGTTACGGAAGAAAATCAGCATACGAAATCATCACAATCTTTGGTGATACTGGTATGAACAAGTCTACATTCGCTACAAGCATCATCTTAGAACCAGCAAAGAACGGCACAACAGTAGCATACTTTGCTCTTGAGGATGACCCAAAGGATGTAGTCGCTCGTATTATGGTTCAGGTTCCAGGCGAAGAAGAACGAGAAAAGATTCTTGAGAACATTCTCTTTATGCCTGAGAACGATGGCTACACGCTTGATATGATGGCTACAGCAATCGAAGACATCTTCAATGTAGCAGATATTGTTGTAATTGACCCACTACAGTTCATCTTTGAAGCCTCTGTTGCCGAGAAAGGTGAGACAGAATTCAACCGTCAGCGTCTCTTTATGAGGAAGATGAATAACATTATGAAGCACACTAACAAGACCCTCATCATTGTGTCGCACACTGGTAAGGGAAATGGTGGTAAAGATTCTAAGCAAGGTCTTGATAAGATTATCGGTTCTTCAGCGATTGCTCAGGTCAGCACCAAGGTAATCGAGATTAACCGTAATAAAGACGGAATCCAAGGCATCAGACTTTGGAAAACTCGTTTCACACCTTACCGCTACAGCGGTATTGTTGTACAGCTTGAAGACATGAAGATTAGGGCTGTAGCAAAAACTCCTGAGCAGGTTCGTGAGGCTCGTAAAAATTGGACAGGTGGTTTAATTGGTTAAGTAGGGAGAAGTGATGAATGAACACGAACAAATTGAAGCTGAGCTGGAACGGCTCGGACTGGACCCAAAGTATCGAGGGCGATACTGGCACATCCATTGCCCTTTTCACGACGACCACAACAAATCTGCTGTCTGTTTTAACGATGGCTGGATTTGCTGTTTCGCAGGTTGTCCTAGAAAACACATCAACTCTCTCGCTGGACATGAAGTATGCACCAGATATAGCGAAGAAACAACACGAGAAGTTGGCGAGCAACGAGATTGGACAGATTTGTGGCTCAGTCTCGACCCACTGGAATCCGATGTCAAGGGAGTGGACTACCACTACCTCAACAAACTCGGGTGGAGATGGTTTCCTGGTGGATTCGGAGTGCCTTCAGGAGTCTTTATACCGTATTTCGACAACGATAGAAGACGAGTGGAATTCTTTCAGGTGCGACACGATGACACAGGCCCAAATCATCGCAGATTCACTTTCGCACCAGGTTGTAGACCAAGAATTTATGGGATGGAGGTGGTAAATGAATGCGAACGATACTTGTGTTTCACAGAAGGAAGCAGAGACTCAGTCATTCTACGAATGGCAGGAATCCCAGCAGTCGCTATACCTTCAGCAAGTTCAGGGGTGTTACTCAGAGAACTGGAACAGTTGGCAATGGACAGGGGGCTACTATTGGTAGCCATCAGCGACAATGATGAGGCTGGAGAGAAATTGCTCTCTAACCTCACCAGACCGTTTGTAAGGGCTGTTCCACAAAAAGATAAGGATGTAGGTGACTTGTACGCTAGAGAGGGCTTAGAAGGCGTTAGAAAGGCTTACAGGGCATATATTAAAAAGGAAAACAAGTAATGGACATGGAGAATCTTAAAAAGATTATAAGCGATGCTTTCGAGCGAGAAAGAAAAGAACAGGAGGTTGAAGATGGCAAAAACCGAAGATTACAGAATTAAAATGAAGAACGGTACTGAGCAAACGGTAACAGGAATTGTTATCAACAAAAGATGGGGAATCGACAAAAGGGCGCAGGAAGTTGTGAGACAAACCAAAGATGGAGAAAAGGTCTCACTATCATATTCCTTCTGCCTCACACACATCCCGAGTGGAATCCTTGTGACTTCAGCCAACACACAGAAGGCACTCAAGGAACTCATTAATCGAGAAGACATGATTGATGAAGACGACTTCCATAAGATGGCTGTAGCCGTGGGCAAATTCTGGAATCAGAGAGGATGGCAAGGATGAGAAGGGGAGTATTAAAACCAAAATCTTCATTTGGGAAGTTCGCTAAAGCAGAGGAACATGCAAGGTGGGCGATTAGAAGAAGGAAGTTGTTAAAAATTAAAGCATTTATTAAAGCAAAGGAGGAGCAACGAAATGAAAGCAACACTTAAAGACGTAGTATTAGGCACACCTGCTGGTGTTAAGGCAATGGAAGAAGCGCTTAAACAATCGTGTGAAGACCAAGTAAAGTTATTAAAGGAGGCGGAAAGTAATGGCTAAATGGAAGTCTTATAAACGCAAGTTCGCATACAACAAACACAAGAAATCGCCAGACGAGTGGCTAAAACACGATAGCATCAAAGATATGAAGTGTCGTCAATTTATTAAAAGTCAATTAATTAACAGTAAAGGAGCAGTCTGTGGAATCTGTGGTAAACCGATTGAGAACATGAAAGATTGTACAATCGACCACATTATACCAATCTCAAAAGGTGGACAAACAACACTTGAAAACTGTCAGTTAGCACACTTCAAGTGTAACCAAGACAAGGGTAATAATTAACCAACTTAGTGACCAACAATTTGACCAACATTTGTTTGTGTATTACAATGAACTCACTTAATAAAAGGAGAAACTATGGCAACAGCCAAGAAGAAACCAGCAGCAAACAAACTCTCACAAGAAGATATCACTCGTGAGCTCGTAGCATTAGACCGTGTTACTAATGCTCTTAATACAGCAATCGTAGCACTTTACTACATTGTTGGTGTTAAAGGTAATGAACTTGATGATGTGAAAGTCGAAGACTATGTAAAGTTTGTCCAAGACAAAATCCATCCAATCGTTCGTCGTGCTGACGAAATCGCTAAAGAGTTAGCAGATAAGACTGCAGCAGAAGCTAAGAAAGCAGTAGAGGAATAAAATGGAAGAAGACACTCGTTTTGAATTAATTGAATCTGGCTCTAAACTCATCAAAGGCATTCTTAAGGACATCAAGAAGCCAGCTAGTGCAGATTCAAAGAAACAGATTACTGAGTCAGCAGAACTTCTCACCAAGAAGTTTAAGCTCCTCAAGAAAGATGAAGCCCTTCGTGCACAGTATATGGACCGTACAGCCTTTGATACCATTCAAGGTGTATTCCAAGCTCTTCATCTTTATATCATCTCAACCACAGACGGCAAACGCATTGATGAAGCTGTAGAATGGCTCAGAGGCCATGAGAACAGTTATGATATCGCTGACCGTATGCAAAAGGCTGCATTGGCTCGTGCAGATTTTTCAGGTGGAAAGAAATAGAGTAGCATATTTCATCGACAGGAAAAGCTTTCCTGTTAAATGCCCTGAACTTGATGACTTCATCTCTCTCGTTCGTGAAGACTGTGATGTTCTACAATATGAACAAGAAAGTCCTACACTGTTCTTTAAAAAAGCGATGGAGGAAGCAGAAAATTATGAGTTAGTTATCCCAGTGACGAGGAATCTCTTCGTCAGGGATAAGCTCAGGGTGGAAGGAGTAAGTTTAGTAATATGTCTATGAAAGCCTACAAACACAAAACCGTCAGAGGAAAGGGAGCTCGTAGAAAAGGTTCTCGTGCTGAGATTAAAGTACGCAATGCCTTGAGAACAATTTATCCTGTAGAGCTAAGGAATAATGTTCAAAGAGTCCCTCTCTCTGGTGCTGGTGCCATCAAGTGTGATGTGATGGACACCAATGACCCTAACAGTGCTTATGAAGTTAAGTGCCAAGAGTCATTAAACCTTAACGATTGGTGGAGACAAGCCAAGTCTCAGGCTGGTATGAGGACACCAATCCTAGTAATCACTCAAGCCTACAGACCGTTCTACTACATTATGAAGAAATTTGAATGGGATGCAATTCGTGATTACACCGAGTTTGAACTCTTTGATGAAACAATTGAGATGACTAACCGTTGTCTTATGGACAGGTTAGCGGAACTCGACGAACGCCAGGTTGCATCGATGAGCATTGATAATGATGAATGTGTCATCATTCCTGAGCGTTACTACCTAGAAGTTAAAGAAGCAGAGTATCTAATGCGCTTGACAGAACAAAAGTGATTTGATACCATCAAGTTAGATAGCATTCGCTATAGTACCTGAACACATACTCAGAACTATATTTAGGTGTTTATAGTGTTGTAAATGTTTATTTAAGATATCGCTTTAAAGTAAATATTTCTATTCATAGGTACGCAAATAACGTGAATCGTAATGTCAATTTTAAGTCCAGAAATCCCACCCAGAATTAACTCCACATTAATTCTTCCGGACTAGAAAACAAAAATAAATCTGACCAATAGTATGTGTTCAGAATCCAAAATCAGGTAAGAATCCCCTCGTCACTTGACCAACCCAGGGGGATTCTTTTTTATATGTCGTAGAACGCAATGAGAGGCTCTGTAAGGCCTCTCTGCGTTAAAGATGATAACTTATACTACTTAGCACCTGAAAGCTCTCCTAGAGCCTCTGAGAGGCTTTTAGAAGGCATTTTACATAGCACACATGTGCTGTGGTCATCACTATAGAAATCAATCCAGCTTTCTGTCTTTGGGTTGTAAATAATTGCTCCTGAGAAGTGGTCAATGTAATCTGGTCTCTTCTCGTAGATTCTGTCCTTCCTATGGTCTTGGTGGAAGGCTACTTTATAGTGAGTGTCCTTAAAGTAGCCAGCATTCCTCAAAACTGAAGTAGCAGTGTGAAGACAATCTGAACAACCATTGTAACGTAACTCTAACATTGCATCTCCTAGTTGATGAATTTGCTAGCTCTAGCCTTCTTATCTGTCTGGCTGACGTCCTGTGTCGTCCTAGCACCAGCAGCCTGGAAGGCTGGCATAACTGCTTTTAACGTATTGATTGCGGTATTAAGTTCCTTCGCATCAGTATCAGGCTTGCTTGCTAAATCGTTAGCCTTATCTAGGAGGTTGGAGAGAAGGTCCAGAGCCTTATTCTGAAGACTGCTGTTCCTTCTTAACATCCAATCTTTTTCTTCTTGTAGAACCATCTCTTTGATGTCGTTATAACCTTTGTAACTCTTCTGGAAGTAATCAAGCCTATGAGTAATCTGACATGGGTTCATATTGTAGATTTCAGGGTCGATACACTCAGCGTAAGCCTTGATGCGAGGTACGCCCTGAGTCTCTACTTTTTTAATGTAATCATAAACTTTTGATGCCGCAACTTTACTTGGGATGATACCGGTTTTTGTGTATGTATTAGTTTTCTTATTCATTCTTTCCTCCTGTATCTAATACTAGGATACCATACCATTCATCAATGGGCTATTAGCACCAGTGATTGGGTTGTTGGCAGCATAGCCACCAGTGGTTGGAGACATCAGCACATCGAGAGTGTTAGCATTAGCAGTGTCTTCACTTTCAGCATCAGCACCAGCAGGCTCGCCAGTAACTGCTACAGGCTGTCCAGGCAATGCTGATGGGATATTATCACCAGGAGTCATAGCAGCTGAAATCTTTCCTTCAGGAAGGACATTGTTAACACCATAGTTCAACTTCCTTGAAGTGTTAGTAGGCTTCGATACGCCTCCTACAGGTGCAGGTTCAGCAGAGTAATCTGCTAATTCTTCATCAGTATATCCTTGTGATGAGAGAGCACGGGAGATGTCTGCATATCCAAACTTGCCACCAGAGGTTGGGTCTACATATCCAAGTTCAATGTTCTTGAGCTTGTGTTGGTCAGCAAGAGCAGCAGCTTGTTGTTTCTGAAGTTCAAGTTGAGCTTCTTGAGCCATCTTCTGTTCCTCGGTAGGAATGAACCAGCTTGCAATGGTCTTGCGAGTGAATCCCTGAGCGAGTGTAGGGATAATTGACTGTGCGAATGCTTCCTTGTTGACGATAGCTTCAGAACCCATAAGCGGTACGAACCATTGGATTGTATTAGCAGCTTGAGCTTGTTGCTCAGCCTTAATCTTAGACTTGAGGACAGCTCTGATTCCGAAGTCACCAGCTAAGTCTTTACGAGTGAGCGAGAGATGCTTTCCGTTAGCGTTGAGGTCGTAAGTAAAGTCTTCGTCTTCATAGATAACAGTAAGTTTGAACATCTTTGTTGCGAGGTCTGATGCCCAAGTCTCGATGTGTGAGAGGAGAGTATTAAGGCCTTGTGAGACGAGAGATGCAGTTTGCATAGCCTCAGCAGCAGTAGCACGGTCGCCAACCATCTGAGCCTGTTCCTTAGGGTCTACACCATGGAGGATGTTCATAATGGTGTTTTCAATACGGTTAAGTTCTGACATTGCTGGAGAGAGGTCTACAGCCTTGTTGAGAACTGTTACCGAGTTAGCGATAAAGCCTTTGATTGCCTCACCAGAGACACCAGCGATAGCACCTAACTTCTCGATGTCTTTCGGGTTACCAGTGAAGGTAATAGGAGTCATGATGCTGATGGTGTGGTAAATCATAGTTTCAAGAGCACAAGCATCATCAAAGAGGTCGAGGATATGGATGATTGGTGAGTATGAGTATGTCTCCCAGAGTGAACGCTTGTAAGCGAGTTCTACATAAGGATGGTCCATAGCAATCTTCTTATGACCAACCATGTTATATGCCTTGCCAGAGAAGTCATCATAGTCGAAGTATTCATATTCCATATCTCTTTGAAGATAGTCTTTACGAGCTTCAACGATGAACTTACGGTTAATCACAGTGAACTGAATGTGATTCTCGAGGTCATAAAGGTAACAGACTTCGACTTCATCAGTGTGGTACTTGTTGTCTGAGGCACCAGCTTCAAAGTCACCAGCACGCTTAATATACTTGGTGTTACGCTCCTTGTAAGCCTCAGCAGAAGCCTTGTAGAAGGTATCAATGTGATGTGGGAGGTTCTCACGGAACCAGACGCCATAAGGCATTCCAGCGAAGTGGGTAACATCAGATGAGATAGCAGGAGCAATCTGTGAGAAGTTACCATTATACTTGTTAATCCAGAACTCAACCTCTTGTAGGTAGACATCAACATTGTTAATGCTCTGGAGAAGGTATTGTTCAGTTACAGGACATTCAACAAGGTGCTTCTTAAGTTCAACCCAAGAAGCCTTAGTTTGGTGTCCGATGTAGCGTGGGTTGTTTCTCTTGCTACGAAGTGGGTCGATAAGCATTTCAGTATCAGGAATGATTTGCATATCAACCTTGCCGTTATCGATGCTACGGTCTAGATTGTAGCCTAAATAAGCGTATGCAGAGCCAGAAAGGCCAGCCCATTCAATCATTGTTGGAAGGACTGAATCAATATGGTTCTTTTGGTAGAAGTCCATGGCAGCAGCATCAAGGGCATCAATAAGCTCTGGTGATTTCTCAAAGTGCTTATCATATGGTGCACACTCATATTGTCCAACACCACCTTGTGCTTGTGCCACCATAGAGTCGATGGCACGCATCACTATCATATTCTTCTTGCTCTCAATCCCCTTGCAGCGTGTCCTGATGCTATCAGCACGGTCTTTGTCTGACGAGTCAAACAAGCCAGCATAGGCATCAATTGCACGCTTGTACCCGTCCTTGCTAGGGATGCCCTTATAGGCATCGATAGCACGGGCAGTGAGGCTTACCTTCTTGGTGCGGTAGTCAATAGCCTCAGTAATGTAGCGAATGACATAGTCATATTGAGTGTCTTTGTCGCTACCCCAAGTACCGTCTTCACGAACGGTTGTATTTTGTGGAAGTACTTTTTTCCTTGGCATTCTTTCTCCTTCTTTTAATTACTCTTAGAGCTTAAATATGCTTTCATCTTCACAATTCTACTATAATCACCGTCTGATACATAAAGTCTACCCCTCTTGATTGCATCGATGACTCCGTCAAGGGTTGCAATAGAGGATGCCACATAGCCTTTTTGCATTTCTTTACGAGCTTGTTCGTACCCAGCGATGACTTCTTTGTCGGATGGGAGATTTGATTTGTCTCGGTATCCAACTCCGAAGAGGTCTTTGAGGTAGTTAGCTCGTGGTGATTTACCTGAGTAGTATTTGTCGGCAGGGATAATAATGTAATCTGCGAGAGCATTGGATAGGTATTCATTGTTGTAGTAACCGTCAGCGATGATACCGTTTCCGTATTTATCTACATAAGGAGCGAGAGCGTCAGTAACATAGGTGTTGTACTGGTCTGCAAGTTTAGCTTTTTGTTTGGTGCTTGAAGCTGCGTTGATTTGGGCTTCATAGTAAGTCTTCATTTCTTTGAAGTTCTTGAATTCTCCTACTGGTGAGTTCATAGCGTTCATAGCACCTTCGTAAGCAGCACGGTTGATTGCTCTACGTTCAGCCTTGATGTTTTGGTCAGTGAGGCCAGCAAGGTACTCATTGTCGATACCAGCATCGTGGAGAGCTTTACGAGCCTTGTATTCGTCGTCCATTGCTTTGTTGTAGGCATCGTATCTACGATTCTTTTCTTCAGCGAACTCTTCCGCTGTCTTACCGTTAGCAATCCATAGGTCGACATCTTCGTCATCAAGCCAGTAGTTGTTAGAGCCTGTAGCCTCAATCTGAGCGATTGCTGATGCCTTCCAGTAGGCATTCTGTACGTAGTCAAGGTTGTCATCATACTCGCCAGAAAGGATACACATCATAGTTCTAGTTACATATGGGACAAGTGATTGGTCTTTTCCAAGGACATAATTGTACTTGTTAGACCATGCAGTGACTGCATCAGCGCTCTTCTTGACTGCCTCAGCGTATGCCTTGTCTTTGACATCAATGCTTGTAACACCATCAGTCTTGTTGCGATATTCTCTCATATACTGAGCGATTACGTTCTTAATCTTAGTGTTAAACTCAGTTCTTGCTGTACTTGAAAGAGTTTGTTTCTTGATTGGGAGCTCACCAGCTTCGATGATGCCATCAATACCTTTATCGTTGAAGAACTGTTTGATACCAGTGATGTACTCATGTTGGAGAATACCAGCACCAGCGATTGAGCCCATTTGGTCTTGCGCTACATATCCGTCGGTGTAATAGCCCTTAACATAGTCGTTATATCCTCGTGGAGATAATGCTTCATCCAAGCCAAGAATATGGAAGAATGATGCAGTTACGTTTCTCATTGGGTCATAGTTCTTGTTGATGCTTCCATCTTTGAGGTATTTCTTCTCCCAGATGTTGTTGCCGTAGTATGAGGAATCTACGAGGACTTCATACATAGCCTTGTATGGTGAGAGAAGGTTTGAACCAATAAGTTCGTCACCAAGAGCACGAGGGATGTCTGAGTTAATGAACTGGTTGATTGGGTTATTCACTCCTAAGAATGGAAGACCACGTTGAGGAGCAGAGTAGTATGCCTCTGGGTCAGTGATTCTATCGATTGTCTTCCAAGCCGTGTTAGGAAGGGTGAAGAGAGATGACATCGTATCAATCTTATATGCAGTCTTCGTAGGGTCAATGATTGGCTTGCCATCTTTATCAACAGCATTTGGAATCCAGATTTGACCGATAGTCTGGAACTTGGTGAGAATATCTGGAACCTTGAATTGTGGATTTCCATTTTCATCAACCTGTTCCTCATCTACGAAGTTCAAATCATCCCAAGCAGTTGCTAAGCCCATAGCCTTTGCTGAAATGAAGGCTGTAGCAGCGAGGAATGCAAGACTTCTGATTTGTTGTCTGTTTCCAGACTGCATGAATTGAGTACCGAGGTCTCCGAGAAGGCTGTTGTTACTGAGTTTAATGTCATTGCCAAGGTCAATACCCTTACCTTTGACATTCTTTCTCATACCCCACTCTGATGGAGAGATGATACTTCTAGCACCTTGAAGGATTGATTGGACCATACGGTTCTTGTAACCAAGTGCGAAGAAACAGTTTGTAGCCATTTGTCCGAGGGTGATATCAGCTTTACCGCCAACCCATCCATTGAGAAGGTCACGTTGCTTCTGGGTTTGGATTTTAGAGAGAACTTCGTTGATGTTCCTTGACTTAAAGAATCCACTCTGAGTCTTATTCGGTTCAAAGAATGCTGCAGTCTTTACGTATGCGAACTTGCATGCTGCGTCTTCAAGGTCGTCTTTAGCGATGTTAGGGAACTTCTTGACGATTAACCTCTGAGCTTGGTCGTAGTTCATAATAAGCATCTTAGCACGAAGAACTGGGAGCGTACGTTGGAAGGTAGCATCGCCGAAGAGTGCATCTTTAGCATTGTCGATATAACCCTTCGCAAACTCATACTTAGACTCTGAACGAGATGAATCTTCTTTGAATCTAGAAAGTTTATCTACGAGAGCAGATACAGTGCCACCATCGCTCCATCCTGGTCTGCTGCTTGCTGACTTCTGGAAGTCTGTAAATACTGTAGTATCACCAGTTTTCATAGCAATTTGGACAAGGCGTTCACTGTTCTCAACTGCAAATTTAGCTACAGCTGCATCGTCCTTGAAGTCGCTAGCAAGTTTAATATATTGAGCCATTCTTGTCGGGCTTGAGAAGATAGCGCCACGGACCTGAGCAATTGTAAGTGCGTTTACGAATGATGCACCACCAGCAAGTTGGAAGTCTTGAATGAACTTGTTCCAGTCGGTGATTTCGAATGCTACACCTTTAACCTTCTGCATGAAGTGTTCACCTCCAATGCCCTCACGAGCACAGCGGTAGAGAAGGTCTGCATAAGCCTTACTGACAACCATCTTTGATGGGTCGTAAATACCAGTTTTATCTCCGATTTGTTTACCGAAGGACAATAAGTTGTTGATTGTCATAGTCTTACTTCTGAGGTCCAACTCTGATGGAAGCATAAATCCTTCAACATTCTTGAATACTACATTACCCTTAGTTTGCTGTTTAGTGATTTCTTTTTGCATCTTCTTACGAGCTTTGTAGTCAGCCTTGATTTCCTCAACAGTGTATTTACGATTAGATGAGATATCACTGTTGAATTTTTCTCTATCGTAACCAAGGGCAGTAAGAAGCGAAGCAAGGGTCACATGTCCTTCAGGAATCTTGCTATCATTTACGATTGAATATTTGCCGTAATCTGAGCGATAGAAATCTCCATTTTCCTTAGGAATTGATTCTTTGATGTTCAAGAATTCATTTTTATCAGCGACGTATTGCTTGTAGTCTTCTTTTGAAAGTACTTTCTTAGCAATTGTATCCATGCCAACAGTTTCTTTGTCGACTTCAGATTTAAGCTTATCTGCTTCTTCAGTGAGAGCTTTGCCTTTCTTTTCAAGACTCTTGAGGTTTTCCTTAGCCTTAGAGACTTCGAATGCTGGGTTGTAATCTGCAGTAGCTTCTGCAAATTTGCTCATTACATCGTCGTAGATTGTTTCCTCACCATAAGTAGACCTATTGCCGCTGAGGTTGGCTCTTTCAAAGTCGTTAAAGCCATTATCAGCTACACCAGCTAGGACAAGGTTATCATTAACTTCTTGAAGGATTCCGGTGTAGGCAGTGTTTTCTGCTGTTGCGTGGACATCTCTAAGTTCACCAAGCTCTTCAGTGATTTCCTTACGACGTTTTCTTGCTGCCTGATAATCTTCATTTTCTTTAAGGTCTCCGAGCTCACGAGCTGCCTTTTCTTGCTCAAGAACAGTCTTGTATTCAGTCTCAAGCTCATTGACACGTGCCTTAATCTCATCAGCAGTCATTTGTTTGTTGCCGATATAGCGAGGACGGTTAGCGTATTCTTCACGGACTTCTTCGATGCTCTTTCCAGTTGCCTTAGCACGTTCTTGAAGTGCTTTTTCAGTAAAGTCGATAGTAAGCTCTGATGGGTTGATGAATTTAGCTCTTGTAGCACCAGTAGCAGCGTTAATCCTATCTTTCAAGTCATCATCAATTCCATAAGCCTTATCAAACTCAGCTGGGGTGTAGTAGTCACCGTCATCAGTGATAAATGTAAGACCGAAGCCGCTGTTACTGTCAAGGTTTCCAGTACCGAAGTCAGACTGAATGCTGAAGCCTGGAACATTGCCTTTGCCTTCAACATATGGAAGGTCATTTACTGCAGTTCTTTCAGTATCCCTGATTCCACCAATAAGGTTAAGGGCTTGGTCAGTGAACATTGAAGCTTTACCTTGCTCTTGTGATGGAGTAGGAGCATGGTTCGTGATGCTACTGTACTCATTCTGGTATTCCATATAGGTGTTGTAATGTTCATCGAACGCATCACATTGTGCCTCGAAGTTAGCAATGAAGCTTCTGAAGCTTGGGATTCTAGGGTCGTTATTGTTCTCAGCCTTAAATGAGTCGTACATTTTAGCGAGTCTTTGTTGGTACTCATATTTGATGTCATCAAGATTGACTCCCCTTTCAGCATTTTTGATTTCATCATATAGCTTCTTAGCTGGGAAGAATAATTTGTTTTCCTCTTTGAAGGTTTCAAGGTCAACACGACCAATGCGATGTGGAGCATACTCGCCGTCATAATAGCCATATTTATCTGGGCGAGTCATGTGAATTGCATTATAGACTGATGATTCAAGAGCACGCTTGCTTTCGGTTAAGAAGTTCTTCATCTCAGAACCGTTCATCTGCTTAACCATTGATTGTGGGTCGTAGACATCACCGAGCATAGCTGTGATTGAGCTGAGATATGTATCATTAGCACCACCACGAGGAGTCTTGAGGACTGAATTCAACTGGTTGTACAGGACTCTTGCTTCGTTTAGTTGAGTCTTATATTCACCAAGATTTGGGTCTTCCTCACCAGCAAACTTAGAGAGTTCTTTATACCCGTCACCAATTTGCTTGATGTAGCCGCCATAAGTCTCGGCAGCGACACGCATCTTTGTTGTCTTTTCATTCCAGCCTTCAGATGCTGCTCTGTCGGTAATACCTTCTGCCTCAGCCATCTTTGCTGCGTTGTACTCACGACCACCAGAGATTGCATTTGCTCTAGTGTCAGGCGATACAACACCAAGTGCTTCTGCATAAGCTGCATTTAGAGCTTCAGCCGTAGGAGCTTTCTTTGAGCGAGAGTTAATATTGAAGACTGATTCATCAACACGAGCGTTGTACTCTGCAGAGACACCACTATCATATAACTTCTTGCCCGCCTCCACTAACGACTTGTAAAGCTTCTTAGAGCCTTCTGAAGCCTTAATACGGCCATCACGCAATTCATTGAATGTATCTGGGCGATAGACCTTATTAAGTTCGTCATCAGTGTTGAAGAATCTTTCTAATGTCTTTTGTGTATTCTTGATGCGCTTATCAGTGGTTGCTTTGCTCAAGTCAAAGTCGGTACGTCCACCAACAGGTAAATCTGATTCACCGTTGATGTCAGTTGAGCCATATTTGCCACCTTCAAATGGGTCCATTTCCTCGCCATCATCTCCGATGGTTGATGTAATGCTCTCATTTGCCTTAGGACGGTTGTTATAGTCCTTAGCGGTAATCATAAAGTAGAGGGTATCTTGGATTTCGTCAATAAGGTCGTCAGCAGTAACACCATCAGGAAGTTTGATGTCATAGACACCAGACTGAAGCTCAGTGCGTAGTTCGTAGAGACGTTGCTGGAAGAGCTCAAGAGCACCATCTTCCTCAAGGCTATTAAATGCTGAGAAGATGTCCCTCTTTGTTGGGTTCTTACCAGTAGTATCAACGATTGCTTTATCAAACACAACCTTTGCGACATCAGCATCAGGTGCAATCGCATCGAGTTTATTGAACCAATCGAATGCTGTAAATCCATCACTTCCATAAGCATCTGTTAGTTCAACCTTAGCACGGTCAACAATTGATTGTACAAATAGCTTAGCAGCTTCAGGCATATTGCCATCTTTATTCTTCTTAACTCCGAGAGCCTCGAAGATGATGTTCTCTGATGCTTCAGTAAGTTTGTCGATATCAGATTGTCGTGATTTAACCTCAATACTGTCGCCAGATTCAGAGCGTTTAAGGCGATATGTCGTAGAGATTAATTCAGCTGAGTTAAAGTCTACATTTCCAATAGTGATGGTTTTGTCCAAGCCGAGCTTTTCTTTAGCCATCTCAATGTTACCACCCTTGAGAGACTGACCTCTGTCGATGTCACCATTGATTTGTTTGTAGAGAAGGGCATTACGCATACCTTCCTTGCTGCCATTGATGTAGATTGACTTGCCACTAGCATCGGTCTTAAGTTCATTCCAAGCATCACCGTTCTGTTCTGCCCACGTGTTGATTAACTTAGAAGTAAAGTCTTCAGCGCCCTTGAGCAATGCCTTGTTGTTTTTGGTGGTTGCTTTGCTATCAGAAACACCCTCTGTGAGGCTCTGAGAGCCCTTCTGAGCCGCTTCTGCCTTACGGATGCTATCTACATACCTTCCGTAAGCTTCTTGAATTGTAAGACCACTTACGTCGATGCCTTTGACTTTAGTCCCATCAGCGAACTTAGCGGTGTTAAATGAGTGGTTAACATCAATATTATAAGAACGAGGAGCCTTTTCTTGTACTGGGTTGTATTTTTCGTTAAGAACGCTCTTATAGCTCTTGAAGGTGTTATAAGATACGGTACCATTAGGAGCAACAGTTTTCTTATAGTATGGTGTTGCTAGGTCCATAAGCGCAGCAGTGGACACGATAAGGTCTGAGTTAACACCACCAGTGATGTAAGCGTTCTTGACCATAGCGAGAAGGTCTGCTGAGACTTTAATAGTCTTGTGTGCCTTCTGGCCATTATATTGAACTTCAATCTCGAAGCCGTCTTTGATGTTTGCTTCTGAAAGCTTACCATTTGAGTAGGCCTCAATAAGTTTATTGCCAACAATAGTAGCATTGTCCCAAAGGACTTTGCCTTTAGCAGCGTCACCGTAACCGTTCACTTCATAACCGAACAACTTGCCGAGAAGTGAATACCCAGCTACGAGGTTATCACCAGATTCAATGACCTTTTTGTTCGCAGCATATTGAGCACGATATTCTTGAATCTTATTTGTAGTCTCATCAAGTTTAGCCTTGAGTTTTTCTCCTACAGGAGTATAAGCTACCTGTCCATTAGCAAGGTCTTTTGCAGCCTTCTCGTACTCAGAGCCAACAGCAAGGTCTCTAATCTTCTGTGCCCAACCGGCTGTCATCTTTCCAGTCTCTGGGTCATAAGCACCCATCATCTTAGCACGAGCAGTGTAGAGGTCTTTAGTGGCAGCAGCGGACATAGTATCGATGTTTCCAATGACATAAGCATTGTAGTTCTGAAGCGCAGCGTCACCAAACTTCAAACGGCTGTCACCTACGAGAGGGTCTAGATATTTATGGATGTTGTAGTTGTTTTGGTAGACAGTAATCATATCAAGAGGGTTGAGGCCATCATAATCAAGCTGGAGAGTTACTTCTTCTCCACGACGATTAATCTTAAGCTCCGTCTCACCCTTAGCCATAGCGTCAAGGATTGTGTCAAAGTCAAGTACATCACGAGCTACAGCAGGGTTGTTTGCGGTAACATCAACGTTACCACCTTCGTAGTAAAGGCCTCTTGATGCTGCGTTCTCGTGGCTCTTAATCATATCTTCATAAGAACCTTCAAAGGTGAATGAGCCCAATGGGAGGTAACCAAGTCTCAAGTTTGGAAGGTCACCAGAAGCAAGACCTTCTTTAGCTCTAGATTCTAGGTTTCCGAAGAAATAGTTAAGGCTTGTTTCTAGGTTTCTAATCTTGAGTCCGTACTCGCCGTTGTTGTTTGCCTTGACGATAGCGTCAGACATAAGCTTATACATCTTCTTGGTCTTAGTAAGGACATCTCCATTGGAGTTCTTAATCTTGTCCATGTTCTTCTTAGCAACATCAGACATCGTTTTGTAAATCTTGATATAAGTGTTGCTAGGGAGGTTACCGAATTCTCTGACGTCGGTACCAAGTGAAATCTTATTGAGGTAGTAGTTTGAAGTTGCCTTGAGGCCAAGTGAGTTAGCAAGGACGAAGAGGCCTTCCTGAGGGTTCATCTTCTGGTCCTTGATATAGTTCATAAAGTCTTCTTTGGTCTTGAGAGAGGTTCTCTTTCCACCGTAATCTACATCCCATGAGTTAGCCTTAAAGATTTGGTCGATAGCAAGGTCAACTTGTTGATTAGTTTTTGCGGTGTACTTCTCAACGTTCTTATATGACTGTCCTACTTTCCAAGCTTCATCTGCATATTCCTGAGCCTTAGCTGAAAGATTCAATGCATGGTTCAAAGCCTTTTGAGCTGATTCGTGGCTAGCATCACCAGTAGCATCAATAGCAGCCTGTGCTTCGTTCCAAGCCTTGTCAGCCCAACGAGAATAAAGTGCAGCACCACCTTGGTTCTTGATACGGCTTCCAGCAAAGTGGAGCGTAGAAAATGCAAGGTTGAATGCGATGTTGCCTGGGTTAGTGAAGTATTCAGAAATACTTTCAACTTGGTAATTACCTTCCTTATCAAGTTGTGGGCTTTTGACGTTGAGTAAGAAGTCTCTGAATGGGTCTGTTAATGCATCCTTAAGGAACTCTTTAGCAAGAGCAGTTGCTCCAGAATGTGTCCATCCTGATTTAGCAGCAATACGGTAGATATCAAGTTTATCAAATGACTTACCAATCTCAGCGTTAATTTCTGCTCGTTTAAGAGTTTCCTTAGCAAGAACGGTGAAGTCGTCAGGAGTAAGACTCTTAAGGAATCTTCCTAGACCTTTATTGAATACTGTAGCTTCTGATGCTGTCATCTTGTTAGCGGTGTTCATAAGGAACTGTCGCATGTTGTCTGGGAGTTTTGCAAACTCTGTTACAGGAACACCAGTCATCATAGAAAGGGTAGCGGCACCAAGAGTTCTATTTGCCTGGACCACAAGTGTAGCGTCAGCGAGGCTAACTGTTTCTCCAGATGTTAGTACTACCTTCGGAGCAGCAGCAGCAAGAGCACGGTAATTCTCATTTGATGCGTTAGCTTCTTTGACAAGTTGTCCGAAATTCTGGATAAGGTCATCAATACTGTTGGCACTCATTGATGTGAGGCCATGTACTGCATTCCTTGTAAGAACACCATATACATCATCAAGTTTGTCCGCAGCCTTAGCTACTCTTCCGCCAGCAGAAGCAACATCTGTAGCCATACCTTCAACACGAGCTGTGCCAGCTAGCGTGTTAAGAGTTGCCTTCGCTTCATTTACTGTACGTGTAGCTCTGGCAGCTGTAGCACCAGCGACCTGTAATGGGTCGTCAGCGAAAGCACCAGTCTCTGCATACTTAAGAGCGATTTTCTCATTTGTGGTCCATTTGACAGCAGTAGGCATCACAGAAAGTTTCATCTTTGTTGCTAACTTTGATGTCATAGCAGATGCAGCTAATTTCGTAACACCTTTTACAAGCATCTTTTCAGCGCCACCAGCTGCAATAATTGTACTCATACGCATGATTGAATAATCAAAGCCAGTCTTTGAATCAAACATACCCTGAGCCTCAGGTGAGTACTGCTGTGCCACACCAATGAGTTCTTGCCAATCCTTGTCTCCATTG
>Ga0310696_10003689_pt1 | contig 19023 bp, 17 predicted proteins | sample AusTroGonzalo_MG_4_FD_203885 | JGI IMG/M metagenome (GOLD analysis project Ga0310696, IMG submission 203885) | Bovine rumen microbial communities from tropical cattle in Woodstock, Queensland, Australia - Gonzalo_02 (v2) (version 2) | ecosystem: Host-associated > Mammals > Digestive system >... | reverse complement strand
TTCGTGGGGGAGATGGATTTCCTGATGGCGAAGGCCCGAACCGCCCTGGACCTGCGCGCCGGCATGCCCATCATTGCCGACGGCGGAACCCTGGCCCTGCGGAAAGCCCGCCATCCCCTGCTGGAAAAGGCCCTGAAGAAAGAAGGCCGCAGCATAGTCCCCCTCACCGTCACGCTGGACGGGCCCAAGCACATACTGCTCATCTCCGGCCCGAACGCCGGCGGCAAATCCGTCTGCCTGAAGACCGTAGGCCTGCTGCAGTACATGTTCCAGTGGGGAATGCTGATTCCTACCTCGGAGACCTCCGAACTGCCTGTATTCGAACGGATTGCGGTCAGCATCGGGGACGACCAATCCCTCGAAAACGACCTCAGCACCTACTCGTCCTTCCTCGCGGACATGCGGGAGATGCTGTCCCACGCAGACGCGCGCACGCTAGTATTGATAGATGAGTTCGGTTCGGGCACGGAGCCCGCGGCCGGAGGCGCCATCGCAGAATCCATACTGGCGGAACTGGACCGCCGCGGAGTGTACGGAGTGATCACCACCCACTACACCAACCTCAAGCTCTACGCCTCCGGCGAGGGCACGGGGGTACTGAACGGGGCGATGCTCTTCGACGCCGCCCGCATCGAACCCCTGTTCCAGCTCGAGACCGGCCTGCCCGGCAACTCCTTCGCATTCGAACTGGCCCGCAAGATGGGCCTGCCGGAAGCGATAGTGCACGACGCGGAAACCCGCGCCGGCGAGGAATACGTGGGCATAGAGCGCAACCTGCGCAAGATAGTCCGCAGGCGCAAGGCACTCGACGAGAAGCTGCAGAAAGTCAAGAATACCGACAAGGCCCTCGAAGGGCTTACCGCCAAATACCAGAAAGAACTCGAGGACATACGCGAGCAGAAGCGCAAGATACTGGACAGCGCCAAGCAGGAGGCGGAAGATATAGTGAAGGGGGCGGGCAGGCAGGTCGAGCGCACCATACGCGAAATCAAGGAAAGCCAGGCCGACAAAGAGCGCACCAAGGCCGCGAGGCTGGAGCTACAGGGCTTCCTGGGCGCGCTCGAGGCCAAGAAGACCAAGGACGAATACATAGACCGCAAGCTGGAAATCCTCCAGAAGAAACAGAGCAAGAAGGCCGCTCCCGGCAATCCGGCCCCCGTGCAGAAGCAGGGTCCGCTGAAGGTGGGAGAGAAGGTGAAGGTGCTCAGTTCCGGGATGGTGGGAGAGGTCTCCCGCGTATCCTCGAAGGCGGTCACTATAATAATCGGCAGCATCAGCAGCACGATGGCCCCGGACGCGGTGGAGAGGATATCTTCCAACGAGTTCAGGGAGATATCCAGGAAGACCTTCTCCAAGCCGCTGCAGAAGATAGACGCGAACATCACATCCCGCAAGCTCAGCTTCAAGCCCGAGATAGACCTCCGCGGCGCCCGCCTGCAGGAGGCCCTGGAGGCGGTGATGCACTACTGCGACGATGCCCAGATGCTGGGTGTAGGCAGCGTGCGCATAATCCACGGCAAAGGTACGGGAGTGCTGCGCGAAGAGATTCAGAAATACCTCCGCACGGTGCCGGGAATAGCATCGGTGACGGACGAAGACATACGTCACGGCGGCACCGGCGTGACAATCGTAACATTCGGGTGATGGACGCTGTCGGCAGAAGAGGAGAAGACGAGGCGTGTGCCTACCTGATGAACCTGGGGCACACGATTCTGGAGCGCAATTGGAGGGGCGGGAGATGTGAGATAGACATCATTTCGGCAGATTCCGAGGGCCTGCACTTCGTGGAAGTGAAAAGCCGCCTGGCGCCCGTAGCGGCGGATCCGCTGGTGAACGTGACTGCCGCGAAACAGAAGAACATGGTGCAAGCCGCCCTCCGCTACCTGCATTCGGAGGGCAGGCATTTCAAGGATGCAGAAGTGAACTTTGACATAATAACGGTCGTCCTCGACAGGACTTCCGCACAAATACAGTACTACCCACAAGCTATCATACCGATTTATGACTAACCACAGATATTGCGTCATCCTCGCCGGCGGTATCGGGACCAGATTCTGGCCCCTCAGCCGCGAATACAAACCGAAACAGTTCCTCCGGGTCTGGAACCAGGAGAAGAGTTTCATACGCTACACCTTCGAAAGGATGGCCCGTACGATTCCCGTCGAGAACATCTACGTGGCCACCCTCTTCCAATATAAAGGTATGGTGCAGGAGCATCTTCCCGAACTGCCCGAAGCGAACATAATCCTGGAGCCTTACGGGCGCAATACGGCACCGACTGTGGCCTACACGGCTACCTTGCTGCAGGCCAAGGATCCGGAAGCGGTGATAGTCGTCGCCCCGGCGGACCACAATATCGCGGACAACGCGATGTTCGACAAGAACATAGTCCAGGCCCTGGATCTCGCCACCGAACAGGACATTCTCCTTACCCTCGGGATAGTGCCCACCAGGCCCGATACCAACTTCGGATACGTCCAGGTTACCGGCGGGCGCGACGCTTACTCGTCCGGAGCCCTGGTCAAGGCCAAGACCTTTACCGAGAAGCCCGATACCGAGCTGGCCAAGGTCTTCCTCGACAGCGGAGAGTTCCTCTGGAACAGCGGTATCTTCTTCTGGAAAGCATCAGTGGTGCTGGAGGAGATGCGCAAGTGCTGCCCCGAACTGGCCAACCTCTGGGAAGGCTACGAAAGCGCCCCGGACAAGGAAGCCTTCGTGCAGAGGGCTTACTCCGACAGCACCCGGATATCTATCGACTACGCCCTCATGGAGAAGTCGGAGAAGGTATGGGTCCTGCCCGCGAAGTTCATCTGGAGCGATATCGGCAGCTGGAGCACCCTCTACGAGGACGCCGCCGACCAGCAGGACAACGGCAATGCCATCTCCATCGAGGGGAAGCATATCATAAAGAACGTGTCGCATTCCATCATCACCGAGTCGGATTCAGGGAAGCTGACGGTGGTCTGCAACCTGGATAACTTCATGGTGATCGACACCGACAAGATCCTGCTGGTCTGCCCCCGCGACGACCGGCGCCTGCAAGAAATCCTCTCCGAACTTGCCCTACCGGAATATTCGGAGTTCAAATAGAACGAGCGATGATAGATTACAATCTGTTCGAAGACATTCTGGGGTTCGACTCCACATCCGGCAGGGAACGCCCTCTGGCGGAGTTCCTCTCCAGGCGGCTGAAGGCCCCGAAAGTCGAGACTTTCGAGGTCGGGGACGGCACCATCAACCTGCTGTTCAGCTGGGGCACGCCCCGGGTGGTCTACTGTTCCCATATGGATACAGTGCCGCCTTACCTTGCGCCTAGCGTGGGAGAAGGCAAGGTTACCGGGCGCGGCAGCTGCGATGCCAAAGGGCAGATCATAGCCATGTACACCGCCTGCTGCGAGCTTGCGGCGGCCGGCAAGGAGGGCTTCGGGCTGCTGTTGCTGAGCGGGGAAGAAACCGGCTCCTGGGGGGCCAAGGCCTTTGCCAAACTGCCTTTCAAGGCGGACCTTCTGGTGATTGGCGAGCCTACCGAGAACAAGATGGTATCCGCATCCAAGGGAACCAAGGCCTATGAAGTCACGCTCCGCGGGGAGCCCTTCCATTCGGGATATCCCCAGTTCGGCAAGAGCGCGGTGGATCTGTTCGTGGATTTCGTGAACGAGCTGCGCGCCCACCGTTTTCCCTTCGATGACAGGCTTGGCGAGACTACCTGGAACATTGGCAAGCTGAGCAGCGATAATGCGCAGAACATACTGAGTCCGGAGTGCAGTTTCCGCATTTATTTCCGTACGACCTTCGCGTCGGATGCGGCGGTGCATGAATATATGATGACGAAGATTGGCGCCTCCTTCATCGGCGGGGACATCCCCGCAACCTACCTGACCTTCCCCGGATTCCCTTCAGGGCCGGTGGCCTTCGGCAGCGATGCCCCGCACCTGTCGAACTTCAGCCGCAAGATAATCTGCGGCCCCGGCAGTATACGCTACGCCCACCGCAGCGATGAGCACATACTCACCGCCGACCTGGAGCAGGCCGTAAGCAATTATATCAGGTTTTTCGAGTTGGCCTAGATCAGGCCCTTCTCCAGCAAAAGCTGGGCAATCTGCACGGCGTTGGTGGCAGCGCCCTTGCGGATGTTGTCGCTTACGCACCAGAAGTTGAAGCCGTTCTCCACCGTGAAATCGCGGCGGATGCGGCCCACGAACACATCGTCCTTGCCCCAGGCATAGAGAGGCATGGGATAAACGTTGTGGGCTACGTCGTCCTGCACGGTAACTCCGGGTTCGGAGGCCATCAGAGCGCGCAGCTGCTCAATCGTGAAGGGCTTCACGGTTTCCACGTTGATGCTCTCGGAATGGCCGCCCTGCACAGGCACTCGGACGGTGGTGGCGGTTACCGCGATGCTCTCGTCGCGAAGTATCTTCTTGGTTTCGTTGACCATCTTCATCTCCTCTTTGGTGTATCCGTTCTCCAAGAAGGCGTCGATGTGGGGGAGTATGTTCTGGTCGATGGGGTAGGGATAGACTGCGGGATAGTCGCCCCAATGGCCTTGGGCAGTCGCCGGAGCAAGCAAATCTCCCTCCGGCCTTTCTTTCTCAGCAATACTGCGTTCGGTATTCATCTGGGCAATGGCCTTGTAGCCCGTACCGGTAACACTCTGGTAGGTAGACACCACTATCCTCTTGATACCCAACTCCTTATGTATAGGAGCCAGAGGCAGCACCATCTGGATGGTGGAACAGTTGGGGTTGGCGATTATATAGTCGTCCTTAGAAAGCACGTCCCCGTTGATCTCGGGAACCACCAGTTTCTTGCCGGGGTCCATCCTCCAGAAAGAGGAATTGTCCACCACCCGGCAGCCCACCTCCGCGAAGAGGGGCGCAAGCTGGTGCGAGGTCTCTCCCCCGGCGCTGAAAAGTGCCAGCTGCGGCTTGGCCGCGATGGCATCCTCTGCGCTCATCACCGTCCACTCACGGCCCTGGAAACTAAGCTTGCGGCCCACCGACTTCTCGGACGCCACCGGCAACAGTTCATCTACAGGGAAATTCCTTTCCTCCAGCACCTGGAGCATTCTGGTGCCTACCAATCCAGTGGCACCCACAAGAGCGACTTTCATATCAAACGGGTTTTTCGCAAATATAATATTTTCTAGCGCAAAATATCGTTGAGGACCGAGGAGGCTGCGAGGCGCGCACCTTCGCCGGCGCCCTGGATGAGCAGGGGGTATGGATGATAGGTGCTGCGGATTATGATAGCGTTTTCGGTGCCTTTGATGCGGTAGGCCGGGTGGGAGGCATCCACGTTCTCGACGCGGATGCAGGCCTTGTAGCCGTGAGGGCCGGCGGGATCTTTCACCAGCGAGGCCACGAAACGCTGACGGCGGTGCTGGGCATCGGCGGCGGATTCGAGTGCGGCGAAGCGGGGTTCATCCGCCTCCAGCTTGGCGTAGAATTCCTCCAAGCTGAGGCCGGCGTACTCCGCTCCGATGACAGGCTCTATCTCCACATCTTCCGCCTCAAGGGGTACTCCCGCCTCGCGGGCGAGGATGAGAAGTTTGCGGAGGGCCTCACGGCCGCTGAGGTCGATGCGGGGATCCGCCTCGGTAAGCCCTTCGTCCTGGGCCTTGCGCACGATTTGAGCGAAGGTGCAGGGGGTGAGGGTGTATTCGGAGAGGATGCGGTTCAGCGTGCAGCTGACCACGGCCTCGATGGAGATGAGTTCATCCCCGGTGTTGGCCCCGGCGGCTATGCTTTCCAGCACGGGAAGGGCGGAGCCGACGGTAGTCTCGTAGCGGAGGAAGACGCCGTTCTCCTGGGCGGCGGCGTGCATCGCGGCATATTCCACGAAAGGCACGGCCAGAGCACGGCGGTTCGAACTCACTATGTTGATTCCCTCCCGCAGGAGGCCTTCATATTCCTTGTAGATGGTTTCGCTGTCGGTCACATCCACGAAAATGCCCCCGCGGGGTGCCGTCTTGCATACCTTCTGTGCAAAATCGTGCTTGTTGCTAAACCCGGCGACACGCAGCACCTTGCCCGTACGCTCCGCAATACGCTCCGACGACTCCTCGATAAGACTCACAAGAGCCGAACCCACTGCACCCTTACCGGCGATATACACCTCCAGGACGCTGCGCGGAGCAATCTCGAAGAACTCCCGGTGGATGGCATTCAGAGCCTCGCGGGCAACCGCCAGACGCACGCTGGCATACACGTTCGTGCCGTCGGAAGAACAGGACAGGGTCTTGATGCCCGCTTGCTTGAGGGCATCCTCGGTGCGCACACAGGACGCCTCTCCGTTGATATGCCCGCTGCCGACCAGGCAGATGAGCGACTCGCCCAGGAGACTGTCGTCGGTGCTCGTGACACCCATCCACTCGGCAACCTTGGGTACGGGCAGGGCCGCGACCACGGTGCCGGGATTCTCCGGCTCGAAAGTATTCAGTATATGTATTGCAATGCCGGCCTCCATCGCGGGCTTGACAGTGGGCGCATAGAGCACCTTGGCTCCATGGGTAGCCATGTCCAGCGCGGCCTGGTAAGACATCTCGGGAATGGTGCGTGCGGCCTCGACCACCTTGGGATTGGCGGTCATTATGCCGGGCACGTCCGTCCAGATCTCCAGGCGGGAAGCCTTCAGGGCCGCCGCATAGAGGGCGGCGCTGAAATCCGAACCTCCGCGGCCAAGGGTCGTCACCTTGCCATCGTATTCGCTGGCGATGAATCCCGGGGCCACGAACACCTCGACCTCGGGTTCGAGAGCCACCGCGGTGGAGATGTTGTTGTAGGTCAGGGTTTCGTTGTCTTTTATGACGAGGATGCGGGAGTCCAGCCACTTGGTGCGTATGCCCTCGCAGCGGAGCTTGTCCGCAATGATGGTGGTGGAGAAGAGTTCACCGAAGGTTACCATCTCGTCCTCCGGAGCGGCGGCCAGTTTGTCGAACAGGCCCGCGATCTTGGCAGAAACCTCGTCTCTTTCCTTGCCGGTGAAGAGGCGGCGGATTATGTCGTCGTGCCTGGCTTTTAGGCTCTGCAGCATCACCTGGCGTTCTGCGCTGCCGGCCTCGGTCTTGGCGAGGCCCAGCAGAGAATCGGTGCAACCCGATATAGCAGAACAGACCAAGGCCACCCGGTCTTTACGGGCAGCCTTGGTTACGATGTCGAGAACCCTCGAAATGTTGGTGGCGTTCGCAACCGAACTGCCGCCGAATTTGAGGACTTGCATACTAGTCTTCCTCTTCCTCCTGAGCAGCGTACTCGGCGAGGAGCTTGGTCTGCACGTCGGCAGGCACAGGTACATACTCTGCAAACTTCATGGTGAAGGTTGCGGAGCCGCCGGTGAGGGAGCTCAGAGTGGTGGAGTAACGGTAAAGCTCTGCGAGAGGAACGCGGGCGTGGAGAACGGTGAAGTTACCTTCCACATCCTGGTTCATGATCATACCGCGGCGGGTGTTGAGGTCGGACATACAAGGACCTACGAAATCGCTGGGGGTGAAGATATCCACATTGTAGATAGGCTCGAGGATCTTCGGACCTGCATTGCGGAATGCCTCGCGGAAAGCGTTGCGGCCTGCGATGATGAAGGCGATTTCCTTGGAGTCCACGGGGTGCATCTTACCGTCATAGACGAAGACGCGGATGTCGCGGGCGTAGGAACCGGTAAGAGGACCTTCGACCATGCGCTCCTTGATACCCTTGAGGATAGCGGGCATGAAGCCGAGGTCGATGGCACCACCGACGACGCAGTTGTAGAACTCAAGCTTGCCACCCCACTCGAGCTCGGTAATGTCCTGAGTCTTGATGTTGAGCTGGGTGTCTTTGCCGTCGATCTTGAACTTGGTGTTGAGCTCGCCTTCGGCAGGGCAGACGAGGAGGTGGACCTCACCGAACTGACCGGCGCCGCCGGACTGCTTCTTGTGACGGTACTGTGCGCTGGCCACCTTGGTGATGGTCTCGCGGTAAGGAACCTTCGGAGCATAGAGCTCGACGTTGAGCTTGAACTCGTTGTTCAGGCGCCACTTCACGAAGTTGATATGCTGCTCGCCCTGGCCGCTGAGAATGGTCTGGCGGAGCTCCTTGGAGTATTCCACGATTGCGGTGGGATCCTGTGCGGCGATCTTGAAGAGGGCGTCGCCCATCTTGGCCTCGTCGTTCTTGTCGACGGGTTTGATGGCGCAGCGATACTTGGGCTCGGGGAACTGGATGTGCTCGTAGGCTTCGCATCCTGCCTCGGCAAGGGTAACGTCGGTCTTGCCGGCCTTAAGCTTCATGACGCAACCGATATCACCTGCGCGGAGGTTGGTGACTTTGTCTTTCTTTGCACCTGCGACTGCGTAGATGGCGGAGAGACGCTCGCTGTTGCCGGTTTCGGGGTTCACGAGATCGGCGCCTTCCTTGAGCACGCCGCTCATCACCTTGAAGTAAGACACATCACCGAGGTGCTGCTCGACGCTGGTCTTGAAGATGAAGATGCTCGTGGGAGCGGCTTCCTTGCAGGCGACCTCCTTGCCGGAGATGGTCTTGTTGGAAGTTCCTTCGGGGCTGCGGGTGGCTTTGACGCAGAATTCCATTATCTTCTTGACACCCATGTCCTTCTTTGCGGAGAGGCAGAAGACGGGCATGATTTCTCCCTTTGCGATACCGAGACCGAGGCCCTTTGCGAATTCCTCTTCGCTGAGGGTAAGCTCGTCCAGATATTTCATCATGAGTTCGTCGTCAGACTCGGCAGCCTTCTCCATGAGAGCCATGCGGAGTTCCTCGGCCTCGTCGGCATACTGTGCGGGGATTTCGAGCTCCTCACGCTTGCCGTTGGCATCGAGGAAGTGATAGTACTTCATGTCGATGACGTCGATGAACCCCTCGCAGCTTGCACCGGGGTTCACAGGGAACTGCACGAATGCAGCTTTGCTGCCGAATGCGGACTTGATGCTGTCCTGGGTCTGATCCCAGTTTGCTTTCTCGTGGTCGAGCTGGTTGACTGCGAGAAGCAGGGGGACGTTATACTTTGCTGCCTGACGGGCGAAGATCTCGGTGCCAACCTCGACGCCCTGCGTGCCGTTGACAAGCAGGATACCGGTTTCGCAGACCTTGAAGGCCTCGACTGCGCCGCCGATGAAATCGTCGGAACCGGGAGCATCGATGATGTTGAACTTGGTGTTCATGAATTCGGCATAGAGAGCTGAAGCAAATACCGACTTCTGGTTAGCCTGCTCGAATTCGGTGTTGTCGGAGACAGTGTTCTTATCTTCGACGGTACCGCGGCGGTCGATGACCTTGCCTTCGAAAAGCATTGCTTCAGAGAGCGTGGTCTTACCGGACTTGGAGCTGCCCAGAAGAACCACGTTGCGGATGTCTTTAGTTGAGTAATCTTTCATTTTGTGGTATAAATGTTATTAAAATTTTACGCGTATGTGATAGCTTACAAAGTTAATAACTTTTGAAAGTATTGCAAAATTTCGGGACCATTCATTCCCATTTCCCTCACAAGCACTTCGTCCAAGTCCGTCGGCGACACGTGCAGTGCCCTGCAAATGCTCTGATAATCAACGGTTTCGTCCTCGTAGATATGATCCTCGAGCACCATCCGGGAAAACTCCTCATAAGCAGATTCTATCGTTCTCATAATACCGTATTTTTTTGTGCTCCAAACTTAACACCGTTGTGCAGAAATTGCAACAATTCCGTAGGTCGGAACAGTGGGTAAAAACAAAAATTTAAGTTTCAGGGGGTATTTTGTGTAGCGATGCTATACATTGTATAGTACCACTATACCACTTTGCTCGTCACTGGCGGGTATTTTTGCCGAGGTGGTAAAAACTATGGATTCAATGTCTACAGAAGGCTCAGTATTTAGGAAACTCCGCGAACGCTTGGGGCTCTCCCAAGAGGAAATGGCGAAGAAGATGGGTACTACGAGAGGAACCTTGGTAAACCTCGAAAACGGAAGGACGCACGTAGTTACCGGAAGTGTCCTGAAATTCTGCGAGGCAGCCGAGGTGTCGTTGCTGGAAGTCATTACCGATTGTTATCCGGAATTCTGCGGGAACCTGCTCAAGGAAGACGCCCGCTACAAAGAACTCCTGCGTCAGACCGTGGACGAGTACGAGGACAGGCTCGAAGCCAAGGACAAGGAAATACAGAAAAAGGACCAGATGTACGCCTTGTTGCAGGAAACGGCGCTGACCCAGCAGAAACTGATAAGCATCTACGAAAGCGGATCCGGCAAAAAAGATTAACTTTGTGGCCTATGCCACAGTGTACTGATCTTCTCCCCTGGCTCAAGGAAGGCCGCCTGGAGGCGGGCTGCGACGAAGCCGGCCGCGGGCCTCTGGCCGGTCCCGTGTACGCCGCATCGGTCATCCTCCCACCGGACTTCCGTCATCCCCTGCTGAACGATTCCAAACAGATGAGCGAGAAAGCCCGCAACGAGCTGCGCGCCGTAATCGAGCGCGAGGCCGTGGCGTGGAAGGTGGTAGCCGTGGAAGCGGAGGAGATAGATCGCCTCAACATCCTCTGGGCCTCCGTCACGGGCATGCAGAGGGCCGTGCTGGGGCTGGATCCCAAACCGGATTTCCTGCTGATAGACGGCAACAAGTTCCGCCCGTTCGACAGGTACTCTTCTTCCGACTACCTGACGGTGGTGCACGGAGATGCCACCTATGCATCGATTGCCGCCGCCTCGGTGCTGGCCAAGACCTGGAGGGACGAGCGCATGAAGGAACTCTCTGCCAAATACCCCGGATATGGCTGGGAGAGGAACTTCGGATATCCCACTCCGGAGCATATCGAGGCCATCCGCAAGCTGGGCTACACCCCCGAACACAGGAAATCTTTCCACCCTGCGGCACTGGAACCCACCCTGTTTTAGACTGGCACTTCTTTTGTTGCCAATTCTTTACTATTTTTGCACGTTTATAAACAATCCGAATATGAAAAAAATCCTTTTGACCATAGCCTGCTTGGCCTCGATGATCGTGGCCAGGGCCGACGAAGGTATGTGGTTGCTGCCCATGCTGCAGCAGTTCAACGAAGAGGCAATGCGTAACATCGGCTGCCGCCTCACCGCCAAAGACATCTACGACATCAACAACGCCTCGCTGAAGGACGCCATAGTGCAGTTCGGCGGCGGATGCACCGGTGAGGTAATCTCGCAGAACGGCCTGATTTCCACCAACCACCACTGCGGATACAGCAGCATCCAGCGCCTCTCCACCCCCGAGAAGAACTATCTTGAAGACGGATTCTTCGCCAAGAGTTTCGCAGAGGAAATCCCCGTCCCCGGGCTCACCGTCAAGTTCATGAAGAGCATGGCCGACGTCACCGACCAGCTCGAGAACCTGGAGGGACAGGCCTTCAAGGAGAAAGTGGCCGAGATCGAGAAAGCCTCCGACGAAGCCAACCCCAACTGCCAGTCCAAGGTCATGTCCTTCTACAACAACAATGTCTGGTACCTCATAGTATACAAGACCTACAAGGACATACGCTTCGTGGGCGCTCCTCCCGTATCGATGGGTAAGTTCGGCGGCGAGACCGACAACTGGATGTGGCCCCGCCACACCTGCGACTTCTCCCTCTTCCGAATCTATGCCGACGAGAACAACGAGCCCGCAGAATATTCCGAGAACAACAAACCCTACACTCCCGTCAAATCCCTGAAGATTTCCCTGAAGGGCGTGAAAGAGGGCGATTTTACCTTCATTATGGGCTATCCCGGACGCACCCAGCGCTTCCAGACCGCAGCCCAGCTGAAGGATATGATAGAGACCAACAGCATCCGCGTCGAGGCCCGTACCGTCAAGCAGAAGGTCATGTGGGATGAGATGATGGCCGACCCCGTTGTCCGTCTGCAGTACTCCGACAAATATGCCGGCAGCGCCAATGGCTGGAAGAAGTGGCAGGGCGAAGAGCTCGCATTCAAGAAGCTCGGCATCATCGAGCGCCAGGAGGCCAAAGAGGCCGAACTGAACAAATGGATCAACAAGAAGGGTTCCCGCAAGGAGGCCTACGGCGGCGCAATCGAAGATATCGAGAACTACATCAATGAGCGCAAGGAAGGCTACAAGAACATCACCCTCCTGATTGAAACTCTCGGCAGCCTCGACATCCTGGAGAAGTACCTGGTTCCCGACGAGTTCCGTGCCGAAGACTACAACGAAGAAGTTGACCGCAAGATCAACAAGGCCGTGTTCAACTTCTATCTCGACAAGGTCGCTCCCGAATACAAGGTCCAGCCCGAAGGATGGGACCTGACCAAGGAGAACGTAGGTGACTATGTGGACTCTTTCTACGGCGAGAACGGAGCCGAGGTAGTGAACGGACTCGTGAATGCCATCCGCACCGTCGTCGCTGAGAAGATCGCCCGTCCCGAGAACGCCAAATACGAAGTGGCCTTCAAGAAATACGCAGCCTCCCTGCTCAAGTGGAACAAAGGCAAGGCCAGCTATCCCGACGCTAACTTCACCATGCGCCTCACCTACGGCACCGTGAAGCCCTATTCCCCTAAGGACGGCGTAAGCTACTGGCATTGGTGCACCGCCAACGGTATCCTCGAAAAGGAAGATCCGGACAACTACGAGTTCAACGTCCCTTCCAAGATCCACCAGCTACTCGAAGCCAAGGATTACGGCCGCTACGCCGACAAGGATGGCACCCTGCATACCTGCTTCCTCACCAACAACGACATCACCGGCGGCAACTCCGGCAGCCCTGTGCTCGACGCTGACGGCAACCTCATCGGCCTTGCCTTCGACGGCAACTGGGAGAGCATGTCCAGCGACGTGATGTTCGAGCCCGACCTCCAGCGATGCATCAACGTGGACATACGTTTCGTCCTCTGGATGATCGAGAAGTGGGGCGAAGCTCCCAACATTATCAAAGAACTTGCATTCGCGAAATAATGACCGCAGAAGAGATTAAAGAATTCCTGAAAGAGGTGCATCACCCGGGTAAGGAAGACCGCGACATCGTGGACCTGGGAATGGTGCAGGATGTTAAGGTTGGAGAAGCCGGCGTCGTAGTGACGCTGGGCTTCCCCAAACAGCGCGACCCGCTCAAGAAATACATCATAGGTGCGACCAGGGCGACCCTTATCCGCCATCTGGGCAATAAGATACGCACCGAGGTGAGGGACGTGGAAATCGAGGCCCCTGCCGCCAGGAAGGGCACCGAATTCACGAAGGAAACTCTTCTCAGCGTGAAGCATATAATAGGCGTGGCCTCGGGGAAAGGCGGCGTGGGCAAGTCCACCGTCGCGGTGAACCTGGCGGTGGCGCTGGCCCGGCTTGGCTACAAGGTCGGGCTTGCCGACGCCGACGTGTACGGGCCTTCCGTGCCGGTAATGACCGGCAGCGAAGGGTACCGCCCCGTGGCAGAAAACATCAACGGCAAGGACTACATCCTGCCTCTCGAGAAATACGGGGTGAAGTGGATGTCGATAGGCTACTTCGCCGAAAGAGGCCAGGCGCTGGTGTGGCGCGGGCCCATGGCATCCAACGCCCTCAAGCAGCTCATCCTCCAGGTCAACTGGGGGCCGCTGGACTTCCTGCTCATCGACATGCCTCCGGGAACGGGCGACATCCACATCTCCCTCACCCAGGAAATAGGCATCGAGGGCGCGATAATCGTGACCACTCCCCAGACCGTGGCCCTGGCCGACGTGGAGAAGGGTGCCAACATGTTCCGCAACGAGAACGTGAACAAGGCCATCTACGGCATCGTGGAGAACATGGCCTGGTTCACTCCCGAGGAGCATCCCGACGAGAAGTACTACATCTTCGGCCGCGACGGCGGAGCAAAGATGGCGGAAGAGTTGGGGATCCCCCTGCTCGGCCGCATCCCCCTCGTCCAGAGCATTCGCGAGAATGGCGATGACGGCGCTCCCGCCGCCCTCTCCTCCCGCCCCGACGGCCTTGCTTTCCTGGAACTTGCCGGAAAGCTTGCAGAAATTGTTTAATCGGTAATCTTGAATGAAATTGCTATATTTGTAGGTTAAAAAGGAAATAATCGAACAGATATAGCAATGTACAGAACTTCTACCTGCGGAGAACTCCGCATCAGTGACGTAGGAAAGACTGTGACCCTCGCCGGGTGGGTCCAGCGCTCCCGTAAACTCGGCGGTATGACATTTATCGACCTGCGCGACCGCTATGGCATCACGCAGCTGGTGGTCGAGGACGATCTTTCCCTTGGGCGCGAATTCGTGATCCAGGCAACCGGGAAGGTCGTGGAGCGTGAGTCCAAGAACCCGAAAATCCCCACCGGCGACATCGAAATCAAAGTCGAGAGTATCAATATCCTCAACAAGAGCCTCACCCCTCCCTTCACCATCGAAGACCAGAGCGACGGCGGCGAGGACCTGCGTGCCAAGTACCGCTACCTCGACCTTCGCAGGAACCCCCTGAAGAAGGCCCTGGAGCTTAGGCACCGCATCGCTCACGAGGTGCGCAACTATCTGGATGCCCAGGGATTCCTGGAGATCGAGACCCCTTATCTCATCAAATCCACCCCCGAAGGGGCCCGCGACTTCGTGGTTCCTTCCCGCATGAATCCCGGCCAGTTCTACGCACTCCCGCAGAGCCCCCAGACCTTCAAGCAGCTGCTGATGGTGGCAGGCTACGACCGCTACTTCCAGATCGTGCGCTGCTTCCGCGATGAGGACCTCCGCGCCGACCGTCAGCCCGAGTTCACGCAGATCGACTGCGAAATGAGCTTCGTGGAGCAGGAGGATGTGCTGGGAATGTTCGAGGGAATGATGCGCAGCCTCTTCAAGAACGTGCTGGACGTGGACATCCCCAACCCCATGCCTCGCATGTGCTGGTACGACGCGATGGACAAATACGGTTCCGACAAACCGGACGTGCGTTTCGGGATGACCATCCACGAAATCACTTCCGAGGTCCAGGGCCACGGGTTCGGCGTATTCGACAGCGTTCCCTACGTGGGCGCCATCGCGGTACCCGGTGCGGCCGGCTACACCCGCAAGCAGACCGACGAGCTTACCGAATGGGTGAAGCGCCCTCAGGTAGGCGCCAAGGGCCTGGTATACATCAAACTCAACGAGGACGGAACCATCAAATCTTCGGTAGATAAGTTCTATTCCGAGGACGACCTGCGCAAGGTCGCTGCCGCCGTCGAGGCAAAGACCGGCGACATGATACTGGTGCTCTGCGGTCAGAAGCGCAAGACCCAGACCCAGCTCGGCGTACTGCGTGTGGAGATGGGTAACCGTCTTGGCCTCCGCGACCCTCACGTGTTCGCACCCCTCTGGATCGTAGACTTCCCTCTGCTCGAATGGAGCGAGGAGGATGGCCGCTTCTACGCGATGCACCACCCCTTCACCGCTCCCAAACCCGAACACCTCGACTGGTTCTATTCCGACAAGAAAGAAGACCTCGAGCGTGTATGCGCAAATGCCTATGACTTCGTGCTGAACGGCACCGAGCTCGGCGGCGGCAGCATCCGTATCCATCAGGCCGACGTGCAGGAGAGAATGTTCCAGGTACTGGGCATAGGCAAGGAAGAGGCCGAATACAAGTTCGGATTCATCATCAACGCTTTCAAGTTCGGAGCTCCCCCTCACGGAGGTCTCGCCTTCGGTTTCGACCGCACCTGCGCCCTCTTCGGCGGGCAGGAGACCATCCGCGACTACATCGCATTCCCCAAAAACAACCAGGGCCGCGACGTGATGATAGACGCACCTTCAAAGATAGATGCAGTGCAGATGGACGAGCTGTGCCTGGCTTCTACCGTGAAGACCATTGACCCATGAAAACGGGATGCCGGGAAACAGATTCTACAACACTGTCTAGTCATTTCGCTCTTTCTCGCTACAACGGCTGGGACGGGGTTGGTTGATGCTGGCTGTTAGCCATTGGAGGAGTCGGGAAAGATTGTTAGTATTCGATATTAAATCAATTCCCTTTATTACTATGAAGAAGTTATTATTCGCTCTAATTATTCTAACTTGCTATTCGTGTGTTGAATATGACTATCCTCCAGGGCAGCACAATTGTTTCCCTATTGTTAATATGAGTAGTGTTCCAATTTGGGCATACTATCGTTGTTATGATTATGTTGGAACTCCTTTCTTTCTGTATGAAAACGATAAGCGAGGGTTGGTCGCCCCAGGAGAGATTAATTTTACTGCTTTAAGAAGGGGCCGGGGGGGGACTTTTGAAAACTATTTCGAAAAAGTATTACGGTCTGAAGGGAGAGAGATTATGTATGTGTTTGTCATTGATGCGACTTTGAGCCGTGAATGGATTGAGGAGAATAGTGCAAGTACATCATGTTATATGGTTCGTTATGATTTACGCTTAGAAGATTTGCAGGCTTTGAATTGGATTATCTCGTTCCCACCCGACGAAAGAATGAAAGACATTCATATGTCTCCCCCTTACCAAGAAATAACAGAACGTTATGGTAATGACTGAACGACTGCTTACAATGCTGTTTTATAACATTAAAAGAGGCATATTTGCACCCTTGTTTTTTCACTCTATGGTGATAAACGCTCAAGTCATCAATGTGGACACAGGGTGGTTTTCCGGAGCAGCTTTGTATAATGAAAACGGTACAAGGTTGACATCGCAAGAGGTGGAATCGTTGGTTGAGCAAGGTTTTGATGTTCAACAATATAAAGAATTGCGTAGAAAAACCATTATTACTGAATCCGTGGTTGCTATTTCTTTCACTGCTGGAGCATATGCTTGTGTTCGGAGTGAACTATATGCAAAAGAGCATAATAACGGAATTCAATATGATGCCCCTGCGCTGGTCATTGGTTCTTCTGCGATGGTCACCTTGCTTATAGCGGGGTTATATAAACATAGGTTAAATAAAGAACTAGAAAAGAAAATAGCGGTTGTTAATAGAAAAATTAGTATTCATCCTTCAACAGAAGGTGTCGGCTTATGCCTAATGTTTTGAGTGCTACGAATTATTTTGGCAACAAGCTCCTTAAGTATTTAATAATCAGCATCAGCAAAAAAAGAAATGCTGGTGAAGAGGATGTGATTTTTAAAAAGATTATTGCTCTATGAAAAAATTTGCCGCTGTATTCCCTGCAATACTTTTTCTTTCATTGCTATGCTGTTGTTCGTTAAACAAGGTAGATGGTACACATCGGTATATTCTATTTAATAATACTTCCGAGTATTACCTATATGTATGTCCTTTTAGAATGAAATATGGAGACTGTGATACCCTGGATAGAAACTATAGTGCCTTTGGACAAGAGAAGTACCGAGTCCCCCCAGGAACTAGTAATACTGCGGCGCTTCGTTTATATAGAGGGAACACATACGAGAGTACCATGAAGCATTATGATTATTTATCGGTTTTTATTTGGAATAAAGATAACGTTTCTGAAATAAATGGGGCATACTTTGGCTCTATTATTGCCAGATATGACCTTACATTAGATAATCTATTCTTATTAGACTGGGAGATTTCGTTTCCCCCCGACGAAAGAATGAAAGACATTCATATGTATCCCCCTTACCAAGAAATAATAGAACGTTATGGAAATAACTGAACGAGTGTTAAATGTCCCTTTCGGAGGGGTCTGCGAGCCGCAGCGGCTGGGCTGCCTCAATTGGCCGGAGTGGCCTTACAAGCCTTCGGTGGAGTTCCGCATCGGTTATGACGAGGACGGGATACGTCTCGAATGGACGGTGGATGAGCAATCGATACGCGCCTTGCAGGGGACTCCCGGCGGAGAGGTCTATGAGGATTCCTGCGTGGAGTTCTTCTTCCAGCCGGATCCCGACGACCCGCATTATTACAACTTCGAGTGGAATGCCATAGGGAATCTCTGCGTAAGTTGGAGGACCGGCCGGCACGATGCCGAGCCGGCACCTGCCGAAGTGTACGGGCTGGTGCGGGCCGAGGCGTCCTGCGGTTCGGTTCCCTTTGCTGAAAGGCCCGCGGATGGACCTTGGAAACTGAGTCTATATATTCCTCTGGCAGCCCTTTGGAAGAGCGGCATCAAGTCGCTTTCCGGTCTCAGGGCAAGGGGGAATTTCTATAAATGCGGCGATGGGCTTTCGGTGCCACACTTCGTAACCTGGGCTCCCATAGCGACCGAAAAGCCGGACTACCACCGGCCGGAATTCTTTGACTGGATAGTTTTTGAATGAAAAGGATAGAAAACTACGACCTTGGCGCACATAACACCTTCGGGATGAAGGTGAAGGCGGCGCTGTATATCGAGTACGACAGTGTGGACGAACTGATGTCGCTGGACTACAAGTCCCTCCCCCAGCCGATATTCCACATCGGTGCAGGGAGCAACCTATTGTTTACCAAGGACTTTCCCGGCACCGTACTGCACTCGAACATAAAGTACATCAAGTATGTGGATATGGGCCTGGACGAGGTGCTGCTGACCGTCGGTTCGGGCGTGGTTTTCGATGATTTCATCGCCAACGTGGCGGGAAACGGCCTCTGGGGCCCGGAGAACCTTTCGCTGATTCCCGGCGAGGTGGGTGCCGCTGCGGTACAGAACATCGGGGCCTATGGCGTGGAGGCTAAGGACATCATCTCCGGAGTGGTCTGCCTCGACACCAAAGACTGGACCAAGACCGTGTTCAAGGTGGGCGAATGTGGATATGGCTATCGCGATTCGCGATTCAAGCACGAGCGCGGGCGCTACATCATCACCAGCGTGCTATTCCGTGTTACGCGGAAGTATTCTCCGAAGTTGGATTATGGTGGGGTGCGGAATGCCTTGGAAGGTTATGACCTGAACGCCCTCAAGCCGACCGACATACGCGAGGCCATCATACGCATACGTAATGCCAAGCTCCCCGACCCTGCCGAAATCGGCAGTGCGGGATCTTTCTTCAAGAATCCTGTCATCTCCCGCGAACATTTCGAACGCATTCTCAATGCGGAATGTCCGCCATCCGCGGCGGGCAAAGGGCCGGTTCCGTGCCCCGAAAAAGGGGGCCCGGATACCGGCATTGCCCGCCCGCAGGACGCCCACGCAGACATTCCGCATTACGACCTGCCGGACGGGACCGTCAAG
>Ga0310696_10003688_pt1 | contig 19027 bp, 12 predicted proteins | sample AusTroGonzalo_MG_4_FD_203885 | JGI IMG/M metagenome (GOLD analysis project Ga0310696, IMG submission 203885) | Bovine rumen microbial communities from tropical cattle in Woodstock, Queensland, Australia - Gonzalo_02 (v2) (version 2) | ecosystem: Host-associated > Mammals > Digestive system >... | reverse complement strand
GCCAAGTTCCGTCCCGGACTCAACATCATACAGCACACCTATGATTTTGATCTGTCATACCAACAGGACTATACAGATAAGGGTTATCAAGGTTATGAGGATTTTTTTCCCTACATACTCACTGCCGCCAACCGTTGGGCCAACAACCAGATAGATGACTTTACCCTTATCATCAACATGGGAGACCGCACATCATTCCACATATCGCCCACCTTCTTTTACAGCGCCAGCCAATGGACATTCCAGGGCACAGGCAAATACAGTATAAACACTATCAAATTAGCAAAAGAGTACTCTGAGTTCCACGTAAGACAAGGCAGCGTCATGTTCCACCAGGAGGATTTCCATCCTAAAGGTGAGCTCCACATATCTGACCTGTACCATGACTTTTACTTTGATGTAGAGAACGCATCGGCACAGAATATCCTGCAGACCGTTAAAGGCAAGTTCTATCCGTTACATATCTCCGACCGGTATCTGGAAAGTGACCGTAAGGAAAAGCTTTACAACACCTACACCCCGGAGCAGCGCCGCATACTCAAGAACCTGCCGTTTGCCTACCGTGGTTATATCTTTAAAGACAAATCACTGCAGCAGTACTTTGAATCATCCAACTGGTACATCCCTGACCCCAATTATACCGCCGATATGGAGGCACTCACAGAGCAGGAGCAGCAGTGGGTTGAGTTCTGGAAATAGAAAATCATGAAACAAGGGTAAGTTCTACTGTCAGGCCTAACGCAGCGACAACGGAACTACCCCTTTGTTTCATCTACGGCCCTTTCCGATGGGAAAGAAGACCGGCATGACAAAGACAATGGCAAGCACTGAGAAGAGCATGCCACTCATCACTCCTATTGCAAAGCTAAACCAGAACTGGCTGTCACGACCGTCAAACAGGAACGGGATCAGGCCCAACACAGTACTCAGGATGGTAAGCATGGTGGGTATGATCTTACGGTTATAGGCCTTGATGTAGGTCTTAAGATTCTGCCTTCCGGTTGATCCCGCAATGGTGTTATACTCTGATGTCAGGTAGATTCCGGCATTGACGGTGATACCGCACAGCATGATCATAGCTGCAAATCCGCCCTGGTCAAAGCTGACATGTATGAGCGGGAATGCCAGGAACATACCTATGAAGCTTACCGGGATAAGTATCACAATAACCAACGGCGATCGGAATGACTCAAACAGTATGGCACATATCATGAATATGACCAGTATCACAACAAAGATCAGCACCGTACGCTGTTTCTGCTGGCTCCAATAGGTATAAGAGGAGTCACCACCGGCATGGAATCCCATAGGAAGCGTCTCATTAAGGTGTTCTATCAGCTTACGTTCCATGCGGCTGCGCAGATCCCATGAGCCGATGAACTCATAACCTACATTTATCATGTACTCCTGGTTGTTACGCTGTATATCCAGACCAGTACGGCGCTTGGTTATTGAGCCCACATCTTTAAGACGGGTATTGATACTGTCAACAAGCACCATATCATTACGTATATGCCACAGGTCATAGTAGTCTCTCTCGCCCGATACCAGACGTATGCTGGTCTCCTTATGACCATCATACACACTGCCTGAATAAGAGTTGTAAAGCTGGTCACCAAGGTATGAGAAATATCTGTTCAGATTGGTACCGGTACGTACAATCTTCTCTTCATCAAAATCCAGATAGAACTCATTCCTTACAAAACTGCTGTATCCGCTCGAGAATCCGGCCTGTCCGTTAACACGACGGTTAGCCTTAAGGGTGTCAATAAGATCCTCGGCAAATCTGTAGAGCAGGTCATAGTTGTAACCGTACAGACTGATGGTATTGCTCCAGTATGTCCTGTAGACGCTGTTGTACAGAGGTTCATCATTCTCTCCCAATGACGGGATATACCAGGTGGCGCCTCCGTAACGGGTAGCCTTGGCCCACATCTGCTGCTTGAGCATATAGGGGAACCGGCTCTTCTGATACTCATCCTTGAAATGGATCTCTATCTGTCCCTGCGTTCCGCTCAGATTGGTGGTAAAGTCCTTGATCTCATCAAACTGCTGTAGCCAGTTCTCCATCTCCTTTACTATCTCATTAAGCTGCTGAACGGTCTGTCCCTCATCCATGTTGGCTGTGACGCGGAGCACAATCTCGTGATCCTCCTCTTCTCGGCCAAATGACATCCGGTTCTTGGCATGTTTCTGGAACAGGTTCATGGCTCCACCCAGAGGATATTCAAACCATGCCTTGTTACGCTGATACCACTTGCCGCCTATGGTCTTGTTGTAAAAGCCCACCAGACCGCCTTTTGTGTTGTTTCCATCCTCATCATACTCCTTATGAGTGACCTGTGAAGGCAGCATCTGGACAGGTATTCCAAACAGCAGCAACAGCCCCACGATGAAAACCCAGCGGTGTGAACGGCTCCACATCACTATACGCTCATACTGGGCGGTACGGCGTACCAGACGGCGCATGCGTTTCATAGAGTTCTGTACCACACCCTTGCTCTTAAGAGGCATATACTCAAGCAGGGCAGGCACAAACAGGAACGCGATGATCATGGAGAGCACCAGGTTGATAACGATAACCCAGATGAAATTGGTGAGTGAGTTACGTGACTCCTCTGGCAGGAAGAAGATGAGCATCAGGGCCGCAATGGTAGTAAACAGCGCTCCTGATATTGAGAACATGACCTTCCGGTCCCCATAGTATGTATAGTGGTCCGCTATCACTATTGCAGTGTCAATGATGATACCCAGAGACACAGTGATACCTGCCATGGAGTAGAGCTCTATGGTTACTCCGAACAGTTTATAGAATGCTATGGCGCTCAGAATATTGACCGTGATGGTAAGGCCTATAACCAGCAGATAACGGAAACTGCGGCTTACCACCAGCACAAACATAAGCAGAATGGCAAGTGACATGACAGCACGGAAGAATATCTTCTGAATCTCGTTGCTCAGGTGCTCGGATGCGTCATACTCAAGCTTTACGGCAAAGTTCTCAGGCATGGAGCCCTTGAGCTCCTCCATCTTCTGTTTTGCGGCCGATGCCACCGTCACGATATTGATATCCTCCTGCCCCATGATGTTGAGGCCTATCATGTTAAGACCGTTGATACGACGGTATGAGTTTGGAGTATGCTCCTGGTATGAGACGGTTGCAAAATCACCCACATAATAGAGACGGTCTCCAACCTTTGTCACAGGTATGTTCTCCATCTCACCCTTGGCGTCCATTGTCCTAAGACGCACAAGCATCAGACGGTCATCAATAATCTCAGTGCCTACAATCTCATTGCTCCTTCGGAAATAACGGCTGATAGCGCTGTTCAACACCGAGGGGCTGAGTCCGGCAGCACGAAGCGCATTGGGATCAAACGTAAGAACCCACTCAAAAGGCTCCGCGCCCGACGGTTCCACGCCATCAACACCCTCAATGCGTGAGAGCGGTGTGACCAGATGGTCATTTACATATCTTACAATCTCAGTGGCGGGCATATCGGCATTGATGGAGTAAGAGAGCAGCATCTTCTTGCCGCGACCGCCACCTCCTGATGATCCGCTCACCTGATAACTAGTACCTTCAGGCAGACGGGAACGTATCTGACGCAGACGTGTGGAGACATCAAATCTGGTAGTCTCCATATCCGTACCCTTCTTGAAAGTAAGATTGATGTAACCTCCATTCTGTCTGGACGTAGCTCTGATACTGCTCACGCCGGCAACGGTATTGAGTGCTCCCTCTATGACCGATGTAATCTCACTCTCAATCACACGGGCAGAGCCTTTGCCGCTAAAATCGACGCTCAGTCCCAGATTCTCGGTCTTGGGCTCATACTGTACGTTCAGCAGCGGGATGCACGCCGCACCTACCAGCATGAGCACAATCATTATAAGGATTATGGAAAAAGCATGGCTCTTTCCTTTCTGCTTATCACTCATCTTTCTGTGTGCTTATAGATTACGTAATAAGCCAGGGGTACAAAGAACACGCTCACAAACGTACCTGCAATCATGCCGCTTATGAGAGCCAGTGACAGAGGATACTGCAGGTCACTACCCATATCACCACGCACCAGGAACGGAGCGATGGCCAGGATAGTGGTGAGTGATGTCATTACTATAGCCTTTAGACGGCGGCTGCCGGCTTCAAGAATAGCGTGTTTAAGACCCATACCGCTCTCGCGCAGACGGTTAATGGTATCCACCTTAAGTATGGAGTCATTGATAACGATACCGCACATAACCACCATACCTATCATGGACATGAGGTTCAGAGTCTCGCCAAAGATCCACAGGATACCAAGCACAGCAAAGATGTCAATGATAAGCTCACTCAGTATGATGAATGGCTGTATCAGGCTCTCAAACTGAGCCGACAGGATAAAGAACAGTAGCAGGATTGATATCACAAGCACTCCGCACAGCTCCTTTATCATCTCGCGGTTGGTAAAATATGTACCTGAGAAACTCACGTCAAACTTTTCATCGGAACGTACCACTTTCTGAATGGCATCCATGGCACGGCGTGCATCCTTACCTTTCACATTCAGTACCAACGGATAGAACTCACGGTCCACACCCGATGTTATGGACTTAAGGTCACGGTTACGTGTCTCCTTGAGCAGGATCTCAAGCGGAACGCGTCCGCCGCGGGTGTCCAGATACTGGTTCTGGATAAGGTCACGTGCCTCCTTCTCGCCCACACCTATAACCACAGGCATGGAGATATCGCCCTTGGATATACGCAGTACGGAGCTTGAGTTCATTGATTTCTGCAGATAACTGAGCAGCGTATTGAAATCAACCTCATAGAGAGCCAGACGCTCAGGGTCTGCAACAAGCTCAATATACTCATTCCACTCGGCCGGCTGAATCTCAATGTCAGGCAGTTCTGTACGTATGGCGCCCAGCAGTGATGTAAGCTGATCAGGATCCGGGGTACTGCCGTTGGTACGTTTGATGCGTGCCACCAACGGCGGTTCATGGTCAGAGAACAGCATATCAAAGATATTACCCGATGCCTGACTGCTGTGAACGGCATCCGGCCAGGTCTTATGGATATACTCCGCTACCTGCTCCTCAATCTTGTCAATATCTTTAGTAGAACCGGCCTTGATATAGATTATAGCCTCCGACAGTGTCAGCTCACGTGTATGCGACAGGGCAAACTGCTGTGCACCGGTCATGCAGGTGTACTGCTCAACCATTTCCGGGAACTGAGCCACAATCTGCTCACAACGGCTGTTGTTCTCCTCAATTGATATGCGCTGGTTCCATTCAATGTTTACAAGAGTGTCACTGTGTGAAAGTACAGGCAGTTTCTGCTTGTCAAGCTTGATGAACAGCACGCCTATCAGCAATACTGCAGCACCGAATATGCCCCACATCACACCCCTGCGGCGGAAGAACCAACTCAGTATACGGTCATAACCACCAGTCATGTTACCCACGCTTATCTTGCTTATGAACTTGTTGGGTGTAAAACAGGGCTGGTTCTTATAGAAACGGTAATAGAATACCGGAATGACCATTACAGATACAATGAGTGCCGATATCAGAGTGATGGTGACTGCCATTGCCTCATCATAGAACAGGGCACCTGCAATTCCGCTCATGAAAATAAGAGGAATGAATATGGCACAAGTGGTGAGCACGGAGCTCAACATAGGTGTGAACACCTCCCGGGTACCGTATACACAGGCATCCTGCAGGGGCTCTCCCTTCATCCACCGTTGCGTGATGTTATCAATCGTAATGATGGAGTTATCCACCATCATACCCAAGCCCAGTACCAGACCGGACAGGGAAATGATATTGATTGATATCTTGAGCACATAGAAGAACAGGAATGAGAGTATGAGTGCCGTAGGTATGGTAATGACCACCAGCAGCGGACTGCGCACATCCTGCATAAAGAAGAAAATGATGATACAGGCAAACAGGGCACCGTACAGCAGGTTACGTACCATGTTGTTGATGGAGTAATCCAGCAGCTCCGTCTGGTCACGCGTAATGGTAAACTCCATATCCGGATAATCCTGGTCAAAGGCATCCATCAGTTTCTGGATACCCTCACGCAGATTGGCCATTCGGGCATCGGTACGCTTTATGACTGCCAGTGTCACACACTGTGAACCGTCACTGGTAACCTCACCCTTCTTACGCTGCTGCTCCTCACGTACCTCAGCCAGATCCTTAATCTGATAGGTGCGGCCGCCCAGTTTGAGCCATACGTTCTCAACATCCTCACGAGTAACCACGCTCGACTCAAAACGGACGTCAAACCTGTACTCACCGTCACGGATGGATAGGCTACCCAGGTTAACGTTGGCACTCTGTATGGCATTGCTAAGCTGCTGCTCATTAGTACCTAAAGCACGCAGTTTCTCCATGTCAGGTATGACAAGCAACTGCGGGTACACCTGTCCCGATACATCCACCATTGCCACCTCAGGAATCTGCTCCAGACGGCGTACTATGACCTGACGTACAAAATCGCTCATCTCCATGAAACGGTTATCACTGGTGTTGAGCCCCTTCTTGATGGAGACATTTATAAAGAATGCCGGGATATCCGTGGCACTGGCACGTGCTATCATGGGACGTTCCTCACCCTGAGGCCATCCTGCACGGTCCACACGCTCATTTACATCTATGAAAATGTAATCGGCATCTGCTCCGTACTCAAATGTCATCTGGATAAGGCCGCTGCCGTCACGGGCAGTACAGGTAATATCCTGCAGGTGGGGCACCTGCACCAGCTCACTGCGCAACCTCTCCAACAGGATGTCATTCAGTTCACGGGCACTGCGGTCAGGTGATGTAACCTGAACCGTAATCTGCGGTATATTGATATCGGGAACAAGTGATACCGGCAGTTTACGTATGGCCGCAATACCCAGGACCATAACTGCTATAAGCACCATGGTCACCGCTATGGGGCGGTTGGTCAATCCTTTGAACATATCATTCCAGAACTACCGGAGCCTCATCACCAAGATTAAGGTTTCCGCTGGTAATAATAAGGTCACCTAACTCAAGATCGGCTCCACGGTCCTTATTGGCCTCAACCACATGCTCCGTGGTGTTTGACATGAGCACATTCACGTATGTCCACAGACTCTTTCCGTCCTTGTATCGGAACAGCACATCCATGTTGTCACGTATAACCACTGCGCTTTTGGGAACCACCAGCTGGTCAGGAATGCTGTTCTCAACAGTGATGCGCACGTTCATACCGTCCATCAGGTCATCTGATCCCGGAACCTGTGCCGTTACTGCAATCTGGCCGTTCTGGTCAACAGTGGGGTTGATGGATATGATTGAACCCTTAAGTTCCACATCATTATCCACAAACGGGGATACCAGCACCTGCTGGCCCACGCGGATAAACTTATACTCTGTCTCCAGCACGCTGAAACGTACCAGATAACGGCTGTCATCAATCAGAGTGCACAACTGGCCGCTCTGCTCATGTACACGTCCCTTAAGGCTGGCAACCTTTCCGCTGAAAGGGGCCCTAAGGTCACACTGCTCATATGTCCTCTCTGCGTTGGCAAGTGACATCTGAGCATCAATGAAACCGCAGTTGATATATATTACACGCTTCTGGTCTGCCGGAATCCTGGCGGTATCAGAGAGTGAATAACCGTAATCCAGCAGCTTATCGGCCAGACTCATCTCGGCTTTGTCATATGACAGACGGGCCTGCTCCAGCTGACGGCGGGGCTGCTCCTTGTCAAGTGATGCCAGGATCTGTCCCTTCTGCACCTTCTGTCCGTCACGGACACCGATCTCAGCCACAGTACCCTGTGTCGCAAACTGTAAGGTAACCTTACTCTGAGCCTCAAGTTTACCGTTGCAAACCAACTGCTTGTTAAAAGCCTTACGCTCCAGAGGCACCACGGTCACCACATTCTTCTCGGCATTGTATGTACCGCGGGCCATCTCCGTATCATCAGTATTCTCATTCTTCTCTTTCTTACCCTTGCAGCTGTTCATTCCATATGCAAGTGCTGCAAACAATACTATTGACGCAATCTTTAAAATATGCTTTTTCATACTCGTATAATTTCTATTCTTACTTGATAAGGTTGTCAAACTCAACACTAATGTCCTTGCCCGATTTCGGGTCATACAACGTGGTACGTCTTATGGCAAAATAAAAGTTCCAGAAATCGGCCACATTGGATACATAGTTGCTCAAGGCATCGTCACGTTTCTCCTTAAGCTGATCCAGCTGGGTCATGGTCATTGAACTGCTGCTGAAATTCTTGAGCGCAAGCTCATAGCTCTCCTCAGCCAGGTCGGCTGCACGTTTGGAAATCTCACACCGACTGCGCTGGTTGTTGAACTGCATGACCTGAGTAAGCAGGTCCTGACGGTAATCAATCATATTCTGCTCCAGACGGTTACGTGTGGTCTGCGCGCGAGCCTCGGCCATACGTACACGTCCGCGTGCCAGGCCCCAGTCCAGAATGGGTATATTAAGCTGAACACCAATAACCTCCTGGTCTTTCAGCTCTATGAATGTATCCCTGAACTTCTCCGATGATCCCGACATACCGAATCTGGCGTTCAGTCTGGCAGACAGGCCCCGCTCTGACTTGGCTCTTGCAATACTGGACTCGGCCTCAATATACTCTATATCCTGACTCAACTGGAATGATGAGTTATGCAGAGCCCTGTCCAGCATATCATCATAATCCAGAGTCACATCAGGGATGTCATAGTCAATTTGAAGGTTCAGCTCCGTATCCTCCTTATAACCAATGTATGAGCACAGGCGGTTCAGAGACGAACGCAGGCTGACCGTAACCTGACTCAGTTGCAGGGAGTCATTAAGCATGGTCACCTCAATCTGCATAAGCTGGTCACGAGTTATGGTACCCATCTCAAAACGTGTCTGACCGGCCGCGAACAGACGTTTGCTGTCCTCAAAACTCTTTTTGGCACGTTCATATTTCTCCTTGTCCCTTACGTAACCCCAGAAATAAGAGGCAGCTGTCTGGTTAACCTGCTCCATACTCTCAATGTACTGGCGTTTAGCCACCTCATACTGCTTGGGCTGTGTCTTTTTCTCCCACTTGAACTGGTTGTATCCCCACAGACTCTGGGCATAACTCAGATAAATGGGCTGTGCATAATAGGATGTAAGACGTGACGGGCTGTACTGATCCAGTCTCTGAATATCGGTAGACAGAGTAACCTGACCACCTGTAAGCGGAATGTTCTGACTGAAATTCAGTGTAGCGCTGTTTGTCATATTATAACTGGTCCTGTAAGCTACAGCACCCGTACTGAAATCCTGCAGTTTGTCAAGCGAACGTCTAAAATCGCCCAAAGTGGCACTAAGGCTCAATGACGGCAACAGCTGCGCCTTATAAGAGCGGTAATTCCAGTACGACGCCACAAAATTGTTACGGTTACTCATTGAAGAGATTGAGTTCTCCTGAGCCAATTGAATCACTTCCTGCATTGTAAGTGTTCTGGGACCGATAATCTGTCCTCCACACAGGGAATGCGCCAACAGCGCAGGCAGCAGGAGCAAAACTCTTAGAAAAGGTCTTTTCATAAAGTTGATTGCAAACAATAAATACTATTAATAATCAGGTTTTTGGCAAAGGTAAACAAACTTTTGGCCCACACATACCCACAGCTCACTTTTTTTATTTTTTAATACTCTATAAAATAATAACGGTATTGCTATATCTTTGTACCCCGTGCATAAGGATATGGATTCAGTAATTACACTAAGAAAAGCCACCCGGGCCGATTCACGTTTCATTGCCGAGAACGTGCTCCGTGCGCTGCATATTGAAGAAACTGACCCCCGGCACATAGACCACCTGGCCACCATAAGCAGCCGTGAAGACACCCTCTACAGCTGGAGGAACTCCACAATTGCACTATATGACGGCCAACCCGCAGGCATGATGGTAGCCTATGATGGCGCCCGATACCGCCGGATGCGTGACATAACATTCCCCATGATCCGCATGTACGTAGGTGATGACTACAATCAGATGGATGATGAGTCAAGTCCCGGCCAGTATTACCTTGACTCCCTGGCCGTACTACCACAGTTCCGCCGCAAAGGCATAGCCACAGCCCTGATCAAAGAGATGTTCCGCCTGCAAAACGCCGCAGGAATACCCCTAGCCACTATAGCCGTTGACCCTGAGAATGATGAAGCCTACCGCCTATACAATGCGAACGGATTCCGTCACGACGGTCACATCTCCGTATTCGGAACCACCTACCACCGTCTGGTCTGCCCATAACCACTAAGGACCTACCGTCCCCCTACTATCCCGATAATAAACTCCTCGGGAATGAATCCCCAGTACCGGGAGTCATTTGAGTTCATTGAATTATCACCTAAAGCAAAATAATAATCCCCCTTAAAGGAATACTCCTCCAGATCGTCACTCATTACATCGCCCGTTTCATACTCAATAACCTGACGGTACAACTCACGGGTAAAACTATCTAGCGATACTTTCATTCCCTTAGCAGGAACAACCAAAGGTCCCCAATTCTTTATGTTCCACCTATGAAGCGTTAAGGGAATTACATCATAATTGTCATTCCAGATAAACACACTGTCAAACATCCAGCGTAATCTCTCCTGCTCTTCTACTACTCCAATAGGTCTCAATACCTTATCATTCCAGCAATGCCCGTCCACCGCTCCTATCCTATCTCCTGGACATCCAAGAACCCGCTTACAGTATACCTCGGTATTATTAAGTTCAATTGTATGACTCCATTTTTTGATCGGTGTATTAAACAGGATAACATCTCCCGGTAATAACTCCCTTAATCCGGGAATACGACAGACGTATTTTTTCTCATTAATCATTATCCTAGGCCCAAACAGCATTTTGTCTACTTGAACTCTTTGACCCGGCTCTATGGTGGGATACATTGAGGGTGTCACTACTTTATAGAAATCTATAACCAGTATTTTTATCAGAACAACAGCCAAGCATAAAGCAAACAGATAGAAAGTTGCTACAGACTTGATGCTGCTATTATTTATTTCTGTTCTTTTATTCACCATTTGCCAACATTTTTATCCGATTGTGATATTCTTTTGCGGTGTTTGACTGTATTTTGGGCGTAAACTTATCTGAAAATACAGCAATTGCTTCCAGCTTTTCCTTATCTCCTGTATAATGATACAGTTCCGCAAGGTCCATTAAAGGCGTTATCCTGTGAGGTGTCAACAGGAAAGATTTTATGTATGAGGTTTCAGCCTCATAGTAATGGTTATGCCTAAAATGATTATGTCCTATTTCACGCCATAAGGAGGGATTGTTATAACGGCTTATTCCCAACCTTAATATAGAATCAGATTTTTCATAACTGCCTGTCTTACTTAAGGAAATGCCATAAGCATATATCAGATCTCCGCTTGATAAATCCTTGTCAAACCGGTCGTCACAAAGATTGCAGACTGTCTGGAACTCTCCTTTGTTGAAAAAGAATAATACATCTGATTCTCCTTTCATAAGTACCCTAGATCTCTCTATTTGAGGCAACTCAAGAAACAGCATAATTCCAAATAATGCCATCTCACTATAAGTTAACAGTAAAGGAGCAAAGGAGAGTTTGGAATCTGAGAAAGAGTGATCACGACTACTTGCAGCACCAAGAAACATAGATAAAGAGAGGCAATAATCAGAATAACAATGAGGATATGAGAATAGGGATATAAGGAATAAGGATAATAGTCCATACCCCAATGGATTCTTATCTTTAATTAATATCCATATTGCTCTAAAAATGATGTAGAGTGATAATAACATCGCTAAGAAACCATGTTCCACTCCTATCCGCAGAAATTCATTGAACGCAGTCAATGGAGAACATGCATACCGGGCATCTTTAAAGTCGCCATTGAGTATAGAATTAATATCTACATCATATGAGTTATTACTGAAATACCTGATTTGTTCGTCTCCAAAGACAGTTGAAAAACTCTCTATCCCAGACCCCCATACACCGTTATGAGGAATTGCCCTAAATGTAATCTTTGCCATATAAAACCGTCCGTCTGCAGACGGTTTCTTTACGTAATAAAGAATCGCGAACAGGGAAACCAGAATAACAGCTATTGTAACAATATATTTCTTGACAAACTCCGAATATTTTGGACTCAAACAGAAATAACAGAAGGTCGGAATAATTAGTGCCAACAAAGCCAAACGGCTTTTTGTGAAACCAACTAATACAATGATCAAGCCTATCAACAATAAAGAAGGAATCTTGAACCATACTTTGCATCCGTTTAGTACAATTACTGCCAATACGCTGCATGAAATGGTTAGAAAACACCCATAAAGATTGGTATTAGACATTGAACCAACTGGATATTCAGCTCCATGATACAACTGTATGATACCCATGTAAGATTCTTTTAATGTTATAAGCAAGAGTATGGATAAACATATCAGATATGCCGTTCCTTTATAATAATGGAAAAGCAATCGCGAAACTGAATAATAGAATAGTATCAAGACACTGTTCCTCAGTTTGATATCTGAGACACAATCAGCCAATGAGGTATATCCACCAACTATATATTGACCTGTAATCAGCAAAAATGCAAACAAGAATAATGCAATATCCAACGAGTAGATTCTATTTATCTTCTTTACTCGCGTAACTAATTCACTCATAATACCAACCTGAATCATTATACATTTGGGCAAGGTAATCCAGACAGTCTTTCAATTTGCGTGTATCAGACTCTCTATTTTCCAATCGATAATACTTTGACACCAGACCATCTTTGGTAACCAACAGCAATCGTTGATTACAATTTAGGACTGAAGACATCTTATACCTGAAATCAACCAATACGTCAAACGGATAATCCTGAAACATTATATCATTGACTATCAGGCCAGTGTCATCCTTTGGAGATATAATCACCTTGAAATCACCTCTATCGCCCATTATCTCCCTGCAAACATCATAAAAGGATTCAAAGCCAAGCAGATGTTCCATTTCACATGCCGCACATTTTGATGAATCTATCCACAAAATGATGGAATAATCATGTAACAAAGTATCTATTAGTACCATATCAACACGATTTCCCTTTACAAGCAGTAAACTGTCACATTCTATTTGTCTCCCAATTATATCATCATTTCTGATTATTCCGGAACTGAAAAAACATAACGACAACACCAGAATAATCAGACAGGATGTTAACCATTTTTTTACAGATTCCTTACTCATTTACAACAGCTCCATCGTTAAAAAAATTGGATCTCCTTCAGAAAGGTTCTGTTCTTCAACATAACTCTTCAATTGCTTATAGAGAGACCTGATTTTTGCATCATGAAGAGATTCGGTATTTGAAAGAATGTAGTATAAACTGTAAGAAACACAACCATATATCGTATTCTCATACTCACATAACCGAGTAAAAGAGAACCATATATATTTCCAGATATCCAATGTAGTCAATTTCGGAACCAGAGACTCTTCAAAGAAACTGTCAGGACGTAAAATAATACCACAAGAGTTTTGCGTCTTGTCATACAGCATGGAATGATATTTCTTGTTGATAAATAAATTGGCTACTATATATTTGTCCGTTTCAAATAAGCCGGATATAGAGTTTAGAAAATCCCCATTAAATACCATAAGATCTTTACCAGGAAGCATCAGTTCAGCCCCGGTAATTCCATCAAAGATGTCTTTTGTCATCTCCTTGTCAGCCTTAAACCTGTAAGATGATTCAACCCCGTTCTTGGTCAAAGAAAAGATATTGTAATCATAATTCAACATGAAACGGAGTGTATCATGAAAAATATATGATAATTTAGTATATCCTTCTGTTTCGTTTAATCCAACTAGATAAGGTGGCATACTCAGATAACTGTCATATCTGGAAGCATCTTTATTATAGGTTATGCAGTAATGATTATTTTTTTCATTCTCTCCATAAATGGTAAGGCCCAAATAAGAATCTGAGTTCTTATACAGTATACTCACGTTTATTTCGGTCTTATTGTCATAACCTATGAAATCTCCCATATCTGTATAACACAACAATCGGCCCAACACAAGATCATATAGCTTCAGAGTATCATTCATCATAAACATGTTACCAACATTCAGTACTTCACCTCTACCCCTTCCGGAAATTGGTTTTGAGAACTTAAGATTACCAGACTTGTCATAACCTAAGAAATAGAAGGTCCTATCTGAAAGGAAATAATAACCATTATCAGAAACGGTCATCATAGGATAATCCAGATGCACCCAATTATCACCTACCTTCAAATTCAATACACTAATATCCCCAATTCTGTCAATGATATCAAAACGGTTCGTTTTGTTGTCCAGATCAATATAATGTTTGGTAGGATAATTAAATAAATCTTCACCGCTGTTCTTATCAGAACATGAAACCAAAGAAACCAACAATAAACACAAACAAATAATCTTTTTCATAATCTTTATTTTTTAATATTTGGGGCCGAAGCCCCAAATAAAAATTAATACTCCATTTTTTCTGGTATGATATTATCGAGTTTGGTTCCATCTGGTAGCCATATTCCAACATACCTGATTTCACACAAAGCATTATCTCGTTTGCCACACCACTTCTCTTTTATATATCCATCCAAATTCGGAAAATATATGTGATAGATATTGGTAAACTGATTAGAAGTTAGTCTTCTGGATTGAAGGGACGTATTTACGATAAAAGAAACCTCAGTACCATTTTCCATTCTCCATCCCCATTCGGGGGATTCAGCATATGCAATTTTTGTATCAAATGACAGAGCACTTATAATATTCTCTGATTGACACAACAAAAGCAATAAGCTGATAACAACAATAATAACTCTGTATTTCTTCATGTTAAGATAGTATTATGTTATTAATAATCAGATCAAAACGGACTGCTTAACATTTGAACCCATTGTTTTGAACCTGGTAGTACAAGAAAAACATTTCCATTGTAATACATCGGACACATGTTATTTTTCTGTTTTGCACAATATGTGACAGCTATCTTACAATCAGACAATGCTTCATGATTCACTCCGGCCTTAGCCTCGAGCATTTTATATGTAACTCCCAGAGTAGTTTCCCATTTGCTTGGTCTCTTATATTTAATATCAGGTACAGTATTAACCAATACTACTCTTTCGGTTCCATTCGCATCAGGAAGAAGAGTCCACTCTGGATCTGCGTAAGCAATCTTTGTGTCAAAAAACAATGCATTCCTTACACGATCAATAGAAAGTACAGATAAAGCTGCTGCCATTATGGCCAGCAGAACATATTGTTTCGTTTTCATTTCAATTATTTTTAAAGTTAAACTCATTGTACTATTAAGCTTTGATTCCACAATACATGATAGTTGTATTTGGGGCGTAAAAGCCTTTAAACACAATCTCTCATTTATGGAAAAGGTATAAAAACCATATTTCTTTATCATCCAATTTGCTTAAGACTAGATGAATAATTCTTTAAATCCACTATCTTTGCGGCGTTCAGGTTTAGGTTAAACTATGGACCTGGATTGGGAAGGGATATTGACAGCGAACTTTGCAAGGGTGGCACTGTCTTATCCCTTCTCTCTTTCCAGATCTGTTATTGCTCTCTAGTTTTCTATCACATAATTCAATTCTTTAGTCAACAATCGTGATAAATCCGCCTGGGGCAGCTCCAATGCACCCTTGGAGCTTATGCACGGGAGCTGCCACGGCAGATAAAGCTATTGTTGAGTTACACTTTATTATTTCAATTATCATAAGCATTCATTACCACCATTCTATGTTGCCGTCTTGATCCAGCAGGAACGGACGCTCATCATTTCCTCTGGTATAGTTACGTAACCACAGAAGTTTGTTTATGGGAACATTCTCATAATGCAGAGTGTTGTCATCGGCCACTTTACGGCCTATTGAGAACCAGTCCAGTCCGTCAAAGAACATCAGCTCATATTGGTTGCCGGGGCATATGTCGTTGTCATCGCTACGGGGGACAATCCTTACGAATGACACATCACCGGGAGTACCCAAATCCAGCCCCACCCAGTTTCCATCTGGTTGGTTTACCTCAAAATTACTGAGCAGGTCTCCGTCATATGCCCGGTCTATTGCATCCTGTCCTGCCTCGGGGACTGCAATTCCACGGCCTTTTACCGGATTACCCAGACTATCCATAAACAGGACCTCGGCTACGCTACCCCATGAGCCGTTGGGTGAGAGATAACGCCAGTAACGATAAGGGGCATCGGCACAAACGGGAATCTTGTCAGGAATTTTTGTTGTCTCTATTTTATACAGTGTTAGGGAATCACTGAAATCCGGACGTGTTGCACACTGAATCTTACCGCCAAGTATACGCCTACGCATATCTACCACATTATAAGACTCAAAGTACTTGCGACGAATATCAATGCTGCGTACGCTGTCTGCTCCTTCGCTATGGATATAACGCACTCTGCCGTCTTTCTGTAGAATGAACGGTTCACTTGCCGGAGCAAGGACAGAACCGTTGTAATAGAGCGCTATGTAAAGAACGTTTCTACCCATGTTCCTGAAACAGGCCTTACCGTGCTTGACCTCTCCGTAATCCAGTACACGCCATGACGGACCACCTGAGTTGACAAACACTGCTATGTAGGCATACTTATCATCAATCCTGATGTCACTCATTAACTGAACCTCTATGTCCGATGTCCTTACGTAATGGTCTGTCACATCATGCTCGCACAGATCAAACTGATGGACATATTTGGCCGTATTACGGTATCTTACAATGTCACGGTTAATGGTAAACGTACTGCGCCAGACCTTGGGAATACGCTCGTACGGATAGAACGGCATGCCAGCCGCTACAATAAGTGAATTGATGGTTGGAGTCTCCTTTCCCTGATCTGAAAGGAATGTAAACCAACTGTGACCTTCACTGTTACGCCCCCAGACAGGAACACGGTCCACTACAGACGGTAGACCCAGGCTACGGAAAACGGCAGTTCCCATAGTTACATAATCAAAACAGCTGCCAAATGTCATATTAGCCCATGTTTGGGCGCTTCTCAACGGTATGCCGCTGCGTTCCTCCCACAATACACGCGGCGGATTCTTGGTATGAATCTCATTACGGACTATATCTATCGCACCGTAAATGGAGAGACGGCGCTCATCATCTGACGGTACAGAGCTTATACTGTCCGAGAAACGTGCCGAAAGGGTGTCACGCCATGAATCCAATAACTGATAATCTATGACCTTATATGGCAATATCCAATCCTTGAATTCATCAAATGTGAGATGCTGAGCCCACGGACGGGTTCGCCACTCATGGAATGCCTTGTCAATGTTGTCAATCAGATAATCGGACGATACCAACTTAATGTCAGGTTCTACTGATCTTGACAGACTGTAATTGAGCGCGTCACTGATGGAGCGTAGGGTATCACGCTGCCACTCCGGGGTGCCGCCGGCTTGCTGAATCTTAAGAGCTGCGTTATAATAGAAATCAACGGTTGCCGTATCTGTATATGAGAAGTGTCCCGGCATGTTGATTATAAGATATTTGGCTGCAGCTAACTTGGACGGATCCTTGTCCTCATGCCTATAGTGGTCAAGGACCCGTTCAAGTTGCGGCCGGTTCTCGCCGGCAACCTTAAGGGCATAACGCAGATACCTCTGTTCATTACTGCAACTGCTTAAAACTGCCAGGAGAACACATGAGACCGAAGCCCCAATAAATCCAAAGATGTTTTTCATGATTGATTCAGATTGGTTTATTACACCATTTATTCAAATATGGAGAGAAAACCGTATCAGCAGATACGTATTGGGTGGTTCCATCCTTCTTTAATATAAAGGGATCTGATATCGGTATGAGAGCAACGCCGTCATAACCCAGAACTATGTACATGACTTCACGGCCCATATTCCGGAAAACGGCCTTACTACCCCTTAGTTTGCAGAAATCTACAATTTTCCAACCGTCCGGCTCAGGACCCGCACTGGGTGCGATATGGTCCTGAGTTGAACGAATGGCCGAAGCAATATAGACGTATCGGTCCTTTAGTTTGCTCCGGTTGTGTTTTTCAATAGTTACAGAGACATGTGATGAAAGAAAGTATTTGTCTGTGACGTCCTTTACGGTAATATCAAAGGGATATACGTACTTAGCGTTCTTTATATAGTCAAGCCTGCGTTCATCTATTGCATATGTCTGTCTGAACACCTTAGGGCCACGTTCATACGGAAAGAAAGACCAGCCTATCTGTGTGGCAAGATCCCACTCCGATGTAACCTCCTTGCCACGGTCCGACAAAATCACGAACCAACGTGTTGCAGCCTCATCCCTTGCTCCTACAGGGGTTTCATCGATAACCACCGGAACTCCCATACTGCGGAATGACAAAGCTGCCAGCAACGCATAATCCGGAATATGTCCGAATGTCTGCCGGTGCAGGAGTGATGCACTGAGCAGCGGCAGTCCGCTTTCGGTGTAGAGGCCATGACGGTTAATCTTACCGAGTACCTCATTGCGGATCATATCGGCAACTCCTGTCGTGGTGTTGTACTCTACATCATTCACTACGGGATTACGCATGCCGTCACCATAGCACAGTGATAAGGTGTCACGCCAATAATCCAGTTCCTGCAGATCTACCGCCTTATACGGCAACAGCCATTCCAGATACTCATCGAAAGTGAGCTGGCTTGCCCATGGACAGTTTTTCCACTGCTCATAAGAGAGGTCTATATTATGAATAAGATAATCCTTTGAGATTACTCTTGTATCAGGTACGGTGCGCTCCGGTAAATGAGAATAGACCCTTTTAGTTACCATGAGCAGAGAGTCACGCTGTGACTCCGGTGTAAGGGTGTCATTACTCAAAATGCGCTGAGCATAGTCATAATACAGGTAGATGGAGTCACCCATATAAGAATAGTGCGCAGGCATATTCTTAATAAGGAACAAGGCCGCTTCAAATTTCTCTGGAACAGGAGCCTGA
>Ga0310696_10003687_pt1 | contig 19031 bp, 10 predicted proteins | sample AusTroGonzalo_MG_4_FD_203885 | JGI IMG/M metagenome (GOLD analysis project Ga0310696, IMG submission 203885) | Bovine rumen microbial communities from tropical cattle in Woodstock, Queensland, Australia - Gonzalo_02 (v2) (version 2) | ecosystem: Host-associated > Mammals > Digestive system >... | reverse complement strand
AGGCGAGCTGCACAACGAGAAAGAGAACCTCTTCCGCTCGCTTTTCCGTCAGTCGGAGGACTACCTGCTCATCGTGGATGCCCTTTCGCAAAAGTCGCGCGGCCTCACGCGTAGTGAGGTGTTGGCCGAGACCGGACTGAACAACAATGCGCTGTTCACGCAGCGACTGATTGAGTTGGAGAAATGCGGTTTTATCCGCAGTTATGAGGACTACGCCGGCAAGCGTCGTCAAGTAGTGTTCCAGCTGATAGATCCGCTGTGTCATTTCTGGCATAAGATAGTAGAGCAGAACCGGTATCACGATTCCGAGTTCTGGTCGCATTCCGTACTTAGCCCGTTATACAATGCCTGGAGCGGCTTGGCCTTTGAGATATTGTGTCTCAACCATGTGCCGCAAATCAAGCAGGCGCTTGGTATTGCAGGCATCCAGTCCCGGGTGTTCTCTTGGCGGGCACCCGAGCAGGCCGAGAAAGGCGCACAAATCGACCTTGTTATCGACAGAGCAGACCATTGCGTCAACCTGTGCGAGATGAAGTTCAGTCGGGCAGAATATGAACTGACCAAGGCCGAGCATGAACGTTTGGAAAATCGTATGGTGCAGTTTACGCAATATGCAGAGCGGAAGAAATCCATTCGTCTCACGATGATTACATCCTACGGTCTCAAGGCCAATACGTATAGCAGCTTTATCCAGAATACACTCACGTTATCGGATTTGATGGTATAAGCCGGGCTTATCTTGCACCTTTTCGTTCCAGAAAATCACTATAAAGTGCAATTTTTTGGAGAAAAGTGCAGAAAAAGGGTCGATTTCCGGGGCGGGTATTTGCATAAATGCAAAAATAATACTAATTTTGCACTCCCAAAACGTTTAGCGGCCACTGAAGGCGAGTGCGCGCGAGTACTGCCAGCCACGGACGTTTTGAACACAATGAAACAAGGCGTCTTACGCGCTGGTTCTGGGCATTCTTGGAATTTCACGACTTCTACGAACTCACAATCACAGAACTCTGCGTCGAAGATAGCCGCTTGTACGTATACTCGTGTGCGCCCAGGCGCATGCGTGCGCTATATGTATATAGTGTGCTCTTTTCGATTATCCCGAGTCAAGTCTGAAACTCCCCGAATGCGGAACCGACCATCGTCGACTCCGCGTTTTTTGTGTGCACATGATCTAACAATTGGAACAACTAATTAACTTAAAATCAATAATTAAAAACAAACTACAATGAGAAAAATTTACAGTTTATTGCTCCTGGGTGGACTATTGCTGCTCGGAGCAGGAAATGTATGGGCCAATTATGATTGGTACGACTGCTCCATGAGTATCGGCGGTCAGACTGCCCTTAATTTCGCCAATTGGTCTAAATCCGGAGACTCCCCGACAGACCTAGGATTCCTCACCGATATGACCATTTCCAGTATCGCCTTCAAAACATGGGACGATGGAAACGACCGCGGCGGAGCCAATATGTACTTCCGTATTTGGGACGGAGGTGCTTCTCCAGTCGGAGAGGACCAAGACCTCTGGTTAGGTTCGGCCACCCGCATCACCGGTGACCACGATTTCTCAATTTCTTGGACTACTGGTTTAGATTTGGCCTCAGCAGTAAGCTTAACTCTCGTTCCAGGAAAGACTTACTACATAGACATGTGGGCCAAAACCTATGGCACCAGCGGCGACCATTGGTTTAACGGTACCGGCGACAACTACCACGTAAAGTTCGTATACGCTGGATCCAAGACCGTTACTATAGGAGAAAAAGGATGGACTACTTTCTGCTGCAGTTGGCCGCTTGATTTGTCAGATATGGATCCCTCTACCGGTACTGTAACTGCGTATTATGCATCTGCTGCTAATGCTACTTTGAATACTGTTACCATGACATCGACCACTGCCACTATAAAGGAAGGAGTAGGTGTTATGCTGAAGGGTACCCCTAGTGCCACTATCACTATTTCTGGTGCCGTGGAGGGTTCTCTTATTTCCGGCAACTTACTTGTTGGTTGCACAGAGGCTTTGAATATAACGACATCCACGCCCAACTATTCTAAGTTCTATGTACTCGTAAATGGCAGCACGGCTGCTGAGTTCCAGAATATTGGAGCATATGTTCTTAACGAAGGATATGATCCTCGAACGCTTACAATTCCGGCTGGCAAAGCATATCTTGATTTGCATGACGTTACTGGTTTTGCGCCATCCGTAATCCGTATTGTTGATGAGGAGAGCGGTGCTACGAATATTGAAGCTATCGAGGCTTCTGAGGATGCTGTTAAGTTCATTCAAAACGGCAAGCTCTACATTAAGAAGAACAACGTCGTTTATGACATGATGGGTGCTATTGTAAAGTAAGTAACTGAAGTTTAACGATTAAAATGAAAGGAATTTATTCTATGAAGTCTTATGTTAATCCGATGCTTCAGGTTGTTAGCATCAAGAAGAACGATATCGTTACCGCAAGTGAAACACTGGGTATAGGAAACGCTTATAGTGGCGGCACTATCCAGGCCGGTGATCGTTTCCGTGACTGGGAAGATTAATAATCTCTATAATATTCAAGAGGGGTGGCTTACGCTGCCCCTCTTTTTTCGTAGCTAAGAAGTATAATCCTTTCCGCACAATCCTCTCCCACCATCTCATCGTATCTTCTTCGTTGCGTGCTCCAAGCGTCTGCTTGGAGTTCCCCTTTCGAGATACCGTTGTCACGTTATCACGTTATACCGTTTCTCCTCCTTAACACCCCCCAATAGAAAATTTTCCTTCCAAAAGATTTGCATATCTCGGAAAAAATGTGTAACTTTGTATTTCGAAAGGCTAGAGACCGCTGTTTCATTATATATTTCGGAACCGGACAATCGAAACCATCCCCGAAATCGTATAAGAATCGCTGAATCAACGCCTTTTACTCACGTTATTGCGAAACGTGACGAAACGAAATTTTGTACCTTGAAATGCAAATGAAAGCATATACCACATATTCCCTTCCTTCCGGCACTTTGGTTCCCAAGTTGCCAGCTGTTGCTGTGTGGACGGGTCTATTTTTTCCGTTTCATGTATTGTTAAGTTGTTCGGCTATACGTCCTTAGCGGCGTATAGCCCTGTTGTGCAAATGTTTAACCAAAATAATAATCAAAAAAAAATGAAAAAGATTTTTACTCTTTTCTCCGCGATGTTAATGGCCTTCGTGACAAATGCCACTAAAATTGTCATCAATGGCCCTACCGCTCCTGCGACACAAGTCGAGAACGCGCTGAAAACTAATATTCCCAATTATGATACCATTGTTCTCAAAGCTGGTACTTTTTTTGAGAGTTATAGTGATTATGTGAAATTTAACAAAAATGTAGTAATTCTTGCAGATGAAAAAGCCGCTACGAAACCTATAGTAAAAATTCAAGCACAAATTAGAATGTACAATGGTGCTAAAGTTAAAGTCAAGGGAATTGAATTTGATGGGTCTGCACAAGGTTCCCTCAAAACAGAAACTGAAGCGGCGCATGCTTATGAACATTTCATTCTATTCATAGACGGTAATTCTAACAAACTTGAGTTTGAGAATTGCGTCTTCCATGATTGGGGGAAAGGTGTGAATTCTTCTGGAGATATTTTTTCTTGCAGATCGGATAAGTCTGCCAATTTTGATTCTCTCACTCTTAAGAGTTGCACTTTTAATAACAATGCTAACCGAGTATTTAATATAGAAACAACCCCAAAGTCCTTAGTTATCGAGGGGTGTCATTTTGAAGACTTTACAAAACCAATATTGTACGGTAGTACTACTACTGCAAAATTGAAGTCTTGTATCATCAAAGACTCATATTTTAATGACGATATTACAGCGGAATCCGCAATTAATTGGATAGGAACTAAGTTAGACTATCTAAACATAGAAAATTGCCAATTTTCAGGCTTTACGGGGGACATTATCACAGGCTCTACGAATATCGACTCTTGTTTTATCAAGAATTCTACTTTTTCTGGTAGTTCAACTCGCCTGATTCAAGTGTCGACCACGACTGTAGACACTCTCCAAATAGATGGCTGCACTTTCTCTGGTTTTTCAGAGCCGGTAATTGATTGCTCTGCTACAGCAACAATGGATACCTGCATCATAAAAGGCTCTACCTTTACTAATATTACCAAGAATGCTTTGAATTTGAGCAGTTGCACACTGAAGTTTGTGGAAATTGATGGCTGCACGTTTACTAATCTTAAACAACCAATACTCGTTAGCAATGCTTCATCCTCTCTTGATTCTTGTGTGATAAAAGGATCTTCTAATACCGGCACCAATACTGCAGCAAACATTATAAATTGGACGGGTACTAAGTTAGACCACCTTTATATGAACGGCTGCACTTTCTCTGGTTTTTCCGGAGTATCGCTGGTTTCATCTCCAGCATTAGCTTCTTTGGAAGTGTTCAATACGAAAGTTTCTGGTGGAACCAAGTTCTTTGAGAATAGTACAAATTCAGGATTTATTCGTTTAGATGGTTGCGAGGTGGCAAACTATTCTAATATAATGATTGAAGGAACTTCTTCTTCTCATCTTGACTCTTGTATAATTAACAACTGCTATTTCCACAATGGAGCGAACTCTGTGGTTAACTTTGCCAAAACAAGTTCATCACGCCATTCTTGTGATAACTTAAACATCAATAACTCCACCTTCTCAAAATTCTCCGGATTCAATTCGGCTCTTATTATTCAATATAGTAAAAATGAAGATAAGGCTGCTTCCATTGAGGACGATGCTAAGTTAGTAGTTGATCATTGCACATTCTATTATTTTGCAAAAAGTGTTCCATATAGCGGTGATGGCAGTAGTACCTATGCTTTTATAGATTCTCGCAAATCCAACAACGTGCTAATTAGCAATTGTGTCTTTGTAAATCCAGAGACATTCCCAACAGGATTATATACTGCACGCGCATCTTATATTTATGGTGGTTCAATTAAAAAATGCCTTAGATGGAATGTTGCTGGCCACCGTGACACGCCTTCATCTGGTAATGACATTAATTCCGACCCTCTTATGCTTGATACTGCCAAAGCGAACTTCACCCTAGGTTATGGTTCTCCAGCTCTCAACGCAGGCACGGATGGTAGCAACCTCGGCGATCCGCGCTGGTGGCCGAATACCCGTACAAATATCAGCGAAGGTACTTGGGGGACAATATGTATTCCTTACGCAGTAAGCGCGCTTCCCGAAGGTGTTGATTTTTATAGCATTGCAGGCAAAACAGCTTCTAGTGTATTGTTGGCAGATGTTGATGCCCTTGAAGCAGGTAAGCCATATATCTTCAATGTCACGTCACCTTTGCTAAACGACAGGTTTAGTCTTAATTGGATCTCGGGCGCTCCTACCGTGGCGGGTACTGACAACCAATTGGTGGGAACATATGAAGAAGTGACTTTGTCTGCAGGGAACTATATTGTCTTTAATGGAGAGTTACGTCAAGTTCCCGCTTCAGGCGTGACTGTTAAATGTGGAGCTTACCATGCATATATCGCAGATATCGATGCAATTACTACTCTTGTAGCTGCTGCACCTGGTATGCGCGAACTTCCTTACGCTCCCGGGATTTCAACCTCTATTGAGAATACCGAAAAGAAAGTAGAAGTCGTTAAGTTCTTCCGCAACGGCCAACTCTACATCCAACGCGATGGAATAGTTTATGACGCTCTCGGCCGTGTAATCCGCTAATACAAACTAGTTCAACTATTTAAACCAGGAATAAAATAATTATTTAAAACGATTATTGTTATGACAAAGAAATATAACACTCCGATGCTTACTTTAGTTCGCATTAGCCAAAAAGATATCATTGCCACTAGTCTGAGAATTGGTAATGCGCTTACGGTGGAAGAGGCAAATGATGGCTTCATTTATGCAGGCTCTGCAGACCGTTTCCGCGATTGGGATAACTAATCCGTAAATGAAAAATCCTTATTTTCCTATTCCGCTTCCGCTTTCATCTATAACTGACTATGAATCAGCCGGAAGCGAAGCAAAAAGGAAGTGGAAGCGGAAAATAAGCAAAATACAAACCTGACAAAAGTAAATCGCCATGAAGAAGATTCTTTCATTGGTAACTCTGCTCTGTGCGGCAACTCTGCTGCACGGAGCAGTTGTGAACTATACGGCCGACAACACGACCGTTTTCCCCAACCCGGAGAGGGGCTTCTATGTCCACAATGACAAAGAAGTAACAGCCTCCGACTCCTGTATCTTAAATGGGAGTTCAAGTTCGTTAACCTCCGGGACGGATGCAAGCCTAAAAGCTAACATGCGCCTTGCGTTGATGGTGTACTACCTTAGCAGCAACAAAACATCGGACATCCCTCAGTCTATCTTGAATGGTTTCAGTTCCGACATGGCTGTACTGCGCTCCATTGGCTGGAAATGCGTTCTTCGTTTTGCATATACCAAGACCGACGGCGCAGATGCTACCCTCTCATGGGTGCAGCGTCATTTGGAACAATTGAAACCCTATCTGGCAGCCAATGCAGACGTGATTTACGTCGTTCAAGCAGGCTTTATAGGCAAATACGGCGAGTGGTACTACTCTGACAACTATTGTGAAGGCGGAGAAGACCATTCCTCTCACATGAATACAAACCGCCGCGCCGTAGCAGATGCTTTGTTCACCAATATGCCCGAGGACCGCTTCATTCAGTTCCGTACACCCATGTGTAAGTTCGAGTATGACGGTACTTATGCAACTATGACGGCTCTCACATCGTCCGAGGCTTTCAAGAACACGAAAAAAGCTCGCTGGGGTCATCACAATGATGCATTTCTCAATACCGGCGGTGATATGGGAACATACACAAACGGCAGCGTGAACGACGACCCTGCAGTTCGTCAGTACACAAAGGACGAGACCCAGTATGTACCCATAGGTGGGGAATCCAACATCTCTGATGACGGCCACGCCACTTCGATTTATGCATCCTCTCCTGATTCGATGGCTGCATATCATTGGTCGTATTGCAACTATAGTTTCTCCACAACGATTACCGACCTATGGCGTGAACATGGCCAATATACAACCATGAACCGCTACATGGGCTATCGCTATAACCTGATTAGTGGTACGTTTACCGATGCAGCAGTGGTGCCTAACGGAACAATGAACGTCAAGCTCAGTCTGACCAATGTGGGCTATGCGCCTATTTACAACCAGCGTACGGCCTATATCGTGCTGCGTAACGGCAGAAAGAAATACAGCATGGCTCTCACTTCCGACCCGCGTCGCTGGGCTCCGGGAGAAACCATCAATATTGATGAGGACCTTACTATTCCGAGCGACATTGCAGGAGGAACATACCGCCTTTATCTCTGGATGCCGGACAGCTACGCCTCCATTTCTAAAAACCCGCGTTATGCCGTTCGCTTTGCCAACACGGGCGTGTGGGACGAGGAAACGGGTCTCAACGACTTGGGTGTTGACATCGTTGTAAACGCGCCAGCAGCGGACGATCCTGCTGTTGTTCCCGGTGACCAAAGCTTGTCCGAGGCTATCCGTTATGCCCACGACGGCGATATCATTGAACTTGCTGCAGGAACATATACCGAACCGATTACGTTTGCCATCAACAAAAACATTACCGTCAAGGCTGCTTCGGGTGCTTCCGTTATCATCAAGCCGAGTGCACAGATAACTATCCCGGATAACGTGACCGTCAAGTTTGAGAATGTAAAATTCGACCTCAGCATTGAGAAATCCAACCTGTTCGCCTCTACCGCTACCACAGGCAACAATTACCTGATTCTCGAAGGTTGTGAGGTCTATGGCTATAATGTTGTAAATGCAATTATTAAATGTGCCTCAGATAAAAAACTTGATTATTGTATCATTGAAAACTGCAAGATTTACAATAACAAGAAGAGCTTCATTTTCTTCAACAACGCAGATACTAAATACTTACGAATATCTAATTCCTCTTTCTACAATATTACGAAGGATGGATCAGGTGATTATATAGGTATAATTGATTGTAGAACAAGTAGTGGAAAGATTCATGTTGACCATTGTACGTTCTACGATTGTATGGCTTACAATTCCGACTTCGGAGCTATTGGTTACCGGACAAATGCTGGCTACCAAACTAAAGTGTCCAACAGTATCTTCCAAATGAAAGAGTCCAATAGCGATATCAGAGCAATTTATTTGCTTGAGACCGAATCGAGGAATGTTGTTGAAAACTGCTTGACATACAATTATACCAAGGATTCCAATACGGGTGTTCATTCCGGTCCAACCCTATCTGGTGTAAACAAGTTCAATACCAATCCACTCTTTACAGACGCAGAAGACGCTGACTTTACCCTCCAGACCTCACCTACTGCTTCTCCCTGTTTGCGTGCAAGTTCGGACGGCAGCCACATGGGCGACCCGCGCTGGTGGCCTACAGGAACGAACATCAACATCACCATTCCCGCTAGTGGCTATAAGACCTATGTCACCACGCATGCGCTGAACTTCTCCGGCATCTCCGGCCTCAAGGCTTACGTCGCCACGAGCGCCAGCGCGTCGGGCGTCACCATGACGCAAGTGGCTGCAGTGCCTGCATGGACGCCTTTGGTACTGGTAGGAACGGCGAACACGTATAACGTGCCTGTCATAAACGAGGCTTCGGCTTCTGCGCCGGATGTCAATTTGCTCCGTGCCGGTGATGGTTACACCGTGTTCAACGGCACAACGTATGACTACATCCTCTACTCTGACGGTTTGTTCTACAGAATTGGCGAAGGTTCCGTTCCTTATGGAAAGGCATACCTGCATCTCGATAGTGCACCTTCTTCTTCTCCTGGTGTTCGTATCATCTTCGAGGATAACAACGCCACCAGCCTCGAGTCTGTCGAAGCGAAGGAAGAAGCGGTCAAGTTCATCGAGAATGGACGTTTCCTCATCAGGAAGAATGGTATCACCTACGACGCCCTCGGGCGCATCATTCGCTAATCAACTGAAGTATCACTATTAAAACGATTACGATTATGACTAAGAACTATAATAGTCCGATGCTCCAAGTGGTTAGCATCAAGCACAACGATATCATCACCGATTCACAGACTCTCTTGTTCGGCTCCGGCACGATGGATGGCGGTGCAGCTTGTGCTGGTGACCGTTTCCGTGACTGGGAAGACTACGAATAAAAAATCTATCCAAGAGGGGTGGCTTAGGCTGCCCCTTTTTTTGTGTCGAAATGACCCACAAGAAAATTTTTTTTCAAAAAGACTTGCATATATCAAAAAAAAGCAGTAACTTTGCAGCGAATTTTTGAGATAATCACAAAAAAACGCAATAGGAATGGAGTTCTCACGCAAGCAATATCTGCTTCAACTCATTGAAGGACAGCAGAATAACATGGTGAAAATTGTCACCGGCATTCGCCGATGTGGTAAGTCGTATCTGTTATTCAACATCTTCAAAAACTATCTCTTGACGCACGGCACCGATGAAAAGCACATAATCGGTTTGTCGATGGACAATATGCGCAATGAACACCTTGCAGAACCTCATGCACTGCTGGACTACATAGATGCACACAATCCCAATGACGGGCAAACCACCTACGTCATCATTGACGAGGTGCAGGTGGTGCACAACTTTGTCGGGGTGTTACTCTCCCTCATGCAAACTCCTAATATACAAGTATATGTATCAGGAAGCAATAGCAAGTTCCTTTCTTCAGACGTGGTTACGGAGTTCCGTGGGCGCGGCTGGGAGATTCGTGTGCACCCGCTGAGTTTTGCAGAATACTACGAAGAGACCGGAGGCGATTTCCGAGAGGCGTTAACCACCTATTATAGATATGGAGGGCTGCCGTATGTGGCGTCGTTACATACTGAAAAGGCGAAAAAACAATACTTGCGTTCGGTTTTCGAGGCGACGTATCTCAAAGATGTCATTGATCGCAACAACCTCCGTAATCTGGAAGGTATGAGGCACTTGATTCAAGTGCTGGCATCCGACATCGGCTCCTGTACCAACCCAACCAAAATAGCCAATACCTTCAGGACCAACGAGCAACTGACATTGACAGCGAACACCGTTTCTGATTATATTCAGCATTTGGAAGACGCTTTTATCATCAACGAGGCGCAACGATATGACATCAAAGGCCGCAAATACATCGGCTCGGCCTCCAAGTACTACTTCGAAGATTTGGGTATACGGAATATGTTGTTGAACTTCCGTCAACAGGAAGAGACACATATCATGGAGAACGTGATGTACAATGAGTTATGCATACGAGGGTATAGTGTGGATGTAGGCCAGGTAGAAGTATGGGAAAAAGATAAAAACGGAAAGTACATCCGCAAAAATCTGGAAGTGGATTTTGTTGTCAACAATCCTCCTCAACGGATGTACATTCAATCGGCATATGATTTGCCGACGCGAGAAAAAACGGTGCAAGAACAACGTCCGTTGGTGAACATTCCCGATCATTTTCGAAAAGTAATTGTGTTGGAGAACAATTATCAGTCTGCGTGGATGGACGAAGAAGGTGTTCAGATTATTGGCCTGAAGGACTTCCTACTCAACCCGTCCGTTCTTGAATAGCATTTGTCCCAATGATTCATGCAATCACCAATTTGCACAAATGCGGACGCAAACTCCGCTAATACAGCGCGTTACATCTTTTGCTCGGACAGCCCCCCATGCTGCCCGAGCATTTTTTTTGAATTTTTCTTCAAAAATATTTGGTCATGTCAAAAATTTGTTGTAACTTTGCACCCGCAAACGTTACAACGTTAATCCGGGGCCCCCAAAGAAACCAAGCTTTAGCTGTTTCGCATGGGGAAAGCGGAGCCCCCGAACACTTCAACAAGCCCAACGTTTACGGCGGGTTTGGTCCGTATGAGAGGGTGGCGAACGCGCGTAACTTTGCACCCGCAAACGATATAGGTGCACTACACTCGGACGGCGCGTGAGCCCCGAGGCACTGATAATCATTTGCCTAAGCACGTACGTATATATAAATAATGTATAACTTTAAAAACTTAAAACAATGAGAAAGATTTTTCTTAACTCAATCCTCCTGCTATGCGCCCTCATAGTGGGCAGTACTTTCGCGTGGGGCACGGACCCTGTGACTATAGTTTCTGGTTCCGGCACAAGTGGGTATAGCGTTCCTACCGGTTGGACTACAAATGGAACCGTAGAAGGTGGCTCATATTTAAAATTTGATGATGGAACTATAACATCGTCATCTATCTCACCTCATAACTCTTTGTCGTTTACATATACAGTAGCAACATTTGGAAGTGGAACTGACCATCCTTTGACAATAAGAATTCTCAACGCATCCACAAATGAGGTTATTGTTGAAAAAACAACAGCGACACCTACATCAAGTACGTATATTAACACAAATTCACCATTAGCTCTTGGCGACATAAGTGTGCCTTTTAAGATTCAGCTCTATGCCCCGACAGGGAAAGGTATTCGTTTGCGTAATTATTCTATTACGGGTACTCCTGCTAGTGATGCGCCAAAAAGTGATCTGGTCATAAATCTTGCATCAACTAGCGGCTCAACTGTATATGGCACTGCTAAAGTGGTTGGATATTCATTGTCGGATGGCTCCGCCGACGTTGATGATTATGATGGCACAATGGCATATGAAATAACTAATAGCGAAATTGCTGACGTTGAAATTGGTGCTAGTAATATTACCTTTACGCCGAAGGCCGTTGGTGATGCTGTTGTTACAATTAAAGCTCCTGCAACTGCTTTCTATAATGCTGCCGAAGACGTGACCTATACTCTTACAGTTACGGCTCCCGATGGCAGAACAACTGCGTTACCCGCCCCTGTTCAACTATGGACCGAATCATGGAGTTCTACTTCTGGCTCCGGAGGGAATGATGGAGAATGGAATGGCAGTATTGGTAGCAGCACTATAGTTGCAGACCAAACGGGTTGGTCAACTGAGAACGCAGGTGGTGCTGACAATTGTTTGAAAGCTGGTTCTAGTAGCAAAAAAGGAACGGCCACGACACCGGCTTTCGGACAGGCTGGTGATATGATTATTGCGTTCAGAGCTGGTGCTTGGGATAGCAACTCAGAACAAACCGAATTGAGACTTTCAGTGTCTGGAGGCGGAACGCTCAACCAGACATCTGTAGATATGACCAAGGGCGCTTTTAATGATTACTTAGTATGTGTGAAGGATGCAACTGCTTCTACCAAATTAACTTTTGCAGGCAAACAAGCAAGCAGCGCTCGTTTCTTCCTGGACGATGTGACTGTAAGCAAAGGAAGTGTTATTCAGGTCACCCTCAACGCTGACGGCTACGCCACATTCTGCTCTGAATATCCGCTGGACTTCTCAAGCGCATCCGGTTATACCGCATGGCAAATCACCGACGTTACCAGTTCTACTATTACTTTCTCACAGATTACTGGTGATATAAAGGGAGGTCAAGGAATTCTGCTGAAAGGAACCGCTAATGCAAAAGTTACGTTAACATCTGCTGATAGTGAAGTAACACTTGGTAGCAATATGTTGGAAGGTTGTACAGCTCCTAAATATCTTGCAAAGAGCAATTTGAATTATGTCCTGGTACACAATAGTGATCATTCCGAGTTCCAAAAGTTGGATGCTTACGATGTAACTATTCCTGCGAACAAGGCATATCTCCATCTTCCGGTAGCATTGCCGAGTTCTGCTCCAGACCACTTGCGCATTGTCTTCGAAGAGAACGGAGCCACTAACATCAACGCCATTGATGCAACCGAAGAGGCTATTAAGTTCATCGAGAACGGCAAGCTCTACATTAAGAAGAATAACGTAGTTTATGATGCCCTTGGTCGTGTTGTACGCTAATTAACTGAAGTGTTGAATCTTTAAAATGTATTGAATTATGAAATCATGTGCAAGTTGAGCGAAAGCTTGCTTTTGCAGCTCAACGAAGCCATGATTGCCACAATTTTAATCTATTAAAATTATGAAAAAATATGAGAATCCGATGCTTCAAGTTGTTAGCATCAAGAAAAGTGATATTGTAACCGCAAGTCCTAATGATATATTATTAGGAGGCTCATACGGTGGTTCTTTACCAATCTGTGCCCCCGGCCAGCGTGGCTTCGACGAGTGGTACGAAGGATATTAATTCCTCCAACATAGCCTAATCGGCTGCAACAATTGCACCTGTCGGTAGTGAAAAATGCTGCTGGCAGGTGTTTTTTTTGCCACAAAGTGTGGACTATTTGCCGAAACCGCCAAAGGGGACGGAAAAAATTTGGTCAGTCCAAATAAAAGCAGTACCTTTGCATCCGCTTTGAACAATAGTTCAAGCAATCACAATCGCAAGCAAAACAAAAATACTATAAAAAACATGATGAAAAACGTAACTCTATCCATTCTTATGTGCGCTGCACTGCTGATGTCTGCGCCATTGAATGCCATCAAAGTTCACACCATCGGTGACAGCACCATGCAGGACTACGATGAAAGCACGACACCGACACGTGGCTGGGCCACTTACCTCGGTTCTTTCTTCGACTCTCAGTATGTGACGGTCAACAACCGCGGCAAAGCGGGCACATCTTCCCGTACTTTCTACACCGGAGCGGCTTACTGGACTTCTGTCAAAAGCCAAATGAGCACCGGTGACTACGTGATTATCCAGTTCGCGCACAACGACGAGAACAACAACGGCATGGACGCGTTGGAATACAACGCCTATCTGCGCGCCAACAACCAAGACACGCTCACCGACTTGCGCGGCACCACACCGCAGACCACCTACAAGGCGTACTTGCGTAAATTTGTCAATGAGACGCGCGCGCTCGGCTGCAACCCCATCTTGATGGGACCTATCTGCCGTTTCTGGTTCAGTAGCGACACGGTTACCCGCGCCGGACAACATGACCTCGGTGACAAGTTCTCCAAACTGGACAACGGCACCTATCTGACGAACCAGTCTGTGCCTGTCAACGACAACTCGATGGATTACTTGTATGCCATGCAGGAAGTGGCGACGGAGCTGAACGTACCGTTCATCGATCTGACGACTGCATCCAAACAGATATATAACAACTACGGCGATCCCACCGCCAAGAACCTGATGGGCAACGGCGAAGACGGCACGCACCTGGGTGCTATGGGCGCTAACCTCATCGCACGTCAAGCGGCGCAATTGCTCAAAAATGCAGGCATCCTGGCACAATACATCTCCATTCCGACAGCCATTAGCGCCAGCCCGAATGCTCTCAGCATCGGCGAAGTATATACCGGCGTGGCTGCACAGCGCGAGTTCCTGCTGACCGGCTACGGCCTCAACCCTGCCACAGGCAATGTAACCATCACCACAAGTGGAAACCTCAGCATTTCCACCGACGGCACCTCCTTCGCCCAATCCAAAACCGTGGCATATGAAGGCAATACGCTCTTCCAGAAAGTATACGTGCGTGCTCTCTACACCACCGCCGGAGAGGCATCGGACAATGTAGTTGTAACGTCCGGAAATACCAACCTCACCGTTCCCGTTACAGCATCGGTCATCTCTTTGGACGGAGGCAGCACTGTCAGCGCCACATGGCCGTTGACATCCATAACTGACCTCGCCGCACAAACGAGCGGCCCGGTTGCTGCACAGATGAGTATGAGCAGCATGTGCGCCTGGTCGCTTCAATCCGGATTCATTGATGGAGGCGATACCATCAGCATGGTTCGTTTCCATAATGCCGATGCAGGAGGATCCAAAACGGCTTGGCCTGCAGGCGAGATCGATGAAAACGAATCCCGCTATCTGGATTTCGCCGTCACCGCACCCACTACCATGGATGTGCATGTGACCAACATCAACATGGTGCTCGCCGGTAATTCAACAAACACCATGTGCTGTCATATCAACGCCGGATTAGGCGATGCCATGAGTGGCGTTACAACTATTTATGAAAGAAAGAACTTCACCAACAATACAGCTGTTCACGTGGCGCTGACACCGGTTCTGACCATTCCGGCCGGCGAGACGTTGCACATCCGCATCCTGCCTTGGCATGACAGTGGCAGCGCAAGTAACGGCAAATATATCTGTGTGAAAGACGTGGTGATTGAAGGACAGGCATTCGAGGCCGAGGCTCCGGATCCGTCCGTTATTCCGTTCTCTATGGCAGAAGAGGCTACTCATCAGAACACCCCGAGCGGATGGACAGCTGTAGCACTGCCGACGGGTCTGCCCACATTCACGGCGGCCAACACGTTCTACATCGATGCCTATGGCGCTTCGACCTCATCGGAGGACAACACCGCCGCCATTCAGGCTGCGCTGGACGCTGCCGCGAATGCAGGAGGCGGTATGGTAGTCATCCCCGCAGGCACTTGGCTGACGAGTTACCTGACCGTAGGCTCGAAAACCGTGCTTCACCTTTGCGCCGGAGCGACGCTGAAGATGCTCTCGTCGGAGAACTACCTGCAGGGCAGCCAGTTGGTAATGACCGCTCCGCTCATCACCGGCAAATCCGGTGCTTCTGACATCGTCATCGAGGGCGAAAACGACTCGACCTCTATCATCGACGGCCAGGGCGCTCCATGGTGGGACGCCGTAGAAGCCAATTCAGACCCCTCTCGCCAGGCACTTATTCGCTTCTGGCAGGGCGAGCGTTACCTATTCCGCAACTTCCGCATCCAGAACGCGCCGAACACCAACATCACCATTGGTAAAAACGGAACCGGCGCCAACGCCACCGTACATGACGTGACCATCAAGAACCCCGCATCGAATGACCCAAACGATCCGTCGCATAACACCGATGGTATCCCCGTTTGGACAGATCATGTCAACATCTACGACTGCGACATTGACACTGGCGACGACAACGTTGTCTGCGACAGCAAATCGCAATACGTACACGTCTGGAACTGCACTTTCGAGGCCGGTCACGGCGCTTCCATCGGCAGCTATACCGTTGATTTGCACCATATTATCTACGAAGGCATCACGTTCACCGGCACCGACTGTGGCTTCCGACTGAAATCGAACATCGGCCGCAGCGGCGACGTACATGACATCATTTTCCGCAACTGCACGATGTCCAACGTGCCCAGCCCGATTATCCTTACTGCTTGGTACGACCAACTGCCCGCCAGTCCCGAGACAGCAGCGGCTTCACCGGAGGACTCCACCGCGACCACTCCGTATTTCCACAACATCCTCATCAAGGATGTCACCGTTTCCGGTCACACCACTTACAAGGGTAGCGAGAAGAACTACTACGGCATCTTCATCTACGGCCGTCCCGAGAGCAAAGTACGCGACGTGACCTTTGAAAACGTGAACCTCACGCACAGCAAAGGCCTGAAACTCAATTTCTGCGAAGGTGTCAAGTTCCAGAATTGCAGCATCAGGGTCAACGGTAGCGATTCCTCCAAGAACGGTGCTTCGACGGATGACGAACTGCCCGCGCTGCTTATCGAGCAACAATACGAAGGCAGTTTCACTTGGAACGACAACACACCCAGCGAGTTCGTTCCAGCCGTCCTCAGTTGGAATATGGGTGCAAACGGCACTGCAGCCGAGGCCGCTAACTCCATCACCGGCGCTACCGGTTGTGATGCCGAAGGTTTCACCATCGCCATCACCGGTAATACCAGCAAGAAATGGTCTATCGGCAATGGCTCTATAATCTACAACGGCAAGACCTACCCAACGCTCAAGAACTCAAACGGCGCACAAAACACCGTAACGCTGCCTTCCGGCATGTACGCGTCGAAAGTGGAGTTCTATGCCACGACGAATGATACCGTTGGTAGCGGCGTTCTTTCCGAGTTCAACAACACTTCCTGCTCCGACATAGTAACGGGTAATAAGAATTACACCAACCCGGCACACATCAGCAAGAAACTTGCGACGCCGGCCAACTCGTTCACCTTCACTTTCAATACGAAGCAGGTTTGCTTCATCATGGTCATCACCTACTCCGATGACGCTACGCCGACCTGCGAGAAGCCGACGATTGCCTTTGGCAACTGGAGCAGCGCCAATAACGGCTTTGAAGTAACGCTTACTAACAACGAAGAGGGCGCTACGCTCACGTATGCTGTGGACGAAGGCGCTTATCAACTCTATTCTGCTCCGTTCTATGTAGGCTCAGAGGCGAAAGTGTCGGCCAAGGCCGCTAAGAGCGGCTACCACGACGCAGTGGCGCACGCTACAGCTCCGGAGCACACCGACAGCGGTGCATCTGCCACATTCGCATGGACGATTGGCAACGAGTCGACTGCCACTGTCACTTCTACGCTGCAAGACTATGTTAGCCTGACGAAAGTGACGACCGGAACGGGTCTCACCACCGGCACATACACTAATTATGCCGCCAATCCGGGTGTGACCATGGCGACCTACGTGCCTGCTACCAGCAACGCCGGCGCAGATGCAAGCGTCATGATTGAATACAGCGTGAAAATGCAGAAAGGCACGACGTTCGCTCTGACAAACATCATCTACGACGCCATCAAGGTTGGCACCGACAACGCATACTACAGCTGGAGTTACACCGTGGACGGTGCAGCATCTACTGTTACGGCCGTAAGCAAGGACGACCTCAAGCGCGACAACAACACCGGCGATTCGCCTTCGCTCACGCACAACGAAGCTGTCAATGCGACCCCGGGACAGAACGTAACCGTTCGTTTCTATGTGTCCGGCTTTGCAAACAACAAGACTTTTGCGCTGGCCAACATTCAATTGGTAGGCATCATTGACGGCGAACCCGAAGTTCGTTCGTTCACCGACTTCAAGATTGAGTTCCGTGACAATCCGTACTCTGTCATTCTGCCGACAACCGGCGAACTTCCTTCTGGTGTTTCCGTGACTGGAACTGCATACAACGGTAGCCAGCACGGCATTCAGGGCGGTACGATTACCGTTCCTGTGGACGGGCCGGTACGCTTCACCATCGGCGCCTGCCAGTACAGTAGCAGTTCGATTACCGTTAAGAAAAACGGCGAGAGCCTCACAACTGTTAGCAATATAGCACCGTGCGGTGAGCAGAAACCCAATTACAATCAGTTCGTCACCTGGACGTACAATTCGGAAGACGCCGCAACGCTCACGTTTGAAATTGCAGGAAATACCTACGTACCCTATTTCTTCGCTGAAGCCTGCGAGTACGTTTCGCAAGTGGAAGTCCGTTACTATGATGTGAACGGCACGACGCTTATCGGCAGCGAGACTGTCGACGGCGGCTCGCAACTGGCATACGCCTACGACGCTGACGATGTGACCGTAACCACCGGCAAGGCTTTCCGTGGATGGTTTACGTCGAAAGACGTCACCGCGACCAAGGTGCCCGAAGGAACGACTCTGGACGAAGACCTCAAACTCTATGCCCACGCAACGGACATCGAGGTGGCAACGGTCGGCTCCACCTTCGACTATGACCTGCGCAAGACATATTTCTACCCCGAAGACCATGAATTGCTGACCATCACCGGCGGTAATTATCACGGCGCCCAGCATGGTTATCAGTTTGGCGCGAACGGCACGATTGCCATTCAGGTGGCTGGTAACGCGGTCGTTAAGTTCAACCTCTGCCAATACGGCAACGCCAGCTCGCTCTCTTGCGTGGATGGCAACAACAACGCTGTTGGCGAACCTATTGCGCTACCTGTCGCTTCCGACGGCAACACGGGTGTCTTCCGCTACAACGGTGACGCCACCACGCTCACTTTCACCCTCTCCAACGGAGGCTACGTACACAGCATCAAAGTCTATAACGTAGCGCAAGTGCCGACGGAGAACGAAGCCGGATACTACGTGCTAAGCGCTAACGACGGCGCAGGATTGCTGCTCGCGCTTGAGACGGCACAGAACGGCGACGTCATCTTCCTGCCCAACGGCACGTATGACTTCGGGACGGCTACGCTGACCGAAATCAATGCGTCCATCAGCCTCATCGGCCAGTCGATGGAAGGTGTGCTCATCGTCAACCACCCGCAGGAGGCCGGCATGAACAACTCCGAGACGCTGCACCTGCGCGCCAACGGCAGCTACATGCAGGACCTC
>Ga0310696_10003686_pt1 | contig 19036 bp, 15 predicted proteins | sample AusTroGonzalo_MG_4_FD_203885 | JGI IMG/M metagenome (GOLD analysis project Ga0310696, IMG submission 203885) | Bovine rumen microbial communities from tropical cattle in Woodstock, Queensland, Australia - Gonzalo_02 (v2) (version 2) | ecosystem: Host-associated > Mammals > Digestive system >... | reverse complement strand
GGGCATCCTTCCCGATGCCTTGAAATATTTCAGAACACGCAACAAAGATACAAAAGCCTTACTGTTCCTGTAAGGCTTTGGGAAAAATATATTAAGAGGGAGATGTGTATAAAGAGTAGTTCTAAAATAGAAGGGGAATAGGGGTCGCTCCGGCACTACAGTGCCAGAGCATGAAAGTGTCTGATTACGAATATTTTACTCTCGCTCAACGTCTGCTGGAGACGTTGCTGATGGGATTTTTTCTTATTTTTGCCAAAATTATCGAAATATGAAAGCCTCCGCACTTTTCAAGGAATACGTCTGGTTGGTGGGCACCATCAGCCGGGCGGGGCGCATCACCCTGCGCGAAATCAACGAACGATGGCTCCGCACCGAGATGAGCGAGGGCGTCGAGTTCAGCCGCACTACCTTTCGGAGACACCGCGCCGAGGTGGAGGAGATGTTTGGCATCATCATCGACTGCGACAGCGAGAACCGCTACTACATCGACGATACGGAGATGTTCCGCGAGGAGAGCGTGCAGAAGTGGATGCTCAGCACGCTGACGGTCAGTAACATCGTGAGCGAGGCCCGCGGGCTGCACGACCGCATCCTCTTGGAGAGCATCCCCAGCGAGAGCGAGCATCTGCAGACCGTGGTGGAGGCGATGCGTGAGAACCGCTGCCTCTCCATCCGTTACCAGCGGTACGGCAAAACCGAATCGAACCAGTGGACGGTTGAACCGTACTGCATCAAACTATTCCGTCGCCGTTGGTATCTCCTCGGGCGGTTAGATGACGGTGGTTTCCTCACCCTCTCCTTCGACCGCATTCAGGAGATGGCGATGACGGACAGGACGTTCGTGTTGGATAAGGATTTTGACGCACAGTCCTATTTTTCAGCCTATTACGGCGTTATGCAGGGCGGTAACGAGACAAAGCGGCGGATTGTGTTGCGGGCGTTTGGTAACGAGCGTTACGCTATACGCGACCTGCCGCTGCACCACTCGCAAAAGGAAGTGGGCGTGGGCGATGACTATGTCGATTTTGAGGTTTGCCTGCATCCCACGAGCGACTTTCTGGCGCAGATTCTCTCCCGGGGCCGCTGGCTGAAAGTTTTAGAACCCGAAGACATCGCGCTGAATATCAAGCGGATGCACTTGGAAGCGGCGGAAGACTGAAAATATTTTCTTTACTGGTCCGTTTTTTGGTGCAGTCGGGTTGTAATTTTGCCGTGTGAAATTAAAAACGACAAGATTATGAAAGAGAAAAGCAAATTCTATCTGGACTGCCACTTAGCTGGCCGCAAGTATCATGAAGCAGACTTGGTTTGGGACCGGCTGCGCGTCGGGATGCCGTTGCGTTTAGAGCGCGAGGCAGACAACCGCTACGACCCAGAGGCCGTGCAGGTAATTCTCAACAGCGACGGTGAGGACTTTCTCCTCGGCTACATCCCCCGCAGCGACAACCAACGTCTATCCCCCTTCTTCGATATGGGTCACAACGACCTTTTCGACTGTCGCATCAGCCGTCTCAGTCCGGAGCTGCACCCCGAAGAGCAGGTGCAGTTGACGGTGAGGATTCGGCCAAAGAAACGATAGGTACATATCGTTTGTATGCGAAAAAACGGATGTGGTCCGTTCCGAAAATCAAAACAACTAACCTCAAAACCCCAAAAATAATCGTAAAAAATGAGCGAATCAACAATTAAAGTGGTCGGCACTGGCAGTATTCATGTGGTGCCCGATGTGACACGGTTGGAAATAAGCATTAACCGTGTGTTAAAAAACTATGATGAGGCTTACGCTTGCGCCAAGGAAAACAGTTCCTGGATGGTTAAGATTTTGGAATACAATAAATTGCCAGGCACATTGGCTAAAACCATTCGGATGGACATTTCGGAACACAGTGAGAGTATCTACAAAGGTGGCAATTATGTGGGTTCGAAGAAAGAGGGATACGATCTCGATCAGCGTATAAAAGTTGACCTTGGGATGGATAATGTAATGGTGAACAACATTGTGAAAGGTGTCGGCAAGTTTATTCAAGGAGCGCAGATCAGCATTGGATACACACAGAGAGATCCTCGTCCCACGCAGCTTAAGATGTTAGAACGCGCCGTCAAGGATGCACACGACAAAGCGAAGATTATGGCAAAAGCCGTCGGATGCGAACTGGGCGAGGTGAAAGAGATTGAATATGGTGAGATGGAAGTTCACATCTATTCGGAGGCTCGTGAGATTCACAGTGCCGAAGAGGCAAAGGCCAGCACTGTTAACAGTCTTGACATCACTCCTGACGACTTTGTTGTCAGCGACAATGTGAATGTGGTGTGGGTGCTGAGGAAGGATAATATTGAAAATATTCCATTGTAAGGGTGCGGTAAAATGTGTCTGTATATATTTCCATCATTCTCCATATTTTAAAAATCGGTATTTTTGCAGTTTGAAATAGTATCGTTATGGCAGAAAATAAATCATTCTCATGGATTCCGTTTTATCAGGAATTGGCGAAAAAATTGTTGGAGTATAAAGACAAAAGGGAAGACCTTGTCCGGTTTGTATATTCTTTGGGTGATTGTTCTAACTTTATCAAAAAAGATGATGGATCTGAAGTCGAAGACATTGACCCTTTTACGGCTTTTGCAGTCTTCAATCGCCAAATAGGGGATGCCAAACGTGTAAAAATCGCAAAATCATTTAAAGATTATTTCTCAGTCATAGCCGAAGTTCCTGATGATTTTTTAGGAATTCCTGTTATGAACAACCAGAGATCTACTTTTTTCTATAGACAAACATCATCAGAACAAATACCCCTATTATGGGATTTATTTGAAGCCGAATTGAATGATGAGACGTCCAAGCTTATTGTTGCTTTTGATAGTTTACAGAAATTTCAAGGTATAAAGTGGAATCTTACAATCGGTATGTACTGGATAAGACCATATTCATACATGCCTCTTGATGAACTCAGTCGAAACTATCTCACTAAGATTGGAGTTGATGTTTTTAAGGAAACTGACATAAACGCAGAGAATTACTTGTCATTGCTGGATACTATTAAGAAAAAAATCGAGAAAAATGAAATAAAGGAAAAAAGTATACCTGAAATTTCTCATGTTGCTTTTGAAAAATCAGATGGAAGAAAGTATTATTATGCTGGTTTTTCATTTGGAGGCAATGATTCGCAATTAGATAGATTTATAAATGATGGTGTTTGGGAAGGCTCGGGAAACAAGACAGTTAATACGTTAATTCAGAAGGTAAATGTAGGGGATGTCTTAATCTTGAAAAGTTCATCAGTGAAAGGAACGAAAACGCCAAATCCCATACCATTTATCAGAATATCTGCAGTTGGAATTGTACAATCTAAAGTCAAGCCAATTGAAAATAGTGATCATTATGGTTTCTATGTGAAATACATTAAAGTCGAACCAAAACGAGACTTTGATGGTAACCAATTTGGGAAATATAGGCAAACATTGCATTTGTGCAATGATAAAGAAGTGATAGATTTTGTAAATCCAATAATAGAACAAAGTATGAAACCCGAAAAAGTAAATAAATACGGCAGCATTCTCCACCAAAAGAAAAATCTTATCCTCCAAGGCGCACCCGGCACGGGAAAAACTTATAACACAGCAGCGTTGGCATTAACAATTTGCGGCGAACAAATTCCAGAAGACCACGAGAAGGTAATAGGCAGCTATGAAAAACTCCAGAAAAAAGGTCGGATAGGTTTTGTCACTTTCCACCAATCCATGGATTATGAGGATTTTGTGGAAGGGATAAAACCAAAAACAGAAAATGGTATGGTGTCGTATGAGGTTGAAGACGGGATTTTCAAACTTCTTTCAGCTAAAGCAAGAGAAAATTTTGAAGACAGTCAAAAGACCGTGGAGATTCTTCAAAAACAAAAAGACATTCAAGAAAGGATGATTGATTTTCTGTCAAACTCACAAGAAAATGCTACTGAATTCAAGACTAAAACAGGTTCGAAGTTTGTAATCAAAGAGGTGACAGACAAGAACATCATCATTCAAATACCTGAAAACCAAGTTACTTCGCAAATTTCACTACGCATGGCAGAACTTCGTGATTTGCTTGAAAATGATGTGGAGTTAAAGAGAGTCTCCGATATAAAGGCTTATTTCAATCGTCAGTTTAACACACTACAGGATTCATATACATTTATTCTCGTTAACGAAATAAGAAAAATCAAAACGAAAACAGTTACTGTTCCCAAAACAGAATTGCAAAACTACGTCCTCATCATTGACGAAATCAATCGCGGCAACGTTTCGAAAATCTTCGGGGAACTGATTACGTTGTTGGAGGCTGACAAACGCATCGGGGGTGACCATCCGATACGGGTTACGCTGCCATACTCGAAAGAGTCGTTCGGGGTGCCGTCGAACTTATACATTATCGGTACTATGAACACCACCGACCGCAGTGTTGGCAATATCGATTATGCCGTGCGTCGTAGGTTTGCATTTGCCACTTTAAAGGCTGATAAAGAGCTGGTTGTGAAAAATTCCATCCCATTGGCGGTTGATTTGTTCGAGGCTGTCGAATTGTTCATCAAGAAACACCAGATTGATATGGATTTCGAGGATCTGATGGTTGGGCATAGCTATTTCTTCGCCAAAGACGAAAACGAACTGGAGCTGAAATGGCATTATGAGATTCTGCCGTTGCTGAACGAATACATCAAAGATGGCATCATCAACGCAAAAGCGATTAACTCGGATATGACTGTTGCTGATTTCTTGTTGGCATAAATGAGTGATAATCTGAAAGATATTATACGGTTACAGGAGCACCAGCCTTTTGTGAATCCGAAAGGCTGGGGTAATGGGCGCGATTATTCCGATAAAATGGAATATCTCGTCGGATTGGGTTTGAAATTTGAGGAACCTGATTTTCTCAAGGAACCGAAATATTTGGGAATCTGCAACTGGACTGCCGACTATTATATTGGTGCCGCATGGCTCGTTGAGAAAGAACTGGCGGTGGTGGTTACGCCTAAAATGAAGAACATCGATTTTGTGGAGATGTTCTTGGCTGCTTTGAAAATCGATACACAGAAAGAATCGAATTATTTTGCCAAGTGTTACGGCATTCAGTTCGATGAACCGTCCATCGAAACCAACGAAGAGCTGAATCAGCTCACGCCTCTCCTGGTGTTACATTTTCTATCTCTCTTGGAACGGCTGGTCAAACGTGGGTTGAAAAAAGGCTATGTCCTTCACGAGGAGAATTTGAAAGCCAAGGTCAAAGGGCGGATTCTCTTCGGCAAACATCTTAAAACCAATGTGTTTCAGCAACGTGCTGACCGTGTCTATTGTCAGTATCAAGAATATACGGAAGACATCCCCGAGAACCGTCTGCTGAAAAAAGCTCTCCTTTTTTCCGAACGCGTAATCAGCAGTTGCGATAGTTTGAAAAGACAGTCTGAATATCCTAAAATCCAGTCCCGATTAAACAAGTTGAAATCCACATTCAGTCACATTTCTGATGAGATAGAAGCGTATCAGGTACAAAAAATATCCTCAAATAAGCTTTTCAAGGATTATAAGGAGGCGATGAAGGCGGCAAAGATGATTTTACGCCGCTTCGATTATTCCATCCGCGAGGCTGGAACCCAACAACAGTCCACCCCGCCATTTTGGATTGACATGGCGCGGCTGTATGAGATGTGGGTGTGGGGAAAACTGACAGCCGCCTATCCTGAACAAATTGAGTTTCAAGTACAGGGTCATTGTAATACGGCTGTCGATTTTATCAAAAAGGATGAAAAAATCATTCTGGATGCCAAATATAAACCACATTATGAAGATTCAAATCGTGGTATCTTGGATGATATTAGGGAAATAAGCGGCTATGCTCGTGATAGGCGGATATTGAAACAATTAGGAGGTGATAAGGAGGAGGATGAGATTAAATGTGTGATTGTTTACCCCGAACCAGAGAAATTGAAGTCTGATGAAGATGATAAGGAGACCGACAGTGATTGCAAAGTTGTAAAGACCTTCCTGCAAGACACATTACTATCACAATGTTCTGAAATCAAATGGTTTCGAAATTTTTACAAAATCAGTGTGCCGTTGCCAATAATAGAAACGGATACGATGGGTAGGGATAAATTGTCACCTCCCTTCAGTCTCGATAGCAAATAAGTTCGAATACTAAAACGATTTATATGTCCCCCTCCCCCGACAATCCAACCCCCAACCGACGAGGTTCGTTCAACGGTCTTATGCTAAAAGCATGAAATTTCAATAACCCCACATAAGCGACGAAGGAGCGCAGTGTGGGGTATGGCGACCACCCGCGAAAAAAGCGTGTTGTATTACACGCTACTGTCATTGCGTAGTAGCGTGCATCCTGCACGCATCCTTGCGTCGCGTCAGCCAACCCCACACTGCGGCCTACCGGCCTTAGTATGGGGTTATTAATATGTCGTGCCTCTGGCACGAGGAATTGAGACCGTTACAAATGTGATGAGGATTCCTTATTCTCCGCATTTTTGCGGAGAATAAAACTTTTTTTTTCACCGCACCCTCACCTCACTCCTGTCGCTGATCTTCCGCACCAACCCTGTAATGCATACACTCATAAAGCAGATTATCAGCAGCAAAATCACCTTTGTGAAGAGTGGGGATATCGCGGGGGGCTCGATGGAAATCCCCGTCGGAAGGAGCCATTGCGGGTGGAGCAGGACGAGCACCATGCCGAGAGCGCCGGTGACAATCCCCGAAATGAACACGGCCACCATCATCCGGCGGTAACGGCGGGTTTGCGCCTCACGGTACTGCTTCGCGTACTCCGCCGCCGCCAATTTCTTGGAAAGTTTCTCCATATATTCGTTGCGGTCGCCCATGTCCGGCTGGTACTGGGCGAAAAGGTCTTCTATCGTGGTCTTCTTTTTCATCGTTCCAAAATTTCTCTAAGTTTACTTCTTCCTCTTGAAAGCTGCTGCTTCACAGCTAATTGGGAACTTCCGGTGATTTTTGCGATTTCCTTCACGGAGTAGCCGCTGACGTAGAACAGCAGGATGGCGCTTTTTTCTTTCAGCGGCAACGTGCCGATGGCCTCGTACAGTTCCTGGTATTGGAAGGCGTCGTCGGCATTCGGGCCTCCCGGCATCTGCTTCGCCGCGTCCAAATCCGTCCGGCGGTTCCATCCCGACCGCTGGTGGTCGAGGAAGGTGTTGTAGGCGATCTTGAACAGCCACGTCGCGAACTTGGCCCGCTCCACAAATCGATCTATCGCGATGTACGCCTTGACCATCGCCTCCTGCGCGATATCCTCCGCCTCCATCCGGTCGCCCTCACACAGGGCAAGCAGGAATCTCCGCAAAGACTCCTGCTCCTCCGAAACTAAGGCTATGAATTGTTCTCGCTCCATCAGTGCGATTATTGCTGTTCTTTCAACTGTTTCTCTTCGGCCTCTATCTCACCTCTCAGCTGTTTTTTCGATACCAAGTAGTAGATGAGGAACGCCACGCCCATGGCCATCATCACACCGCCGCAAAAGAGGCCAATCGCTTTCGTGCCAAATGAAACCAGTCCCAATAGGTGGAGGACTAAGATGACCAGTCCCATAAGCGTCATCATCAGACCGCTGTAAAGTTTCTCTAACAGGGATTGTTTCAGGGTTTTCTTGTTCGAACTTTGTGCCATGTTCAGCTTGTTCATCACCTCGGCCGGGTCAAGGTTTGGATTTTTCTCCAACAAGGCCATCAAAATTTCCGTTTTTTTGTCGATTTCGTGGTTCTTCCGTTTGTTGATCAGCCACACAATCATCAGCGGTAGCACCACGCAAAGGCCGATTACTACGATGACTATCATTAATACTTCAAAAACTTCTTCCATGACATTAATTTTTAAGGTTATACATTTCCGTTAATTACCGAATCGATTCAACTGTTAAACGAATCAACATCGCAAAAGGTGACATAGGGGTGAAAAAATGGTTAATGGTTAAAGGTTAATGGTTAAAGCGGTTTAATAGTTTATTGGTTTAATGGTTTATTGGTTTAATTGTTATTAAAATTCCAAAAGGGCTGAAAGCCCGAAATATGTCAGCCCAGGGTGAGCGAAGCGAGCCCTGGGATTAAATGGTTTAGCGATTTATTTGTTTAGTAGTTTAATGGTTTAATGGTTTAATTGTGATTCGTAGGGGCGTATCGCATACGCCCGTGTCGCATACGCCCGTATCGCATACGCCTGTATCGCATACGCCCTGTAGGAGGCGACGTTTCCAAACGTCGCATAAAACCACGTGTTAACGATTAATGTGTCAATATTCACCGGTTTCATTAAACAGCAATATTGGCACGAATGACGTCCAGAGCATGAGGCCGGTTTGGGCGTTGAGGGTGTTCTCAACCAGCATGGAAAGGAACAGCAGCAAGATGAAAGAAAAATAGACGAAGGTGATCCGTTTTTTCATTGCTGCGAAAGGATAAACCAGTAAAAAACAAAAATATAGAAGGGGGATGATACCTGCTGCGAGCCAGTAGGTGAGGAATTGGTTGTGGCTGCCGCGTCCTGGCTTTTTTCCGGCGATAGGGGAGTGATCCAATTCGAGTTGCTGGTCCAAAGCCGCCCGCTCCTGCCCGATGCCAACGCCGAACAGCCAGTGCTCCCGGATAATCTGCCATGTCGCCCGCCACAATTCCACTCGTTCCAACAAGGACGATTCGTTTAAGGTGCCGTATTTTTTGTAGAGCGAAAAGCCGAAGAAGGTTTCGTACAAAGCCCGCCGGATATGTCCGTTGCGCGCATAATAAATGTTGGCGGTCTTGTTTTCGATGTTGCGGATGTCCTCATCGCTGAGGCTCATCACTGCGGCGGAATCTTTGTGCATTCCGAGGGAATTAAGATAGCGTTGCAACGTAGCCTCCGTCAGTTTGTTGTAAACTGTATCGGAACGCATCGCCCAAGCTATTTCCATCTCCTCTTTGCAGACATAGTGTCCGATGTAGTGTCCGCTTTCCACAATCGGGTCTTCGTCGAAAATGTATGGGCGCCCCGAAACTGTCTTCGCGGATGTGTTGGGAGTAGGATCCGTCACATGGAAATAGTCGTAGGTGATGTGGAAGCCATATCCTGCCGAAGTTATCAGAAATATAGCTAAAAGTCCTCCCAAAATCCATTTTGTCTTTTTATTTGTCTTGTTTACAAGAATATAGATGATGTAGCAAAATGCGATAACCATCAAGATGATAATCCCGGAAAGGGTTTGGCTGTAAAGGAGGTAAGATAGGAGTATAAAACTGATAATCAGGTAAATATATCTTTTGTTAGGAAAGGGCTCATCGACTTTAAGAAAGTAATGTATGCAGAAGACAATGGACATCACGATGCAGAGACCGAAACGGATATGGTCAATGAATTGTGACATTTCGCGCAGGTTGCCGAGCGTGTGTGTGCGGGCATGGATGAAATTGCTGACGCAGCCAAGCAGGGTGGCGAGGATGAAAGCGCTAAAAATCCAACGTAACTCTTTGCTGTCGAAAGGTTTGGAGGAAATGACGATGATGGGCGAGAGCAGCATCGGCAGTTTGCTTAACATATCGCTGCCGGCAGCGCCCCAATCAGTGACGTTTACCAGACCGATGGCATAAACGAGGTAGAAAGCCGAAAACCACAATCCCTGGCGGTTTTCGCGTAGCCGGTCCCATTTTTCCTGCCAGTTCCATTCAGCCAACCAGTTGAGAAATAGGAGAAAACTGGCGAACCCCATGCCAAAATGGGATAAAGGGATGGATACCACTACCCCGATGGCGGCGAGCAGGTAGAATTTATGGTGGAACTCCGCGCGGCTCATGGCCTACTTTTTCGGGGAAAGGATGGATTTGTAACGGGTCGTGTCGAGCAGCACGCTCTTGGCTGCGTCTATGTCGCGGTCGTGGTGCAGGCTGTTGACGAGTTTGCCGGTACTGAAATAGTAACGAGACACAATCTCTTGGGCCAGAACGCGAGAGATTTCTGCTTTATGTGTAGTCAGATCCTGCGTCTTAAGGTTCTCAATTTGCGATTTTAACTGATTATATGCAGTTTGAATGCTTGCAAGCGCGTGGTCATCTTCAGCGGTTGTCTTCAACTCTTCCAATTTTTTCTCGATTGCAGTGACGTAGGTGTATTGGTTTGTTTTGAGGAATTGCAGGAATTCGTTGTAAATGGCGTCATCCACGACGAATTTCTCCGCTTCGGCGATGGTCTCGTGTTTTGCACGGTAGTCATTGGCAAAGTCGAAAATGGCCTGATCTTCGATGAGTGCGGTCAAGATGTCGGGGACGTTTTCCTCGGCAACGGGAACATCGGGTTCCACGCCACCCTTGTCATAAACGGTGCGGCCGTTCTTGGTCTTATAGGCAATGGCCAGTGAATCAGGTATTTTGTATCCGCCTTTGGTGGTGTCGCGGTCGAAGTATTCGATGTTCTGCACGCAACGGCCGCTCGGGATGTAGTATTTCGAAACGGTGATTTTCATGCTGGTGTTGTAGTCCATGGAATAAACTTTCTGCACAAGCCCTTTGCCGAAAGATTTCTTGCCGACGATGACGGCGCGGTCGAGATCCTGCAGCGTGCCCGAAACAATCTCCGATGCCGACGCACTGTGCTCATTCACCAACACTACGATTGGGATGTCGGGGTCGGCGGCCACGTTGCGCGTTTTGTATATTTGATTCATCTCAGGGATTTTACCCTTTGTTTCCACTACGGGAATGTCCTTGTCTACAAAGATGTCGATGATGTTGACGGCCTCGCCGAGAAGGCCGCCGCCATTGTCTCTGAGGTCAATGATGAGGTATTCCATCCCATCTTCTTTCAGTTTCTTAAATGCGTCATACACTTCGCTGCCGGCCTTTTCGAGGAACTGGTTGAGCTTGATGTAGCCCACCTTGTCTCCAAGCATGCCTGACCAAGGGATGTTAGGCTGTTCAACCTTTTCGCGTTTCACCTTGATGGTGTGATTTTTCTTGTCCGTGGGGCGGAGCACTTCTACCGTATAGGTGCTGCCGGGTTGGCCGCGCATGGCGAGGTAGATATCCTCAATGTTCCGGTTTGTCGAGGATTGTCCGTTAATGCTTAGGATGCGGTCTCCTACGCGCAGACCAGCCTTCACGGAGGGGCCGTTGCCCATTATCTCGGTGACAACTATCTGTTTGTTAATAACTTGCAGTGTTACATCAATATCATTGGACTCGCCCGTGTTCGTCATACGGTAGGTTTCAATCTCCCCTTCGTTGTAATAAACTGTGTAAGGGTCGAGGCTTTTGAGCATGGATTTGATTGCGGTTTGGGTAAGCTCGCCCGGGGATATCTCATCAGCGTATTTGTCGTTCAACTCGTTGAGCACGCTGATGAAGATGTCGACATTTTTGACGATTTCAAAGTCGTTTTGGGCCGAAATGTTTGTAAAAAGCCCGATAATTGCGATAAAAATGGTTGTTATAATGGTTTTTCTCATAATCTTTACGTTTTGTAGAGACGTGCCATGGCGCGTCTCTACGGTTTATGGTCAAGGGTCAATGTTGCCTTCCTATCTTTTTCCCGAAATTAAACGATAGATACCCGGTAAGGTAGAATTTTTTGGCCGGATTGAATGCCATTTGTTGGACGAAGGGGAATATCATTTGGATTTGGAGGCCGACTTCGAGGGCGCGGAGTTTATAATCGCTCTTGGCGAAGTCGAAAGTGAGACCGGTTTTGGCATAGAAACCTGGGCGGAAGATGGTTTGCGAGATTCCGTTGATCAGCCGTGCGCCTCCGAGGATATTGTTGAGGTTGTGTTTGTCGGGATCGTAGCGCACAATTTCGGAAAATCCTGTGTTATAGTTGAGTACCTCCACATAGTTGGGGATGCCGATGCCGAGGACAGGTCCCGCCGACAGCGAGTAGCTCACCTGCACGCCACCCCAGTAGGGCTTCAGATGCAGCGTGCGTTGGTAGCCATAGCCGCCTTGAAGGAAAAACAGCGAGTAGAGCTGCCCGTAGCGGATGGGTCGCACATTGTCATATAAAGCGTTGATGGAGCGGATAGACTTGGGGTGTTTGTTGACCATGAACTGGATCTCCCAAAAATGCTTGTTGTAGAGGTCGGGGGTGCGGCCGTGTTGGAATCCTCCCCCTAATCCCGCCGTGTTTAAGAAAATTTGCAGATCCCACTCCTTCTCTGTCACGTCATGGTAGTATTCTCCCACATTTTGGGCCATGGTCATACAGAAAGCGACCGCTAACAGCAATGTCAGCGGCGCTCTCTTAAAAGAAAGCCGTCCCAAGCCCGTTTTTTGCATGTGAGGCGGGAGGTTAGTCTAAATTGTCCGGATTTTCAGCCGGCATGTTGTACGAATAGTGGCCGTATGCGGCACAACGATGCTGCGTGTCACAAGCCGAGAAAACCAGAACGAAACCCAAAAACAAGATGCCTAAGGCAATAATCTTTTTCATTTTTTATACTTTTTTTGAAACTGCAAAAATACGGAATTTATTAATTAGATGGATGTTTTTTAGAAAGTTTAACTTTTATCGCTCTTTACCAAAAAATAAAAGGCAGGTTCCATAACGGAATCTGCCTTTATATAGTATAACGTTGGGGATTTTAGTATCCGAAAATTTCCTCCAAACTCAGCGTCGTAACCTTGCCGTATTTCTCTAAACCCTTCAGGTCGACCTCGTCTTTGTTGCCGAGGACGACTATCACGCGTTTCTGCCCCTTGATGTAGTTCTTGTTGAAGTTCACCACATCGTTGAGCGTCATCCTTTGGATGAGGTTGTAGTTGGTGCGGTCTAGCGGAGCCTTCAGACCCATTTCCTCGCAGGTAAGGTAGTAGTTGATGATGCTCATCTTGCGGGTGCGGTTGGTACGGTATTGCGAAATGAGAGCGGTCTTGGCCAAATCGAAGTTTAACTCCGACACGGGCATGTTGTCCAGCAGGTCGTTGAAGGCCTCTATGGCGTCAATCAGTTTGTCGTTCTGCGTGCCGATGTGCGTCATGTTGTAGTTGAGTTTACCCTTTTCGTTCGGCTCCACATAGTAGGCGGCGGCAGAATAGGCCAAAGAACGTTTCTCGCGGATCTCTTGGAAGACGATGGAGTTCATGCTTCCGCCGAAGTACTCGTTGTACATCTCGATTTGCGGGCTCAGCGACCAGTTGGCGGGAATGGAGGTGGTCAGTTGGCGGCAGAGGGACTGCTTGGCATCATAGTGCGCGAAATAGACTTTGTTTTCTTTCGTGGCCAGACGGTCAAAGTCGGCACCCATCTTTACAGGCTTCTTGGCCGGATGCACGCTGTGTTGGTCGGTAATAACTTTCTGCAGGTCAGTGAGGCTCAAGTCGCCATAGTAGAGAATGCGTTGCGGCTGGGAGGTCATCGTCTTGATCTGGTTGATGACATCTTGGGCTTTGATTTTCTGAACCTCTTCATTGGTGACAAAATATCTGCGTATATTGTCCTTCCCGTATGAGGCATAACTCAACATCCGCTGGAAGATGTTACTCTGGCGGGATTTGGCGTCGTTACGGGATTTTAGCACGTCAGAGATGGAGTTTTGGACGGATTCCTCGGAAATCTTGGGATAGTTAAGGATGTCCTCCACGATGGCAATGGCCTTCTCCATGTTCTCGCTCAGACCGGAAATCCTGACGGTGGCATATTTGGAGCCGAAGCTGATGCCATAGTCGCAGGCGAGATCGTACATTTCGCGGTTGATCTGGCTTAAGGTGCGGTGCTCGCTCTCAATCTGGTCAAGGAAAGAGTTTGTGATGCCGGCTCTCTTGTCATAGAAGGAACCGTATTCGTAACGATAGACCAATTGGAAACGGCCGTTGTCGGTGTTCTTTACATAGAGAATTTCGTTGCCGTTGGCCTTGCCTTTCTGCATGTCTTTGTTGAAATCCACAAAAACGGGTTCGATTGGGCTTACCTTCATTTCCTTGACCTCTTTGAGGAAACTGCTCTCCACATCGCGGTTCATCACCACGGGTGTGATTTCGGGCTTGTCAACTTTCTGTACGTTACGTTGCTCTCCTTGGCGTTTGTAGACAATCACATAGTTGTTGTTCTTGAAGGTACGTCTGGCGAAATCAACAACGTCTTCTTTGGTCACCAGGCTCATGTTTTCGGTTTCGTTGATGACATCCTGCCAGCTCTGATGGGCAAGATAGGCGAAAGCCATCGCCATGGCTCGGTTCACGTTGCTCTCAAGAGAGGTCATGTCTCTGAGCTTGCGGTTGTTGATGGCGGCGGTGAGCAGGTCGGCATCCCAGTCGCCGGATTTCAGAATCTCAATCTGTTGAATCAGAAGGTCTTTCAGTTGCTCCAGGGTCTGTCCTTCCTTCGGTCTGCCGAAGAGACGGAAGTAGGCATAGTCGTTAAGGTCGCTCACGCCAGAGGAGGCAGACATCGCCAGCTGCTTTTGATTGATATTCTCGTCAATGATACCGCAGGATCCGTTCATCAGCACAGCGTCGGCCATTTCGGCGAGGAGTACGTCACGGGAACCGGTGCCGGCGTCAATGCGGTAACCAATCTGCACATTTTCGGGCTCCAACCCGTAGACCTCCACCACTTTCACTTCACGGATGGGTTTCTCATGCACGTAGGTGAAATCGGGGATATATTTCGGTTGAATTTTTCCGAAATATTTGTCAATCAGTTTGATAGCCTCTTCCGGATCGAAATCGCCCGCCATGGCAATACAATAGTTGTTCGGCACATAGTAGGTATTGAAGTGTTTGATGATATTCGTCAGGGAGGGGTTCTTCAGGTGCTCGATAGTGCCTATGGTGGTCTGTGTGCCGTAAGGATGGTGCGGGAACAACGCCTCGTTCAGTTTTTCGTAAGCGGTGCGGGAGTCGTTGGCCATATTCATGTTCTTCTCCTCGTAAACAGCCTCCAACTCGGTGTGGAACAGGCGGAAGACGGGGTTTGAGAAACGCTCGCCCTCAATCTTGAGCCAACGCTCTAACTCGTTATTCGGAATATCCTCCTGATAGACAGTCATATCATTGGAAGTGAAGGCGTTAGTGCCCTGCGCTCCAATCATCGACATCATTTTGTCGTATTCGTTGGGGATGGCATACTTGGATGCCTCGTATGACACGGAGTCAATCTGGTGGTAAATGGCCTTGCGCTTTGCGGGGTCGGTGGTGTGGTTATAAACCTCGTACAGCGCTTCGATTTTCTTGAGCTGCTCTTGCTCTTTTGCCCAATCGAGTGTGCCGAAATGGTTGGTGCCCTTGAACATCAGATGCTCCAGGTAGTGGGAAAGCCCCGTGGATTCGGAGGGGTCGTTCTTGCTGCCCACACGCACCGCAATGTACGTCTGAATGCGCGGAACGTCCTTGTTTACAGACATGAACACCTGCAAGCCGTTGTCCAACGTGTAATGGATGACTTTCATAGGGTCATTCTGATAAGTCTCCTTGTGATAATTCTGCGCAAAAGAGCTGAACGTCAGGAGACAGAAGACCGTCAGCAGCAAAGTTGCGATAAAGTTACGTTTCATAATGCTTTGTTTTATTTTTTGATGAATTTTTCTGTATAACAGTTGTCTTCAGTGAATATTTTTACGAAATAAACCCCTTTCGGGAGCGAGGAGACGTTGATTTTGGAATCAGGATATAAATCCGAAAGCATCATTTTACCCAATAAATTGTAAATCTCCATACGCTGAATATTGGTTAGGCTGATGTTCAAAACATCTTGGGCCGGATTCGGGTAGATGTGGACACCATCCTCTGTATAGGATGGAATTCCAGTCTCCAAGAAATGCACATCAAAACTCGCTTGGTCGCCGCTGTATTGGATATTGGTGATTTCGAAACTGGTTTCGGGTGTTTCGTCAGTGAGGTAGGGGTGCGGGTTGGTGTTTGGACCGAAAGCGGTGCGGTTTGCGTTTCCGAATGCCGCCTGGTTGATACGTCCGTTATCAATATCTGTGGAACTGTTTGGCCTGAAAACCCAATAGGTGTGCGGTACTGAGGAATTGTTGAAAAGAGCATTCCCGGCTTGAGATAAGTCGTTGAGGTTAACGTTGTCTCTCCACCTGCCGATAATCACGCCGCTTTGGGGAACATTGTCCATGAAATCATCACAATTACGGTACTCGATGGTATACCACTGGTTCGGATTGAGGGCCGAACGGATGAAATAGCAGTTGTTCTCGTCGGAGGAGGTGAGACTATTCAGCACATAGTGCCCATCTTCTGTGATTTCAACAGGCTCGTCAATGACACCTAAAAATTTGTATTTGAGGATGGCGGAGACTTGTTGGAGATTGTTCTGTCCCATCATATCCCAAAGGTAAACAGGGTTGACGAAAGTGTAATAGTAATAATGGTAGAGGTCGGGGAGACCTAAGGAATGCCCCATCTCGTGGCAAAAAGTGTTGGCTGTGAAATAGGGGCCGGAATGAGCGAACTCAAGGTTATAGGCACAGGGTATTTTTCCATTAATGGTGATGTTTGAAAAAACCGTGTCGAAAAAGTCCATCTGGGGCCAAAGAAGGTCATCCCAATTACCGACATCGCCTTTAATGATAAAACTTATGTTGTCGATCATCCCGTCGTTGTTACCGTCCAAGTTGATGGTGGAGTCCACGAGATGCAAGGAATCCACATTGTGTAAGACATTGTCTAATAGGATTTTTTTTCGCAGGGTGGCGGTGCCCATGCCCGAATATCCATCCGGGTTATTCGTGCTTTGAGGCTGATAATAAGCGCGAGGGTGAGAGTCTTGGTAGGAGATGATGGCAGAATCGTGGAGGTTGTTCGTGTAGACGGTGTGGTAGTTGATCTTCCCGTAAGTCATCACGTTGTAATAGTTGTAAACGGAGATGTTGTAGGGCGTGGTGTCGTTAAACATCTGGTCAATCGTTTGAAGCGAATCGGAGAACTCTTCCTCGTCGGCGAAGCGGATGAAAATCACCAGATTGGTAAGCGTCATTTGTTCGCTCCGGTTCAAACGGATATGAGGGGAAAGATGGGTGTTTTGCGGAGGCCTCGGCGGCAACAGCGGCGGAACCGAGTCCGTTGGGGTCGCAAGTCCGAACAGGACAATGGCACTGAACAGTAAAGTAAAAAGCTTTTTCATAAGCTATTCAATTTGCAGTATAAGTAAACATGAACAACCTGCAAAAATATACTTTTTGCAAATCCGCCCCGTTGGTGTTGATAAGTATTGATATTTAGCCATTTGTTACAAGGTTTGTCTTTTTTTTATACACCGATGTTCGAAAATTAGACACCCGATGATAGCTGGATTGCTGGCAACTTCCTGGTAATCAGTTTTATGTATTTTTGGCACGGTTTTGGGAGTTAGCAGTTGAACCGAAACATCAGAACAATGATCAAACTCGAAAACATCAGCAAAAGCTTCTGCTCCGAAACGGTGGAGACGAAAGCGCTACAGCGAGTAAATCTGGAGGTCCGGAAGGGCGAGTTCATAGCCGTGATGGGCCCTTCCGGCTGCGGCAAGACCACCTTGCTCAACATCCTCGGGCTCCTCAACACCCCCGACTCGGGTCATTATTGGCTCAACGGGCGGGAGGTCTCCACCCTGCGCGAGAAAGACCGTCTGAAACTGCGGCGCGGTGTCATCGGCTTCGTCTTCCAAAGCTTCAACCTCATCGACGACATGAATGTCTTCGAGAACGTGGAACTGCCGCTGCGCTACCTTGGTCTCAGCAAGTCGGAGCGCAAGGCGAAGGTCAACGAGGTGTTGGAGCGGATGAGCATCATCCACCGGGCGAGCCATTACCCGCAGCAGCTCTCCGGCGGGCAGCAGCAGCGTGTCGCTGTGGCCCGAGCCGTGGTCTCCAACCCGCAGATCATCCTCTGCGACGAGCCCACCGGCAACCTCGACAGCCAGAACGGCCTCGACGTCATGCACCTCCTCTGCGACCTCAACGCCGCCGGCACCACCATCGTCATGGTCACCCACTCCGCCCACGACGCCAGCTTCGCGCACAGGATCGTGAAAATGCAAGATGGAACGATAGAACGATGATGCGTACTCTTGCGAGTCGGAGATTCCGGCCGACGATGATGCGTGCTCTTGCGAGTCGGAGATTCCGGCCTCCTATCGTCGGCCGGAATGGTGCAGCGCTGACAGACTATATAGGCGCTTCCAAGAGGGCCGCAGGCCCGACACGTGTCAACCCAGGGTGGAGCGAAGCGGAACCCTGGGACTTCCAAGGAAATATCTTCCTTGAGCAGCCTCGGAGAGGCAAAACGCGCGAAGCGCTAATAACCCCACACAAGCGAAGCGCAGTGTGGGGCCTGACAAGAACGAAAAAACCAAATCAGATATGAAACAAACCCCAAAAATCCTCAACATCCTCGGCCTCGCCGTGGCTATCGCCGCCTTCATGGTGGTGGCGATGGTAAGATACTATGACCTCCGGTACGACAAGTCGTACCCTGGTGCGGACCGCATCTACTCGGTGTGGCTCATGCGCTTCCAAGAATTCAATAACGGAACTCAAGAGTTGTCTTTGATGCCTACCAATTCAGACTTTGAGTTGCTTGCGGGAGTCTCTCTGGATGATCCTGCTAAGACACAGCCTTCCGTGCTACCCTTCGAGGAGATGGAGGATGTCTGTATTATGAGCGGTTACGGCGGAGGCTGGAAACGTGTGGCAGCGGAAAACGGTACCTCCTTAGACACCATTTCGAAAATACGGATGACCATACCGTCCTACTTCCCCTTCTTCGGCATAGAAATCAAAGAGGGCAGTTTAGATAAGTTTATTGACTTTAGAAATACGGTGATTTCCAGTCAATTAGCAAAGATTCTATTTCCTCACGGAAGTGCCATTGGGCAGCGGATTGTTTTGAGTTCCTCCGGCAAAGAGTCCGGAAGTGCTCCCCAAAATCCTGCGCTTGACACGCTTACTATTATTGCCGTTTTCAAGGATCTGCCGCAAAACAGCTCTCTGCATAACTATGACGTAGTGCGACACTATCCTCCTGGCATTGCTGTTGGTGCTGTCTATGTAAAAGTGAAAGACACGGCGATGGTTAATGTTTTGGAAGAC
>Ga0310696_10003685_pt1 | contig 19039 bp, 7 predicted proteins | sample AusTroGonzalo_MG_4_FD_203885 | JGI IMG/M metagenome (GOLD analysis project Ga0310696, IMG submission 203885) | Bovine rumen microbial communities from tropical cattle in Woodstock, Queensland, Australia - Gonzalo_02 (v2) (version 2) | ecosystem: Host-associated > Mammals > Digestive system >... | reverse complement strand
TGCTGCCCCCATGGAGACAAAGTCCTCGGGCATTCCATTTTCAAGAACCACGTCATCCGTCTGTAGCCGTTGGGTCACGGAGCCGGAAGGAAGCATGGTCAATTCCAGAAGATACCGTTCTATGAAGTCCAATACCGGCGTATAGGTATCGGCCCGTAACTCTTCGCCGAACATCCGGTAGCCGACATGTTCAACCTCGTTCCAGTTGTTCACCCGCACGACAACACTACGATTCTGATAATTGAAAAAATAGCTCTTTCCCGCCTGAAAAGATGCTGGGGAGACACCAGGGAGCTGTTCTATGATTGAGTGGAGCCTCTCCGTAGCATACGAAACAGCTGCTGTAGCTGTTCCGATTTGCGACAGAACGGCGATAAAGAGACACAGACAGACCACCTTTTTTCTCATAACAGAAGACTAATTGCTGTATTTCTGTCCCAGTTTGACCATCATCTGTGTGCCGTCATTGCGGTACCAGGTGCCCAAGTTCACCTTTCCCTCCCTGAAGGTGCCGACCACCTTTTCGCCGGCGCGGGCAGTGCAGTCCACCGTTCCGGGAATCAGATGGGAGGTGTTGAAAGTGAGGACACCGTTTCCGTGCGGCTGTCCGTGTCGCCGTCGTAGGAGCCGTAGCCCAGATGAAGCACGCCGGCAGCTGCCGATGTTTTCTTGGCCTCGGACTCCTTCTGCACCGTCACGGGGACGGTAGGTTGGGAAGCCACATTCTGCTTGGGGGCGGCTTTTCCCTCAGTTTTCTCCGGCTTTGCTGCCTTTTCTGTTTTTTTCGGCACAAAGCCTTCTGGACGAACTATGTATAGGCACGAGGACTGCACCATCTCACCTGCTTTGTCCTTCACAATAAGAGTGATGGTAGCGGATCCTTCCTCAAGGAGCCTGACAACCCCCGTGGCGGAAACCATCGCCACGGTCTCATTGTCCGATTTCCAGATGTATTCGTAAATGCCCTCCTCCGGCTTCACCGTGGGAATGAGCGTGTCGGACTTTCCGACCGGCAACTCGCGGTTATGGTAATTCATAGAAACAGAGAACTCCGACTTTTTGCGGTCGGCGAGCTCCGCCTGCACATAACCGACAATACCCAATATCGTTCCGATGATTGTGGCCCATATCATTACTTTGGAATTGAGAACCCTCTCCGCCAAACTTTCCTTTTTGGGTGCGGGCTTCGGGGCTTCTTCAACTTTCTTCTCCATATAAGATACTATTATAATATAGTGATATACAACATATTAAACCTCAATCCAATAGGATTGGGGCATTTTAATAATCTCAAAAAAATTGGGTGCAAATATACGATATATTTGGCGTAATGGCCAAATTTAATGTTTATTAATAAAAAGATAAAAAAGGGGGAAGAGAGCCCTCCCCCTTTGTCTTGTTATTTACGGATCACCTTGCGTGTGGCGACGGTCCTGCCGTCAGAGACGATTCGCAACAGGTACAATCCCGACGGCTTGCCGGAAAGGTCAATTTCAAGCTCATCGGCATCGGAACGCTGGCGGAGCTGCAGGCGTCCTTGTGCATCAAACAGTTGGATTTCAAATCCCTGACGGTTCGGAATCCGGATATGGCACACATCCTCCACAGGATTCGGCCAAACGGCAATCACCTCGTCCGCCACAGCCTCCTCCACACCGACCGTCATCAGGTGTGCCACAATGGTGTGATTGTCGTCCACATGATGGAAGGTGTAGGTGGTTATCGCACCCTGGCTCACGCCGTCCACCTCCACATCCACCACCTGATAGCCGGGGAACGGCATGATGTTGAAGGTCTGGTCATCACCGTAATTCACCACTGTCGTGCCGTAAGGTGTGATATTTCCCGCATCAATCGGATCAATGGAGGATGTGATAATGTAGGCATTGCGGGCAAAAATAACCTCTAAAGTATGGTCGGACCGGACTCCGACGAGATTGTATGAATTTTCAGCGGGAGTGCCGAGGCTTTCCCCGTCTAAAATGAGATTCTGCACATACCATCCCTCGTCCGGCACGAACGTGAACGAAACCTCATCATCACAGAAAGCTTGGATAGTGCCGAACGGACTTACCGTGCCATTACCCTCCTTGGTCACCGTAATGACAAACTGCTCACGTGACAGGTAGAAAACCACTTCCGTCTCCGAATGGATATTCTCAATATGAACCGTATTGGAATTGTCAACCACAGTCCCGTTAACAACAACGGAATCAATATAATAGCAATCAAACAACGGAATCTCCACAGTCGTATCGGAGCCGCAAGCCACCTGACGGAGCGTATCGAACAACAACCATTCACCCTCATTGAATACTGCGATGAAGACATCATAGTTGTCCTGTCCGAAGAATGCCTCAACCACCTGATTTTCAGAGATACCCGAAAGTTCGTAAGAGGAAACCGGGCCAACGTTCCAACCGTTCACAATGACCGAATCAATGTGGTAGCAATCCTCCGCGGTGATAGCGATGGTGACGGATCCGCCGTAGGTGACCGTCGCAGAGGTCGGCGTAACCGAACCGCCCATACCAGCCGTTGCCGTCACCGTGTATTCGTTGATGGCGAACTGTGCCGTGATGGTGTGATTTTCATGAATATCCGTGAAGGTGTAGCTGTCCGCGAGTTCCACAGGCTCGCCGTCCACAAGCAGCCCCGTCTGATGCCAGCCGGTTTCCGGAACGAACGTATAGGTCTGGTTGTCACCGCAGACCACCGTTGTCGTGCCGGCGGGGGTGATGGTGCCGTTACCCTCGACCGAAGCCGTGATTTCGTATTCGTTGCGGACGAAGGTGGCGGTCAGCGTGCGGTTGGCCTCAACATTTTCGAAAGTGTAAGATGCTACCGCGCCCACATACTCACCGTCAGCGAACACCGAATCAATGCGGTAGCAATCCTCTGCGGTGATGCCAATGGTGACGGATCCGCCGTAAGTGATTGTCGCTGAGGTCGGCGTAACCGAACCGCCCACACCGGCCGTTGCCGTCACCATGTATTCGTTGATGGCGAACTGTGCCGTGATGGTGTGGTTCGCACGAACATCCGTGAAGGTGTAGCTGTCAGTGAGTTCCACAGGCTCGCCGTCCACAAGCAGCCCCGTCTGATGCCAGCCGGTTTCCGGAACGAACGTATAGGTCTGGTTGTCACCGCAGACCACCGTTGTCGTGCCGGCGGGGGTGATGGTGCCGTTACCCTCGACCGAAGCCGTGATTTCGTATTCGTTGCGGACGAAGGTGGCGGTCAGCGTGCGGTTGGCCTCAATATTTTCAAAAGTGTAGGATGCCACCGCGCCCACATACTCGCCGTCAGCGAACACCGAATCAATGCGGTAGCAATCCTCCGCGGTGATGCCAATGGTGATGGATTCACCGTAGGAGACTGTCGCTGAGGTCGGCGTAACCGAACCGCCCATGCCGGCCGTTGCCGTCACCGTGTATTCGTTGATGGTGAACTGTGCCGTGATAGTGTGGTTCGCACGGACATCCGTGAAGGTGTAGTTGTCCGCAAGTTCCACAGACTCACCGTCCACAAGCAGCCCCGTCTGATGCCAGCCCGTTCCCGGAACGAACGTATAGGTCTGGTTGTCACCGCAGACCACCGTTGTCGTGCCGGCGGGGGTGATGGTGCCGCTCCCCTCGACCGAAGCCGTGATTTCGTATTCGTTGCGGACAAAGGTGGCGGTCAGCGTGCGGTTGGCCTCAATATTTTCGAAAGTGTAGGATGCCACCGCGCCCACATACTCACCGTCGGCGAACACCGAATCAATGTGGTAGCAATCCTCCGCGGTGATGCCGATGGTGACGGATTCACCGTAGATGACGGTCGTGTCAGTCAGAGAAACCGAACCGCCCATACCGGCCGTTGCCGTCACTGTGTATTCGTTGATGGCGAATTGTGCCGTAATAGTGTGATTATCATGAATATCCGTGAAGGTGTAGCTGTCAGCAAGTTCCAGAGGCTCACCGTCCACAAGCAGCTCCGTCTGATGCCAGCCCGTTTCGGGTGAAATCGTAAAGATCTGGTCATCACCGCAAAGCACCGTTGTCGTGCCGGCGGGGGTGATGGTGCCGCTGCCCTCGACCGAAGCCGTGATTTCGTATTCGTTGCGGACGAAGGTGGCGGTCAAGGTATGGTCGGCAGTTACATTGTTGAAAGTATAGGTCGGATACACACCCACATAGTTCCCATCAGCAAAGACAGAGTCAATGGTGTAGCAATCATCGGCTGTGATGGTGACGGTCTGGCGTCCCATATAGTCCACCACAGAATGTTGCGGGGTGACGGTGCCGCCGACTGTCGCTTCCGCATCAATGCTATAGCGATGGAGGGCAAACAGCGGCTGGATCTGATGGGAAGCGCGGATGTCTGTAAACGTATAGGAATCGGACGCTTCCAAAGTGTCTCCATCCACAACGACCCCACTAATGTAATAACCGCTGTTCGGAACGAACGTGAAGGTGAAGTCGGAGCCACAGTCCGCCATTGTCGTAATACTCGGATAGACCATACCGCCGCCATGAACGGTGGGAGTCAGCGCAAACTGGTTCAAAGTGAACGTGGCAGAGACTGTATATGCCATCCGGACATCCTCAATGGTATAGGACGACAAGCTGCCCATATTTACGCCATTGACCATCAATGATTCAATGGAATAGCAAGATTCGGGTGTCACCTCAACGGTCAGCGGTTCTCCACAGGTTATCATCGTATCCGTTGCGGGATAAATTGAGCCACCGGCTCCTGAAGACAGAGAAACAGGATATATCCGTTGTGAGAAGTAAGCCTCTACTGTCTGGTTCCCGGCCTCATCTGAACTGCTGAGAGAATAGGTGGAAACTGCACCGACATTGCTTCCGTTCACAACCACCGAATCAATCTGGTGGCAGTCATCCGGAACGATGGTGAAGGTCTGTTGCTCCCCGCAAGGAACCGTAATAGCACCTGAGGGGACAATTTGTCCGCCCGTTTCCGCCGTTGCAGTTACGGTATATTCATTTCTGGAGAAATATGCTGCAATCGTTTGATTTTCAGTAATATTTTCAAAAACAAAGGATGTCACTGCACCGATATTGGCTCCGTTTACAACCACAGAATCAATGGTGTGACATTCGGCAGGAGCAATGCTGTAGGTGAAGCTGTCACCGCACAGGACGGTGGCTTCCCCTTGCGGCGTGATGCTGCCGCCGTCGCCTGCGGATGCCATAATCGAATAGGCGATGCGTGAGAAATAGGCCTCCACCGACTGGTCGTCCGTCACATTTTCAAACGTGACGGAGGTGGCAGTTCCACGGTTTTCGCCATTCACCACCACCGAATCAATCTGATAGCAGTCATTCGGGACAACCGAACAGGTCAGGTTTTCCCCGCAATATACGGAAGTGCCGTCTGCGAACACAATTGAGCCGCCATCATTGTCCGAAATATGTACCTCGTAGAGATTCCGTGAACAGCAGACAATGACAGACCGGTCAGAAAGGTTGCTGCTTACCGGCAGCTCCGAAACCGCACCGACATTCACCCCATCCAGAAGAACCGAATCCACCGTGTAACATTCGTAGCCGATTGCCAGACTGATGGTTTGGGCACATGCAAGTACCGTATCCTCCGTGCGGAGCACTTCTGTGCCATCCCTATAGGTGATTGAAACATGATTATCCGGGAGTTGCTGATAATTGATCTGCAGGAATTGGTCCTGATCCATTCTCGCAATGGTGTAATAAGCTGTATCAGGCATCAATGGATTCACATTCGCATGATACTGGAGATGCTGTGTGATGTCATTTCCATTGAGCAGGACGGATTGTATGCGGTCGCACTGGGCAGGGAGGATGGAGAAGGTGGCCGCACCGTCGCAATCCACACTGTTTTGTGCCAGATAAACGGTTCCGTCACCGTTGTTTTCCACCTCAAACTGATAAAGGATGCCCGTGAATTTCACAACAATATTGTTCTCCTGACGGATGTCATATAAGGTAAAATAAGCTACATCACCACTATACGTAAGTGAATCATTCGGATAAGCTACCCCGTTAATCCATACGGAATCAATACGATAGCAATCAAGAGGATCTATTTCATAGGTCATATTGTTGCCGCATGCAGGTGCAGCAAAACCGGGAGATATGGTGCCTCCGATGTTGCAGGTCGCCCGCTGGTTGTAGCGCATCATATCAAAACTCACACTAATCTGGTGGTTTTCAGTCACTCCCTCCAATGCCAGCACATCATTTTCCATCAGTGTGCTCGACCACACGCCATCCACCCATACACCACCGAGCTGATAACAGTCGTCCGGTGTGATCGTGATGGAGAAATCGGTACCGCAGGTGACCGTGTTGCTGCCGATTGAGGTCACTGTGCCATGTGCACTGGAAGTGACATCAACCGTAAACTCATTGACGGAGAAGTAAGCGTCCACGAACTGGTTCTCTGAAACATTATGGATGTCGTATGTTTGTACTGCGCCCACATTCACGCCGTTCACGATGACAGAGTCCACAGAATAGCAGGCATCAGGCGTAATGGTCAGTGTGGCATTGCCACCGCAAACCACCGTGGTCGCAGGAACGGTGACCGTGCCATGTTCCATTGTCTCTGCAATGGCTATCTGATAGGTCTTTTGTGAAAAATACGCAATAGCATGCTGGTTTTCACGAATATCATCTATCGTATAGGCAGGCATACTGCCGAGATCAACGCCATTCACAACCACCGAATCCAACTGGTGGCAGTCATCACATGCGGGTGTCAGAAGCACGGAACCGCCACATTCCACCGACTGGCTGCCAGCCGTAAAGGTTCCCATGCCGACGACTTCGGTCATAATTCCGTATATGTTCTGTGAGAAGTAGGCGGTAAGGGTCTGCGGCGCAGTGACGGATACAAAATCGTAGGTTCCGATTGCGCCCTGATTCATGCCATTGACAATGACGGAGTCCACGGAATAGCAATCATCCGGAACGATGTCATAATGGACGGTGGCACCATACGGCACGATGGTGTCACCAGGAACCACAGAACCGCCAGTACTCACTTCAATATCAATGGAATACTGGTAGATGGTGAAAACAGGTTTGATTGTGTGATTCTCCCGTACATCGGTGAAAGAATAGGAGGTGGAGGGTGCTATTGTATCGCCATCCACAATCAGATTTTCAATATAGTAACCCTGATCAGGCGTGATGGTGAAAGAGGCGTTTCCGCCACAGGAGACGGACGATGTGTCCGCAGGAGACACCGCACCATTCTCAACATTTCCAGCCACAATCTGATAGACATTCCTGCTGAACATAGCCTGCACCGTATGGTCGGTGATGATCCCTGTGAAGGTGTAGCTGTCGGTTTCAGGGACACGCACATTGTCCACAAGCACCGAATCCAGCGTATAGCAGTCCAGCTCCAGTGCCACCGTGGTGTCGCCACCGCAGGAGACGGAGAGGTCATTCCGTGCCAGCACGTTCGTGCCGGAGACGAATGATACATCAATATGGTGGGGTTCTTCCTCTTCGTAAGCCACAATTATCATCTGATTTTCAAATACTTGTTCAATCGTATAGCAGGCAGTGTCCGGCAAGTACGGATTAGTGTTGTCTCGATACACGAGACGAGGAGTGATGTCCTCCCCGTTCAGCTGCACTGAAGAGAGGCGGCTGCACGACTCAGGCACAACATAGAAGAAGAGGGATTCGCCACAAAGCACACTGTCGCTGCTGACGAAAACTTCGCCCGCACCTCCATTCTCAACCGTAACACCATATTTGTATAATTTAAACTGGACATCAAAGTGACAATCCTGACGGACATCAGCCATATTATAAATCCAGCGGGAACCTTGAATATCAAACTGGTCAAAAGGCAAATGCTCTCCATTCAACAATACGGATGAGACATAGTGACACGGTTCAGGAACGATGGAGAGGTTCACCGTATCTCCGCAACGTACAGTTGTTTCCGAAAGTGCCACCCCACCTCCTTCATTCGTACTATAAGTACATGAATAGTAGATTTCCGAGAACTCCACCCGGATGACATAAGCGGTATCTACATTGTGCAAAGTCAATTTCGCATAATCATCCTCATATTGCAACTGATTAAGTGCTGACACTTCGTTCACAAAGACTTCACTAATGGCATAGCAGTCATCAGGGAGAAGCGTGCAGAAGAAATCCTCGCCACAATCCACCTGATTGAACGATGGTACAAAGGCAGAACCATGATCAGACAAAATCACCTCCACTGGATACTGTATTTGCTCGAATTCAACTTTAATATGATGATTCTCCACCACTGAGGTGAACAAAATCGTATCAGTGACAGGCACTGTAACATTGTCAATAGTAATATTCCCAATCTGGTGGCAACGCTCAGGCGTCAGTATCACAGTCGCCGTATCACCATAATTCACCACCACACTTTCAGGGCTCGCATATCCGTCACCTTCTGTCTCCGTTGTGATCAGATAGTTATATCGCACCGTATATACCGAAAGTGTGTGGTTGTCGTGGATATCCGGAAAATCGTAATGGTCAGACACTTCCATTGTGTCACCATCGACCACCAGCGTGTTGATATAATAACCTTCCTCTGGGAAAAACGCCACGTGGACTGTATCGCCGCACAGCTTCGTCTGTACCAACACATTATCGGGGAATATGCAATGCGGATGATCCAAGACTTCAACGGTATAGCTCTTCCGGTGCAGATATACCCGCATTTCAATATCATTGTGTACGTCCGCAAAAAGATAACTGTCCTGTACTTCCACAAACATATCATTAATGAATACGGAATCCACCTGATAGCAATCATCCGGAGAAGCCGAATTGAGTGTAGTATCTTCACCACAAAGGAGCATATCGGATGAAGCGGCCATCCGTGTCCCCCACTGGTCCATAAATTCAGTGGAAACCGAATAATTGAATTTTCCGCTCACCACTTGCAATATGTGATTCTGCCGGATGTCGTCCATCCTGAACTGGTAGCTGCGGGATCCCTCTGGCATATCCTCCATCACAGACACACCGTCAAGCAAAATCCCCGAAATGTAATGACATGTGTCCGTTGCGATATTGACGATGAACGATCTGCTGCAGTCCACGTAACTCACCGACGGGACATCCACCGTGGTGAATGAATCCGTCTCCACCACCAAGCTATACTGAATCCGGCTGAAAACTGCCTGTATGGTGTGATTGCCCGACACGCTATCCATGTATAATGTCGGGAAGGACTGGCTGACAAGCTGTCCGTTCACACAAGTCCCATCCAAAAACACAGAATCCAACATGGCACAATCAGATGGCTTGAAGACATATTCCAAATCACTGCCACATACGACCTCTCCATGAGAGCCCTCCACATTCCCATACTCATTGCTTTCGACAATGATTTCGTACATATCGGGACTGAAGAAAAATGTAAGCTGTATATCAGAATGTATATCATTGACAACCAACAATGTGTCATTTTCAATTGCCATTCTCTCACTCTGGTATTCATTTTGTACGATGACAGAATCAAGGTGGTGACAATCGTTGGGAAGGATGGCGATGGTGACATTGTCACCACAGGCGACAATCTGGGAGGCAGAGGCCGAAACATTCCCTTGGCCTACCGTAAGCGTCTGTACCTCATAGTGGATTTGGGAATAGAAGACGGCAAGTTCGCAATCTTCGTGAAGGTCGGCAAGCCGGATGAAAAGCGTGTCTCCTGAAAGCGTCATCCGTTCGTCTGCCGGAAGCGGGGCCGTATAAACCGTTCCGTTCAGACGGACAGAATCAAGCTGTTTGCACTCCTCACGGACAGAATAGACTGTGAGACTCTCTCCACAGGCCAATATGCTGTCGGTGACAGACAACGTGGCACCTTCGGTTGAAACAAAATGCACAGAATCAACTGAGAAGGCGGCATCTAACAGCAGGTCAGAACGGATTCCCGGAACCTCATAAGAGAAAACTCCATTTTCTTCGGACAGGTCATCTGCAGGAATCCACAAGTTTTCAATCATCACGGAATCAAGGTGATAACAATCATCCGCTTGGTAATACAGACGCACAGTATCACCACAATCACGCATATCTGGCTGATAGCTGATGACACCGTGCTGTGTCGGATACGCCAGACTCAACTGATAGCGGATTCTCTCAAATCTTGCAGAGAAATAGATGTCTTCCTGGGCTGCCGTAATGACATATACGCCCACTCCATTTTCATCTGTTTGATAATCATATACTTCATGACCATTCAAATAGACACCCGCTATCACATGGCAGTCATCGGGAGTCATAGTTATAGTGACTTGTGTGCCGCAATCAATGCTGTTGCCGGACACGCTAGACGCCACCACACCATTTCCGATAGCGCTGATGGAAATAGGATAAGCAATCGGCTTGAAAGAGGCACGAAGTATGTGATTGCCAATGATGTCATTTATGACGAACAAGGCGGAATCACCAATCAGGTGGTTTGTATTCTGATGGAAATCCAATTGCCCGTTTATGACATTGCCGTCAAGCCATATTGTGTCAATCTGGTAGCATTCGTCCGGCACGATGACGACAGGCAGGTCATCTCCGCACAGCACAGTCGTATCTTCAGCTGGGGTTACAGAACCGTGTACATCCGTAACAATCCGGACGGTGTAGGACTGCTGTACAAAAGTTGCTTCGAGAGCGTGGGCTTCGTGGACATTCAGGAAGGTGTATGTGGCGGAAGTGCCGTTGTAGGCCAGCTGGTCGGTGACATCCACGCCGTCGGCCGTGGCCGATGCAATTGAATAGCACGCATCGGGCGTTATCGTTATTGTCGTATCCGTGCCGCACAACAGCGTCACATTTTCTGAAGCTGACAGGAAGCCGTGCTCGCCGGCAGACAGAGCCAACGGGAAACCGAACTGGCGGAACTCCACTGCTATTGTCTGGTTCTGCCCAATATGGGCGATGGAGAAGCGCAGGGTATCACCGAAGCCGCTGTCGGCGCAGGGGAACCGCTGTACCAGAGGCTCTGCATCAAGCCCGTTGACAGTGACCACAGCGGCATAGTGACATTCATCCGGCACTATTTCAAAGAAAAGGGTGGTGTCGCACACTACCGTACCGACCACATCAGGAGTCACCGAACCCGAGCCGGTGGCACTGACAGTAACCTGATAAGTGCGGAGCTCGAACTCAGCCGATGCCGTATGGCCTTCCAGCACCATGGGAATGTATGCCCATACCGTATCGTTGATGATGCGGCGCAAGTCGTCCCGAACCTCCCCGTCCAACAGGAAATGAGCCACCTGATAGCAGTGGTCAGGTACCAGCTTGAGCCTTGCAGTCCCGGCACAAACCACCTCAGAGGCACCGATAACGGCCCCGTGACTACAGGTGAGAATATCCATTGGATAGTAAATGGGGCTGAAATAAACATCCAACAAATGAGTGCCCGCCAGATGAGTGAGCTGCACTGTGTCTGATAATGTGATAGGAGTACCATCCAGCAAGATGGAATCCGTTTGCATACAGGCAGCGGGTGTGACGGCCAGGGACAGTGTGTCAAAATAGCCTGTGGCGGGCGCATTGTGTGGTGTCACGTCACCCGAACCATGCATCTGCACCGTCACTTGGAAGGTTTGTTCTCCAAACGTCGCATAGAACTCGCTGTTCTGGTTGACATGCGTCAGATAATAGGGGTTTTCGCTGATAAGAGACTGGTTATTTAGTTGCAAATCAGATAGTTCATATCCTTCTTCTGCAATAAAGTGGAAAACCACCGTATCTTCGTAATAAACTTCAAGGCTGTCGGTGCCGACGGGGGTGCCACCTGTTGCCGTGACGGTTCCGTGCAGGCCATGGGCATAATGCACGATGTAGGGCTGATGGAAGAAAGTGGCCCGAATCGTATGGTCTTCAACAATTTCATCGAAGAAATAGTCATACTGTGTACACGGTGCAAATTCAAGCGATATGGTGTCCACCAGTATGGAGTCAATCACATAGCCGGGATTAGCCATAATCCTGAAGTGCTGGCTTGAAAGCCCTTCCACATTCACTGCTCCGGACGGGGAGATGGTGCCACCTTCCCCTGCCGTAGCGGTAATCACATAGTCGCTGAGAGCAAAGGTGACCTCCAAGGTGTAATTGGTGCGGATGTTGCTCAAAGTGAAAGTGTCGGTTTCGGTGTAATAAAGGGTAAGGCCGCCGGATGTCACGGCAATGAGGCTGACATGATAGCCGTCATCGGGATAGAAGCGGAATCCGATGGTGGTGTCCCACGGGACAATCAGCTGGTGTATGTCACCGCCGTCGGGCTCTATCCGCCCGTGAATGGGTTCCACTATCGTGACACTGTATTCGTAGTGTCCGAAGACAACATCCAAAGTATGGGGTGCAATGAAGGGGGAGATGTAATTGGAGAACGTCGTCCTGTTCACTGCGCCATAGTTCATCACGTTGTCCTCCCTGAAACTGCTGATGTACCATCCCGGATCAGCTGTCACGGTATAGGTGAGGTCATCACCTTCCATCACAGAGACGGAACCGATGGTGGTCTGTCCTCCCGTCGTGACGGACACGGTGCCACCGGCGGTCGCATTTACCGTAAAGGGATGATAGACACCCGGGGAATTGGAGCGGATGAGCACATCATCAATCAGGAGGGCATACTGGTTGCCGGAAGTATAGGCGAGGGCAATATATTGGATGTCAGCCGGCAACTCGCACAGGTATTCCTGCCAAATGTCATTGCGGGTACACACCACAGTGTCGTCCAGCCACGTGAAGTCAGACTCTATTGAAGAATAGGTTGATGAGGAACAATAGCCGACGACGACCTTCTCCGTAGTGGTCTGGTCGTCAGGAATCGTATAGCGGAACCTGAGCAGGACCGAATCGGTGGTGCTGTTGGCAAAGCGGGGGCTGACGATGTACTGCCGATACTGCTCACCGCACTCGGAAAAGCCGGATATGAACCACATTGCATTGTCACGTTGCCCCGACAACACATTGTTCATGAAGCAGTCCTCGTCATTATTCAGGAACACCCAGCCGACTTCGCTGAAAAAGCCGCTGAAATCATAGGCATAGGGGAGAGCCACCTGCGCCCGGCCAACAAAACTCAAAACTACCAATAATACAACAAGATATATTTTTTTCATCGGATAAAATTTTGCATAACAATAGAGTAAACCAAACTATAATACGGATATGCCTGTGCTTTGTTGCACTGGAAAGGGCAAAAAAAACTTAAAAACAGGGAAAAAGAAAAGGCCGGAACTTTCGAACCGACCTTTTCCAACGCCATGAAAAAAAATATTACTTTTTGGATAAAAAGTCTTTAACTTGAGTTGATTCAACGATTGCTTCCTTAAAAGTGTAAGCACCCGTTTTCGGAGAACGTTCCATACGAATGACGCGGGTATAGGAAACGCCACCTTCTTTTTTCAGTGTTGCAACTACTTTCTTTGCCATCTCTTACTATATTAAATGTTATTTGATTTCTTTATGAACAGTGACTTTCTTCAAATACGGGTTGTATTTCTTGAGTTCCAGTCTTTCGGGAGTGTTTTTGCGGTTCTTGGTGGTGATGTATCTTGACATTCCCGGTACTCCGCTTGCTTTCTGCTCCGTGCATTCCAAAATCACCTGCTGACGAGCTTCTTTATTTTTCTTTGCCATTTCTTTCTGTTTTTTTCGTCAAAAAATCCTTTTCAAATCAGGCTGCAAAAATACAACTTTTTTTTTATCCACAACCCATTCCTGATTTTTTTATTAAAATAATCATTTTGTTATAATGAATTGAAAATCAATATATTATATATAACAAACGCTCACTTACTCACAAATGGGGTGTGAAAAGTCTTTGTTTTTCAGGAGAAAAAAAGGTGCTACAGACGCAATTTGCATCGGGGACAAGTTTTCTCAGGAAGATTTCCCTAAACTGCCGAACGATGGAAAATATGTTGTAACTTTGCCGCCCCGATTGGGAAATTCTAATCACTTAATTTAAAATATTCATACAATGAATTTAATTGACCAAATCAAAGAAAACGCCCGCAAGTACAACCGGCGTATCGTCCTGGCTGAAGGCGAGGAAGACAGAACCCTCAAAGCAGCCGACCGCATCATCGGAGAGAAAATCGCCCAGATCGTCCTTTTGGGCAACCCCGAAGTCATCAACGGCAAGGCCGCCGAGTTCGGACTGAAGAACATCGGCCAAGCCACCATCATCGACCCGAAGAACAACCCGAAGCAGCAGTTCTATGCTGAGATGCTTTGCGAAATCCGCAAGAGCAAGGGCATGCAGATGGACGAAGCCATGAAGCTGGTGCAGGATCCGCTGTATCTCGCTACCCTTCTCATTAAGAACAAGGAAGTGGACGGTGAGGTGGCCGGTGCCCAGAACTCCACGGGCAACGTCCTCCGTCCCGCCTTCCAGATCGTGAAGACCCTCCCCGGCGTTTCCGTCGTCTCAGGTGCTTTCATCATGATCTTCCAGGATAAGAAGTGGGGACAGGACGGCGTGATGGTCTTCGCCGACTGCGCCGCCGACCCGAACACCGACGAGAACAAGCTGGCCCAGATTGCCGTCATCACGGCACAGACCGCCAAGAACATCGCCTGTATCGAAGAGCCCCGTGTGGCTATGCTGAGCTTCTCCACCAAGGGTTCCGCCAAGCACGAACTGGTGGACCGCGTGGTGAATGCCACCCGCATCGCTAAGGAGATGGATCCCAACCTCCTCATCGACGGTGAGTTGCAGGCCGATGCCGCCATCATCCCGTCGGTGGGTGCCAGCAAGGCTCCCGGCAGCCCCGTCGCGGGCCGCGCCAACGTGCTGGTGTTCCCGTCGCTCGAGACCGGCAACATCGCCTACAAGCTGGTGCAGCGTTTCGCCGGCGCCGAAGCAGTAGGCCCCGTGATGCAAGGTATGGCCGCCCCGATCAACGACCTCTCCCGCGGCTGCTCCGTGGAGGACATCGTCAGCACCGTGGCCGTCACCGCCTGCCAGGCCGAAGCCGCAGCCAGAAAATAGCAATAACAAATAATTTGATTGTCAAGGGAATGGCAAAATCTGCCGTTCCCTTTTTTCGTATCCTCCACTTTGTGTACGACCTTTTAATTATAAATCACCTGCGCCATATCTCGTGAGAATTAATTCCAGCTTTTTTTACAACATTATATTATATAGTATGAATAAAAGATTTTTTTACTTACTTTTGCCGCTTCAAAAATGAAGATTGAAAACCAAAATTTTCAGTGCATGAGAAAAGTTTTACTTCTTGTAATTGTTCTTGCTTTTTGTTGCAACACAATTACATACGCTTCAGAAAACGACAGCCTGAACGTTTTCTCAGTTCAAAAGGACAGCATTCGTAAAAAACCGAAAAAGGAGAAGGATCCGGACCGCAAGCGTACGGGCTGGACATTCGGCATCCTGCCGAGTGTGGCCTATGACGCTGACCTCGGTTTCCAGTACGGCGTTCTTTCCAACATTTACTATTTCGGTGACGGCAGCACCTATCCGGAATACCTCCATTCGATTTATGTGGAGGCTGCCTATACCACCCGCCGCTACGGGCTTTTCCGCCTTTCGTACGACTCCAAATACCTGATTCCGAACCACCGCCTCACCGTGGATATGGTCTATATGCCCGACGCGATGTGCGATTTCTATGGGTACAACGGCTATACATCGGTGTATAATAACGTATGGCGCGATTCCAAGCACTATACGGCGGAGGAGGGCTACCGCAGCCGCGCCTTCTATAAGATGAAACGCGACCTGTTCCGTTTTGCCGCCGACATCCAAGGCCCTATCGGACGCAACTGGTACTGGAACGGCGGCATCGGCTTCCTCGGCTATCTGATCAATTCCGTGGATGTGGAGATGCTGAACAAAGGGAAGAAAGAAGAGAAGAAACTTCCTGATATTCCAGGGCTTTACGACAAATATGTGCAGTGGGGCCTCATCAAGGCCAATGAGAAAAACGGAGGAATGCACCCTTATCTCCGTGGCGGCATCACCTACGACAGCCGCGACCGTCAGACCAACCCCACCCGCGGAATCTATGCCGACGCTTTCTTGACCTATTCCGCCGCCTTCAACACCCAGAAGTTCGGTGACCAGCGCGAGTTCAACAACCTGCGCTTCAATTTTACCTTCCGTCATTATGTTCCTATCTATCAAGATTATATATCCTTTGCTTATCGTCTTGCCACCCAGCTGACTGTGGCAGGACAAAGCCCGTTCTACATGAACAGCTATTGGAATACGCTCTATATCCAGCGTGTTCTGTACGAAGGACTTGGCGGCAGTAATACCCTGCGTGGTCCGCTCCGTAACCGTATCCTTTCCAACGGCTTCGCCTTCGCCAACATTGAATTCCGCTTCAAGGTGTGCAAATTCCACGTCAAGAAGGAGAATTTCTACATCGGGCTTAACCCCTTCTTGGATGCCGGAATGGTGCTGCAACCCTACAAGATTGACGAACATGCCCTGCAAGAGGCCATCGCCGCCAACGACCCCGCCTTCAATGAGGATCTGTCCGACTACTTCAACTTCGATAGGAAGGCGATTTACCGTCCGCACCTGTCCGCCGGCCTCGGCCTGAAAGTGGCCATGAACGACAATTTCGTGCTTTCTGTGGACTGGGCGGTGCCGTTCAGCAAGCAGGACAACAATAGTATGGCCAACCTCTATGTGAAAATCGGCTATATGTTTTAATTTATTGATAATAAAAAACGTTCTGATATGAATATGCAAGTCGCGCTTGTTACTGCCGGATATATCATTTTCCCGTTCATCATCATCATGCTTTTCAGCCGCTACAAGTGGGCGAAGGCGGCGGGCACCGTCATCCTCGCCTACGCGGTGGGGATTATCCCCGCATTGTTCGGCCTCACTCACTTCGATGATGGGAGTGTCGGGCTCAGCATACAGAAGAACATTATGAACATCGCGGTGCCGATTGCCATCCCGCTGATGCTTTTCAACTGCAACTTCAAGCTGTGGACCAAGTCGCTGCCGAAGACGGCCGCGGCCTTGGGCGGGGGCTTGGCGGCGGTGCTTATCGCTGTGATTAGCGGCTTTTTCATCTTCCGTAACTCCGGCATCAGCGATATCACCAATGTGTCGGCGATGATGACGGGTATCTACACCGGCGGTACGATGAACTTCAATGCGCTCGGGGCGGCCCTGCATGTCGATTCCACTACCATCGCAACGGTGCTGGCTTTCGAGATGATTGTCACCTTCCCGCTGATTATGTTCATTGTGGGCGGTGGCTACCGGCTTTTCCGCAAACTTCTGCCTTTCAAGGACGAAGCCTCCGTGGTGGATACCGATGACACCGGCAGTCTGGAGCACGGGGTGGAACAGTACGGTGACCTGCTGCGTGGCCGTGTCTTCCTCCGCTCGCTCGTTGGATTGGCCATCTCCATCGGCTTCCTTGCGATTGGCGCGGGGCTTTCTCTGCTCATCACGGGCAAACTCAACGAATTGGTGATTATCCTCACCATCACCACGTTGGCCATCATCGCCTCTTTCTCTCCAAAAATCCGCAACATCCCCAAAACTTTCGAGTTGGGCATGTTCTTCATCCTCGTCTTTAGTGTGGTGGTGGCTTCGCAGTTCGACCTCAACAGCCTCGACTCGGGTTCGCTCAACATCGGTCTTTTTCTGCTGTATATCATTGTGGTAGCCACACTGTTACACTTGCTCCTTTGCCGCATTTTCAAAGTCAGCGGCGACCTGTTCGGGGTGGCGTTGGTGGCGTTGCTCTGCTCACCGCCGTTCGTGCCGCCCGTAGTCGGTGCAATGGGCAACAAAAAGGTCCTCATCAGCGGTATTGTGATAGGATTGGTCGGGTATGCGATAGGCACATACCTCGGCGTGGCGCTGGCCTACGGGCTGGGTGCCGTTGCCGGATAGGACGATACGTTTTTCACCGGAATTTTTCTCTGAAAAAACGGTGTTGCAGAATTAGAAAAAAGTTGTACTTTTGCCGCTGGGTAAGTCTTGTACGATCTGCTCCCTTTTAACTCCCCCAGGGCAGGAATGCAGCAAGGGTACATTGGTTGTAGCGATGCGATGCAAGTAGCTTACCCTCTTTTATTTACGGTAACTATGTTCCTCAAGATATATCCCGAAAATCCGAACCCCCGTGAGATCCGTAAGGTGGTGGATTGCCTGCAAAATGGCGGAATTATCATCTATCCCACTGACACAATTTACGGAATCGGCTGCGACATCTTCAAGCCGAAGGCGGTGGAACGCATTACCGAAATTCTTGGCGACAGCAAGAAAAAGTCAGCCATGACCTTCATCTGCCACGACCTGAGCAACCTTTCTGACTACACCAAACCCATCGCCAACAACATCTTCAAGGTGATGAAACGCACCCTCCCCGGACCGTTTACCTTCATCTTGGAGGCCAACAACAACGTCCCCAAAATCGTCCAGAGCAACAAGAAGACAGTTGGCATCCGTGTTCCCGACAACAACATCATCCGCGAGATTGTCCGCGAGCTGGGGCATCCCATTCTCTCCACCTCCGTCAAGGACGACGATGAAGTGGTGGAATACACCACCGATCCCGAGCTGATTTACGAAAAGTACGAGAATCTCGTTGATATGGTCATCGACGGCGGTTATGGCGACAATGTGCCTTCCACCGTTGTGGACTGCACTTCCGGCGAAATTGAGGTGGTGCGTGAAGGGAAAGGGGATATGGAACTGCTGTATTAACCAACCTTTCCTGCGGTGTTTCGGAAAATTATCAACACATTTGGCACACGGCTTTTGGGAGCGATTCTGAACTTCCTCATCGCGGTGGTCATTTCCCAAACGGTGGGCGATGTGGGCAAGGGCGAACAGGCCCTCCTCCTGATGGACATTACCTTCGTCCTCATTTTTTCCGACATCATCAGCGGCAGCAGCATCGTTTTCCTCACCCCCAAGCACAGTTTCTCCAAAATCATCCTGCCGGCCTATTTTTGGTCGCTGCTGATAGGTCTCTTCTCCATCGTCGTGTTTCCCCTTGTGGGTGGTGAAATCACGT